>Ga0116160_1000857_pt1 | contig 34030 bp, 37 predicted proteins | sample AD_JPNAS2_MetaG_FD_89879 | JGI IMG/M metagenome (GOLD analysis project Ga0116160, IMG submission 89879) | Active sludge microbial communities of municipal wastewater-treating anaerobic digesters from Japan - AD_JPNAS2_MetaG | ecosystem: Engineered > Bioreactor > Anaerobic > Digestate | place...
TATTAATGAAAAATTAAAGATATGGCAAAAACAATTTCATTTAAACCTAAACAAGTTACCAAAAAAATATTATCCGATTTACACCCCCGAGCCTATGATATTATAGTTAATCGTTATGGCTTAACAGATGGAGGAGAGAGAAAGACTCTAGAATCAATTGGTAAAAAATATGGAATTACCAGAGAAAGAGTTCGTCAAATAGAAAAAGCTGCTATCTCTTTGATTAGAAAATCTGAAAGTCTTAAAAAAGAAAAAGGAGTTTTTGAAGAATTGAAAGGATTAGTTAGCTCATTAGGTGCTATTTTACCCGAAAACGATCTTTTGGAAAGTTTATCTAGTGATAAATTGACTCAGAATTGTATTCATTTATTTTTAACGCTAGGAGAAGACTTTACTCGCTATAAAGAAGATGAGAATTTTAGAGCTCACTGGAGTGTTGATAGTAAGATGACCGAAAGAGTTCATAAATCTCTTAGAAATATTTTTGAAAACTTAACTGATGAAGAATTGGTGACTGAAGGAGAATTAATCTCTCGCTTCTTAGGAGAAGCAGAAGATTTATCAGACCAATATCGTAACGAGGAAATAGCTAAGAGGTGGCTAAAACTTTCTAAAAAATTAGCTAGAAATCCTCTAGGAGAATGGGGTAAAGCTGGATCAGCTGGAGTCAAGACTCGCGGAATAAAAGATTACGCTTACTTAGTCATGAGAAAGCATGGTTCACCAATGCACTTTAGAGAAGTAGCAAATAATATTACTGAAAATTTTGGAAAAAAGACTCACGTTGCGACTTGTCATAATGAGTTGATTAAAGACCCTAGATTTGTCTTAGTCGGAAGAGGCATTTATGCTTTAAAAGATTGGGGCTATAGAGGTGGTATCATCAGAGATGTTATTCGTGATTTAATTAAAAAACATGGCCCAATGACTAGAGATGAAATAATCAAAAAAGTTATGAAGGAAAGATATCTGAAGAAAAATACCATTGTCGTTAATTTACAAAACTCCAAATACTTTAAGAAAGACGAAAATAATTTATACAACATAGTAGACTAAAACAAAACCCTCAACAGAGGGTTTTGTTCTTTTTGTCTCCTTAATCTTGTGTTATAATAAAAGATATTTATATATGATTAGAGACTTTTTATCTTCAGCCACTTTTGATGTAGTTTTAGACCTAATTTTAATAATTATTGGTGTTTTGTTGGTTATTTTATTTGCCCACTTGGCTTTTTTTCTATGGGATCATTATAAAAATGAAAAGAAGGCCGTGGGCATACCCTGGACACTCTTAGAAATAGTTGTGCCTAGAGAAATTGTTAAAACCCCAGCCGCTATGGAGTTAGTTTATTCAAATACCATAGCTCCTAAATTGTGGTTTTCTCTAGAACTAGTTTCAATTGGAGGGAAAATTCATTTTTATATCAGAACTCCAACGAGCATAAAAGATTTAATTGAAACTCAAATATATGCTCAATACCCGCAAGCTAAAGTTTTTGAAGTAGAAGATTATGCCTTCAAGATTCCAGAATACACCAAAGATGGTAATTGGTATACTTGGGGTTGCGAATTCAAAAAAAAGAAAGAGGATTTCTTGCCAATTAAGACATACAAAGGTTTTGGAGAAGATATGCGAACCGGCATTAAAGAAGAGTTTAAGGTTGATCCAATTACTCCAACGATAGAATTTATGGGTTCTTTAACCGAAGGACAACAAATGTGGGTTCAGATATTAGTTAGAATTAATAGCAAAAAATATTACAGCGAGAAAAAGAAAAAGAAAATAGAATTTTATGATGCTGGTCAAGAATTTTTAACGAAAATGTTTGAACCTTACCAAGCAGATACGGAGGGGAAAACAAAAGCCCCAAAAAATCTGGAATTATCAGCTAAAGCAGTTAGTGAGCAACTTGGTCAGCTACATTTTGATTGCGGTATTAGGCTTGTAACTTTATCTGATAAAAGTTTAGTTAGTGAGGATTCATTTAATAGCTTAAGACGATCTTCGCGTTTGATATTCAGACAATATTCTTCCTTTCTAGGTAATCAATTTGAAAGAGTTAATTCAACTGAATTTGAAAATGCTTGGGCTGACCCTAACGGCACAGCAGTTCATAAAGCTAAGGCTAGGATGTTGGATTTTTATCGAATGAGAACTTTTTTCCACCCGTCTTTACTTTACGACTTAAAATATCCGTCCGTTCTAGCTCCGTTTTTCCCAGCTCATAAACCAGAAATATTTGTTCTGTCTAATGAAGAATTAGCCACTATTTATCACTTTCCAGGAATGGTTTCTGAAACTCCTAGCTTTAAGAGAGTTGATTCTAAAATTGCTAAACCGCCTTCTAATTTACCGATTTAACTTTTATGGATTTAGATACTAACGAGACTTTAATTACAAAAAGAAACATAATTAAAAAGCCACTTCTTTTAGTGGCCACGGCTTTTTTGTTTTTAATTATAATTTTTCAATTTTTAACTAGCGCACCAAAGACAAGCCAAGATTTATTTATCAAGATTGATAAAAACCAAAATCCCACACTAGTCTTTCAAGAGTTAAAAGATAAGAAAGTAATAAAAAGTATTAATGTCTTAAAAATTTGTTTGAAAATAATTGATTCAAAAGGGGGCATTAAGGCGGGAAATTATCTAATTAAAAAAGATAGTCCTGCTTACCAAATAGCCAGACAAATTAATGCTGGAATCTATAATATAAAACCAGTCAAAGTCTTTATTAGAGAAGGACTAAGTAATCAGAAAATAGCTGAAATACTTGCTACAAAAATAAATGATTTCAACCAAGAGTTATTTTTAGAAAAAGCAAAGGAATATGAAGGTTATCTTTTCCCTGATACTTATTTCTTTTATCCACAAGAGGAAGCAGAAGGAATTATAAAAATAATGTTAGATAATTTTGAGAAGAAAACAAAAGACTTATCTATTTTAATAAAAAATAGTAACCGAGAAGAAAAAGACATAATAACAATGGCTTCTATTTTAGAAGGAGAAGCTAGTGGACAAGATGACATTTATATAATCTCGGGTATATTGTGGAAAAGGTTAGATAAGAATATGATGTTGCAAGTTGATGTTGACCGAAGAACTTATGAACAAGCTGGTTTGCCAGATAAACCAATTTCTAATCCCGGGCTACTCTCTATTAAAGCATCTTTATCTCCAGTTTCTTCAGACTATTACTATTATTTGCATGATAAAGATGGTCAGGTTCATTTTGCTAAAAATTATGATGAGCATCGTCGCTATATAGATAAATATTTAAAAAATTAAAATGGATTTAATAATAAAAGGAAATAAGGAATATGAATTACTAGATTCCGGAGAGGGAGAAAAGCTGGAGAGATTTGGGGATTTCATTACCGAGAGACCTGACCCAGAAGCTTTATGGCCTAAAAAAAATACGGCCTTGTGGCAACAAGCTTCGTTTTGTTTTACTAAAAATAAAGGCTGGACCAAGAAAGATAAAAAAGCTAAAGATTGGCAAGTTAAATATGCAGACCTTAATTTTATTATTAGACCAACCTCATTTAAGCATTTAGGTTTATTCCCAGAACAAATAGAAAATTGGCAGTGGATGGATAAAATAATTAGACAAAATAATAACCGACTGATTTCTGTTTTGAATCTTTTTGCTTACACCGGTGGGGCTAGCCTTATTTGCGCCAAAGCAGGAGCTTCGGTTTGTCATTTAGATGCTTCCAAAAATGCAGTTTTGTGGGCTAAAGAAAATGCCGAAATATCAGGTTTAAAAGATAAGCCAATAAGGTGGATTGTGGATGATGTTTTAGCTTTTTTGAAAAGAGAAATTAAGCGAGGCAAAAAATATGATGCTATCATAATGGACCCTCCAGCTTTTGGACATGGCCCCAAAGATGAACTTTGGAAAATAGAAGAAGATTTTTTAGAGTTAATGAATTTATCTAAAAAATTGTTATCTCCTAACCCTTTATTTTTTTTAATCAATGGTTATACCGCTGGTTATTCAGCGACTGTCTATGAGAATAATTTGAGAGAAATATTTGATAATGGGAAAATAGAAAAAGGAGAATTATTGATAGCTGAAAAAGAAACAGGTAGATTGTTACCAGCTGGAATTTATGCGCGTTGGCAAAAAGATGTTTAATAAGAATAAAAATAAAAAAGTTTTTGTTGGGGTTTCTGGTGGAGTTGATTCAGCTGTGGCTTTAGCTTGCTTAAAAAAAGAAGGATATCAGATTTTTGGTGTTTTTATTAAGACATGGTCTCCAGATTTTATTAATTGTTCTTGGCCAGAAGAGAGAAGAGAGGCTATCAGAGTTTGCGCTAGTCTAGATGTTCCGTTTTTAGATTGTGACGCAGAGAAAGAATACGAGAAAGAGGTAGCTTCTTATATGATTAAAGAATACAGCGAGGGACGAACACCTAATCCTGATGTAATGTGCAACCGACAAATAAAATTTGGTGTTTTTTGGAAATTTGCCAAAGAAAGAGGAGCAGATTTTATTGCTACCGGACACTATGCCAAAAAAGTAAAACAAAAAGATGGCTCTTTTGACCTTTTAATTGGTAGAGATGAAAATAAAGATCAGATTTATTTTTTATGGACGCTTAATCAAGATGATTTAGCTCGCTCACTTTTTCCCATTGGTAATTTAACAAAAAAGAAAGTTAGAAAAATAGCTAAGAGATATAATTTACCCAATGCCGATAAAAAAGATAGTCAAGGTGTTTGTTTTCTTGGGCCTCTTGATATTAAAAAATTTTTAGCTCATTACATCAACCAAAAAGAAGGACAAGTACTTAATGAAAAGGGACAAGTCATTGGTCGTCATAATGGGGCTGTCTTTTTTACTTTAGGAGAAAGACATGGATTTATGACGAACTCTTCTTATAATAATAAAAAACCACTATATGTTGTTGCTAAAGATATAGAAAATAATACAATTATTGTTTCGGAGAATAAAATTATTAAAGACAAAGATGATAATAAATTAATTAAATTAGCAGACTGTAATTGGATAAATAAATTACCAAAAATAAACGAAAAATATAAAGCCCAAATAAGATATCATGGAGAATTGTATAACTGTCTTTTGAGACGGTTAGAAAGGGGAGAAATTAGCTTAGAGTTAGACGAGGCTGTTTTGGTGGATAGGGGGCAGTCGGTTGTCATTTATGATAAGGATATTTGCCTAGGAGGAGGTGTTATTATTTAAAAAATTTGCTAAAATTATAATATGAATTATTTTTTAGATTTGCCAATATTAGATATTATTATTAAATTTTTAATAGCCCTAGTTTTAGGTCTATTCTTGGGCGCAGAAAGAGTTTGGGCTGGTAAAACAGCTGGCATGAGAACTTACGCCCTTGTTTCTATGGGCTCAGCTTTGTTTGTAGCTATTTCTACCGAGATAGTTAATATATATTCTGCTGTTGGTGGTATAGATCCAACGAGAATTGCTTCACAGGTCATAGTTGGTGTCGGTTTTATTGGAACGGGCTTAATTTTTACAAAAGGAACTAAACTGATGGGCTTAACTACAGCTACAGGTCTTTGGGTGGCCGCTGGTATTGGAATTGCCGTAGGTTTTGGTTTGTATGCTATGGCTTTAATTGCTACAGTTTTAACCTTGTTTACTTTTACCGTCTTATGGTTTTTAGAGCAGAGAGTTAAACTTTCAAAGAAGGCTCAAGCTGAAAAAGAAATGGCAGAAGAAGATTTAGGTGATGAGGATAATCCACTATAAAATGAATTCAAAAGAACTTAGAAAAAAATATCTGACTTTTTTTGAAAAAAGGGAACACAAGATAATTCCTTCGGCTTCGTTAGTGCCGGAAAATGACCCTTCTGTTCTTTTTAATACTGCTGGTATGCAACCCCTTGTTCCTTATCTTCTTGGTCAAAAACACCCAATGGGTAGACGATTAGTTAATGCTCAAAAGTGTCTCAGGACGGGAGATATTGGGGAGGTCGGAGATAATCGTCACTTAACCTTTTTTGAAATGCTGGGTAATTGGTCGCTCGGAGATTATTTCAAAGAAGAATCAATTAAATTAAGTTATTTATTTTTAACCGATAAAGAAGAAGGCCTTGGCCTAGATAAAGAAAGAATATATGTAACGGTTTTTGAGGGAGATTCTAATGCTCCCTTAGATCAAAAAGCTTTTGATATCTGGTCTTCGTATATAGATAAAAATAGAATTTATTTTTTACCAGCTCGGAATAATTGGTGGAGTGCTGGTGATAATGGACCCTGTGGCCCTGATACTGAAATATTTTACGATTTAACAGAAGATGGTCTTGGTGATCTAGACAAAGATAAGTTTCTAGAGGCAGATGCTTGTGGACAGGTCGTTGAGATTTGGAACAATGTCTTTATGGAATATGAGAAGAAAGATGGAGTTGTTGTCGGTCAATTAGAAAATCGTTCCGTTGATACTGGGATGGGATTAGAGAGAATCGTTATGGTTACTGAAAAAGCTGATAATGTATTTGAAACAGATATTCTTAAATCAATCATTGATAAAATTAAAGACAACTCTAAAAAAGAAGATGTTAAAATAGAGAGAATAATTGCTGACCACTTAAGGGCGTCTGTTTTTATTATCGCAGATGGAGTTTTGCCATCTAATACTGGTCGGGGGTATGTCTTGCGAAGACTTTTGCGTAGAGTAATTAGATTATCTGATAAAATTATATTTAACGAAAAAGGCTTAACAGAAGTTATTAATGAAATTATAGATAATTATAAAGAGATTTACCCTGAAATTTTAGAAAATAAAAAAATAATAGAAAAAGAAATAAAAAATGAAGAATTAAGGTTTAGACAGACATTAGAAAAAGGGCTGAGAGAATTTGAAAAAGGAGCTAGTCCGTTTGTCTTATATACGACTTATGGATTTCCAATAGAGCTAACCGAAGAATTAGCCTCTGAAAAAGGACAAGTTATTGACCGAGAAGAGTTTGAAGAAAAAGTTAAAGAGCATCAGGAATTATCAAGGACAGCAGGAGCCCCAATGTTTAAGGGCGGGTTGGCTAATACAAGCGACCGGATTGTCAGGCTACATACTGCTCACCACTTAGTCTTAGCTGGTTTGCAAGAAATTGTTGATAAAAAAATAAAACAGCGTGGTAGTAATATTACTGAGGAAAGACTGCGAATAGATTTTATGTTTGACCGTAAATTAACCGAAGAAGAAAAACAAGAGGTTGAAGATTGGGTTAATGATAAAATAAATCGTTCGCTACCGGTTGTAAGAAAAGAAATGCCAAAAGATGAAGCCAGTCTTATTGGAGCAGAAATGGAATTTGGTTCTAAATATCCAGACATTGTTTCAGTTTATATGATAGAAGATGGAGAGGGTAACTTCATATCTAAAGAATTTTGTGGTGGTCCACATGTAAAAAACACCAAAGAAATAGGTTCATTTAAGATATTAAAAGAAGAAGCTAGTTCAGCTGGAGTTAGAAGGATAAAAGCGACTATAATTTAGTTTGTTTTTTGGCCGAGTGTAGTATAATAAAAAGGTATGAGGTCATTATTTTCTTCCATAAAAAAAGAGCGTCTCGTGGCTGTTTTTGATATTGGATCTGGTAGCGTCGGGGGAGCAATAGTTAAAATACCAGAAGCTAATCAAACTGATGAAAAGAGACCAGAAATTATAGCTGAAGTTCGTTTTGATATTAAAAGCAAGAATGATTTTAAAATTGATTTTGAATCTTTTACCAAAGACATGCTTAATGCTTTAGGTAAAACAGCCCGTTCTCTATTTGATTTAAAAGTTGGAGCTCCAGAAGAGATATTTTGTATGCTAGCTTCTCCTTGGTATGACTCTGAGATTAAGACGATTAAAGAATCTAACCTCAAAAAAATAAAAATAGATAATAATTTTGTAGACAGATTAACCAAAAAAGAAACAGAGATAATTGCTAAAGAATATAATTACAGATTTCCTTTAGTTAAAGACAGGAGATTGGTTATAGAACAATATGTTTCCTCTTTTATTTTAGATGGAATTTTAACATCAAACCCTTTTAATAAAAAAGCTCGGAATATAGAGATGAGTCTAGTTGTTTCAACCTCGCCCAAAGAACTAATTGGACGAATTAAAGAAGTCATTAAAAAAAGTTTTTCAACAGAAAAAATAGATTTTATGTCTTTTGCTTCGGCTTCTTACTTGGCAATTAGGGATAATTTTGAAGTTAATAAAGATACTTATTTCTTGGTAGATATAGCAGGACAGACGACAGATTTAGTAGCCGTAGAAAAAGGTTTTATTAAAGCCTTTAAATCTTTTCCTTTTGGTAGTAATAATTTATACAGATATCTGGCTAACAAATTTAATTTAGACTGGCGAGAGGCTAGAAATCTTTTTAAGCTATATTTAGGAGGGAATTTATCTCTCTCAATGCATAAAAAAACATACAATGAAGTAACCTTTTTAGAACAGACTTGGATTAGGAAACTAGACCAAGAAATAGATAAAATTAAAGAAGAGGGTATTAAGACCTCTAAAAATTTCTTCCTAACAGCTGACCGTGATGTTAAGGAATTGTTTACTGGTATTATTTACTGGGCCGAGCGAGATGAAACTCTAATGAATGAAAATAAAGGAGTTAATATTATCGCCTTAGATGGATCTTTGTTTTTGCATAATTATTATAATAAAAAATGTCGTTTTGATCCCTTTTTAGCCATAGCGACACTAGCTTTAACTAAAGAAAAAATCAAGACCCATGACTAAAATTAAACTAGAAGACATTAAAATAAAAAAGACAGAAGAGACCTCAAATTTTTTTTTAGAAGATAGAGAAAAAGATAAAAGACCAAAAGAGGTAGAAGAACCGAAACTAAAAAAAGTTAAACCAGATAAGAAAGTAATAATTAATCGGTATAAGGTAGATAAGAGTTCAATTCTTTCAAACAATGTTCCTGTCAGAAAATCTCTCGTTATTTGTCTTTATGCTAGTATTTTGTTATTAGCTTTTTTTTGGGGTAGCAATTTTTTTGAACAAGCCAATATTGATTTAATTGTAAAAAGGCAGACAATAAATTATTTAGATGATTCATTTAGCTTAAGCCGAAACAAAGATGATTACGAAATAATGATAAACACTGAAGTCTATAAAGAGACAATTGGTTTATCGGAGACAGAAAAAGTCTCTTCTAAATCAACTGGTCAGATTAAACTATATAATCTTTACAGCACCGCTCCAATAAAATTAAATGCCGGTTCTTTTTTGAAGGATGATCGTGGCTACCCTTATGTTATAAAAAAGGATGTTTCTATCCCGGGTTTTACCTCTATTGATGATATTGTTACGGCAGGACAAGCAGATGTTTCTATTGAAGCCTTCTTAGCTGGCGAGGTTTATGATGGTGATCCCTCTTTATTTACAATAGATGCTTTTGAGGGGACAAGTAAATTTGAAAAAGTCTACGGTAAAATAGAGGGTCTTTTGTCTGGTGGGAAAGAGGGAACTATTTATAGCTTAAACGAGGCAGATAAATTAGTTTTAGACGATATTATTGAAACAAAAGTTAAAGACAACCTGATTAAACAAGTTGAGTCTTTAATTCCAGAAGGTTATCTTTTTTATCCCAAACTAACTAATTTTTCATATTTCTTGGATGGAGAAATTTCTTCAGATGAACCAGCTACAAGTGTGGAGATAGAAGCCACCCTCCGAGCAGTTTTATTAAGAGAACAAAATCTAACTAAGGATATAATAAATAAGTCAGTAGATAATTTAGAAGAAGGAGAAGAAAAAGAGATTATTCTTAATGGCATCAAAAATCTTAACATTACTTTCTCGGATAAAGATTTTAAGATAACTAAAGATGTAGATAAGCTTAATCTAAAGGTGACCGGAGATTTAGAGGCTGTTTGGCAACCCGATAAAGAGATACTAAAAGATAAATTAAAAGGAATTAAGAAGGAGGATTGCTTAGATGTCTTTAGTGCTGATCGGGGTATAGAAAAAGCCAGAGTCAAGATATATCCTCCTTGGAAAAAATATATCCCTACAAATAAGACTAAAATAAAAATAACTCTTGATTAATAATCGTTTTATTAGTATAATAATATCTACAAAATAATGGATAAAAAAGACAGCCAAAATATAGTTACCGGAATCGTTACCGAATCATTGCCAAATGCTCTTTTTAGAGTAGAAATAGAAAAAGATAATGTGGTTTTATCTTATCTTTCAGGCAAAATGAGAATACATAGAATAAAGGTCTTAGTTGGTGATTCAGTTGATGTTCTTTTGGATCCTTATGGTGGTAAGGGGAGAATAATAAAAAGAAATTAATATAACCTTTAATCCTCTTGCTTTTTTTGTGGAAATAGTATACTATAAATCGATGTACATTAATTTAGAAAAATAAAGGGTATATCCCTATGTTTTTCTTTTGTTTTTATTTAGAATTATGAAGATTAAATCAGCAGTTAAAAAAATTTGTCCAAAATGTAAGATCATAAAACGCGCCGGTCATGTCCGCGTTATTTGTTCTAACCCTAAGCACAAACAAAAACAATAATTTATGAGAATATTAGGAATCAATATCCCCAATAATAAACATTTAGATATCGGATTAACCAGTCTTTACGGCATTGGTTTATCTAGGGCTAGGAAAATTCTTGAACAAGCTAAAGTTGATAAAAACAGAAAGGCTGATGATTTGAATGTTGATGAAGAGAATGCTATTAGAAAAATAATAGAAATAATGCTAATAGAAGGAAGCCTAAAAAGAGATATTGCTTCTAACATCAAAAGATTAAAGGATATAAAATCTTATAGAGGTATTAGACATATGAGAAGATTACCAGTTAATGGGCAACGCACCAAGACTAACTCTAGGACTGTTCGTGGTAATGTTAGAATGACCATGGGTAGCGGTAGAAGAAAAGCCGAAAAGACATAGAATAGAGATAGTTTTATTTTTGATTAAATTTTATTTATGGGAAAAGTTAAAATAATTACAAAAGACGAAGAAAGTATAGAAGATTTGAATGCTCAAATATCAAGTCAACCTAAACCTAGTGGTAAAGCTCCTAAGAAAAAGATAGTGGCTGGAACTTTACACATAGAAGCAACTTTTAATAATACAAAGGTTATTCTTTCTGACAAAGAAGGTAATGCTTTATTCTGGACATCGGCAGGCTCTCTTGGTTTTAAGGGAGCTAAAAAAGGAACTCCTTTTGCTGCTGGAAAAGCAGGAGCTGTTATTGGTGAAAAAGCTAAAGCTTTAGGAATTAAAGAAGTTGATGTTAAGGTTAAGGGCGTTGGTAGTGGAAGAGAACCAACTATCAGATCTTTTATGTCTTTTGATATTGAAATAACTGGAATTAAAGATATTACACCGGTTCCTCACAATGGACCAAAACCTAAGAAGCCAAGAAGAGTATAAAAAATTATGAAAAAAGTTCAAAAATATAAAATTTGTAGAAGGTTGGGTTCGGGGGTTTATGAAAAATGTCAAAACCCTAAATTTGTGGCGTCAGAAGCTAGACACGCTAAAGCAAAAAGAGGTAAAAGACCAAAGCCTCTATCTGGTTATGGTCAGCAATTAGTTGAAAAGCAGAAAGTTCGTTTTATGTATGGAGTCAGCGAAACTCAATTTGCTAATTATGTTAAAAAAGCTGTTGCCAATAAAGAAAGACCTTCAGCTGAATATCTATTTGAGTTACTAGAAAATAGATTAGATAATACGGTTTATCGTTTGGGGCTAGCTAATTCTAGAAGGCTTTCTAGACAGATGGTTTCTCATGGACATATTACCGTTAATGGTAAAAAAATAAATGTGGCTTCTCATAATTTGAGAGAAGGAGATGTCGTTGCCGTCAGGGAAGGAAGCAAAAAAAGCGTTCTTTTCGCAGATATGGCGACTAAGCTAAAGGACTACAATTGTCCTAATTGGCTAACTTTTAATATTGATAGTTTATCTGGAAAAGTTCAAGGTAAACCTAAAAACATAGAGGGCTTCATTGATATTAATACCGTTTTGGAGTTCTATAGTCGTTAAAAGTATTGAATAGGTCATTTTTTATAAATAATTAATAAAGGCTTTAAGCCTTACAAAACAATAAAACTATGTCTGATTCAAATATAATACTTCCATCTAAGATGTCTGTCGTCAAAGAGGAAGGAAATAAAGGAATTTATGAAATAGATGGCCTTCACCCAGGTTATGGATTTACTCTAGGAAACTCTCTTAGAAGGATAATTTTATCTTCTCTAGAAGGAGCAGCTATTACTTCTCTTAAAATAGATGGAGTTTCGCATGAATTTTCTTCTATAGATGGAGTTAAAGAAGATGTTATCACAATACTTTTACACCTTAAACAGATACGATTTCGTCTAAACTCAGAAGAACCACAAGTTGTAAATCTAGATGTTAAGGGCCCTAAAGTAATTACCGCCTCTGATATTAAAACTGGAGGTCAAGTAGAAGTTCTTAATGGAGATTTATATATAGCAGAAATTACAACAAAGACTAGCCTTAAAATAGAGATGACTATTGAAAGAGGCATGGGCTTCCGACCAAAAGATATATATCAAAAAACAAAAAATGAAGTTGGAATAATTACCCTAGACGCTATCTTCACTCCTATCAGAAGAGTTTCTTATGAAGTGGAAAACATGAGAGTTGGAGATAACACAAATTACAACAGATTAAAAATGGTTATTGAAACCGATGGAACATTAACTCCAAGAGAAGCTTTAGAGAAATCTATAATCATTATGGTAGAACAATTACAGTCTATTTTAGGTTATGTTGTTGAGATAAAAACTAAAAAAGAAGAAAAGAAAGAAGAAAAAGACGAAGAGTCAGAGGTGGAAGATAAAGAAGAAAAGAAGGAAGATAAAACTAAAAAAGACGCCAATGAATATACTGACTTCTTAAAAACAAGAATAGATACCCTCGGCCTTTCAACCAGGACATTAAATGCTTTATCAGAAGCAAATGTCAGAACAATCGGTGGGATCGCTAGAAAGAAACAAGAAGATTTATTAGAAATAGATGGTATTGGAGAGAAGGGAATACAAGAAATTAAGAAAATGCTAGGTGAGTATGGCATTACCCTGAAGTAGTAATTAAAAATTAGATTTTAAAAATATATGCGACATCATAATAATGTAAGAAAATTTGGCAGAAATAAAAATCAGAGAAACGCTTTGATGAAGGGTCTTATGTTGTCTCTTATAGCCCACGGTAAAATAGAAACAACCGAAGCAAAAGCTAAAGAATTAAGACCAATGATAGAAAAATTAATAACCAAAGCTAATGTTGGAACTCTTGCTTCTAATCGCTTAGTGATTTCTCGTTTGTATAATTTAAAAAGTGAGGCTAACAAGTTGATTAACGAAATTGCTCCAAAATATAAGGGAAGAAATGGAGGATATACTAGAATTACCAAACTACCTCGTCGAACAGGTGATGCTAGTAAAATGGCAATAATAGAATTTATTTAATATTATGACTACCAATTACACAATAGACGCAGAAGGAAAAATACTAGGACGCATCGCAAGTGAAGCGGCCAAAAGCTTAATGGGTAAAAAATTAGCCGATTATGCTCCTAATAAAGTTGCTGAAGTTAAGGTAACGATTATTAATGCTAGTAAGACAAAGATGTCGTTAGATCGCAGAGAAAAAACATTACATGAAAATTATTCTGGTTATCCAGGAGGCTTAAAATTTAGAAATAATCAAGATATTATAGATAAAAAAGGCTGGAAAAATCTTTATGAATTAGCCGTTTATGGAATGTTACCAAACAATAAATTAAGGTCTAAGATGATGAAGAACTTAGAAATAAAAGATTAAAAAATATATGGATAAAGATAAAAAAACCACTAAAAATAAAGATTACATCAGAGCTATTGGACGAAGAAAGACATCTACGGCTATTGTTAAATTACAAAAAGCCCCTAAGTTTTCTTATACAATAAACGGTAAAGATTTAAGTGAGTATTTTAAGACTGCCGAATTGAAGAAAATAGTCACAGGAGCTTTTGAGGTAGCTAATCCAGGTCAAAAATTTGAAGTTGTAGCGACAACAAAGGGTGGTGGAATACATTCTCAAGCAGAATCAGTTAGACACGGAATTGCTAGAGCACTTGTTTTATTTGATGAAGATTTAAGGACTACTTTGAAAAAAGCTAAAATGTTAAAGAGAGATCCTAGACAAGTAGAAAGAAAGAAATTTGGATTGAAAAAAGCTAGAAAATCTCCACAGTGGAGTAAGCGATAAAGAAAATCCCCGCAAGGGGATTTTTGAATACTTGAATTAGTTTTAATTATCTTGTATATTAAAAAATATGAAAAAAGAAGATGAAGAAAAAAAAGAAGAAGAAATAATTGATGATATCTCTATTGTTGAAAGTACTGAAGATGGATTAGAGTTACCAGATAAAGATAAGAATAAGAAATTAAGAGAAGAGATAAAGAGATTACAAAAAGAAAAAAATGAGTATCTCTTAGGTTGGCAAAGAGCCAAGGCCGATTATATAAACCTGCAAAGAGAACTGGAGGCTGTTAGACTTAATTCTAGTTTAATTACTAAAGAAAAGGTAGTAGAAAACATATTGCCGGCTTTAGATAGCTTTGAAATGGCTTTCTCTAATCAAGATTTTTGGCAGAGAGTTGATAAAAGCTGGAGACAGGGGATAGAATCTATTTATGATCAAATAATTTCTGGCTTAAATAAATCTGATATTGAAAAAATAGACCAAGTTGATATTTTATTTGACCCTAATATTCATCAATCTATTGAAAAGATAAAGACTGACGATAAAGGAAAAGATCATTTTGTTGAAAGTATCTTACAAGTTGGTTATAAGGTTGGCAATAGGACTATTCGTCCAGCCAAAGTTAGAATATTTGAATTTGAAAATAAAAACCACTCCTAACAGAGTGGTTTTTATTTCATCAAGAGAGATAAAAATTCTATTTTAGTTTGCTCGTCTATTTTATCTGTGACGATTATCATTATTTCAGTGGATAAACCTAAATCTTTTTTGATGTTTGCAAAAAGGTGTTCAAAGGGATACATTGAAATCCAAATGGAATTTTTTAAGCAAACAAAACCTGCTTTTTTAAGTAAATAACGAAAAGAATCTCTTTCTTTTTTTCTTTCTTCAGGTAGATCTAAAATAATAATTCGCCAATAACCATCCCATTTAGTTGAAACTAGACTCTCGCTATTTTCTAAATAGAGTTGATTTAGTTTTTGTTTACCCTCATTCGTTAATCTAAAATACTGCCCATTGTCAGATTTTAAACACTCCAATAAACCATCACTGGTCATATTTTTAACCGAGCGAGAAATAGCATATTTATCAGATGGGGAACAGGCCTCTTTATGCAATGCCTCAAAAGGAACTGCTGGTTTACCGGCTAGTTTCTTTAAAATACCCTTATAAATATCACCTTTTTTGTTCATAGAATCAATAATTTAATCAATATTAAGACTTGCATATTTTAACATCTTATTATATATTATACAAGTATTTCGCGACCGCGAAATACTTGTCAAAAAAATAAAAGGGGAGTATAATATCCCAAGTAAAGGTCTTTATTTATTAAAAAACAATAAATTAAGATGCTATGTTTAGAAAAATTTATCAATAAATATTATTAGTTTAATTTAAGTTAAAGTATTTAATATTTTAACTAAAGAAAAAATATATGAGTAAAATAATAGGTATAGATTTAGGAACAACAAATAGTGCTGTCGCTATAATTGAAGGCGGACAACCTAAGATAATAGAAAATCAGGAAGGAACAAGGACGACTCCTTCTGTTGTTGCTTTAGCTAAAAATGGAGACAGGATGGTTGGCTTACTTGCTAAAAGACAAGCCGTGACTAATCCTGATAATACGGTTTATGGGATTAAGAGATTTATCGGTAGAATGTTTGATGATCCCGAAATCCAAAAAGAGAGAAAATTAGTTTCTTATAAGACAGAAAAATCTGATAATGGTGGGGTCTTAGTTAAGCTAGGAGATCAACAATTAAGGCCGGAAGAAATTTCTGCTAAGATTTTAAGTAAAATTAAAGCTGACGTTGAAGCTAAACTAGGAGAAAAAATAACAGAAGCGGTTATTACCGTTCCAGCTTACTTTAATGATGCCCAAAGAAAAGCCACTAAGGACGCCGGAACAATAGCTGGTCTAGATGTTAAAAGAATAATCAATGAACCGACGGCAGCTGCTTTAGCCTATGGTTTTAATAAAAAGAAAAACGAACAGATTGTTGTTTATGACCTAGGAGGAGGAACATTTGATGTTTCTGTCTTGGAAGTTAGTGATGATGTTGTAGAGGTTAAATCAACTGATGGAGATACATTCTTAGGAGGAGAAGATATGGATCAAAAAATTATTACTTGGATTGCTGATGAATTCAAAAAGGAATCAGGAATAGATGTGACCAAAGATGTTTTGGCTTTACAGAGGCTAAAAGAAGCAGCTGAAAAAGCTAAACATGAATTATCTGTGACTATGGAAACAGAAATTAATATTCCTTTTATTACTTCAGATTCTAATGGTCCAAAACATCTGTTAATAAAGATGACTAGGGCCACACTTGAATCACTAGCACAAGAATTTATAGATCGTTCTATAGAAATAACCAAGAGAGCTATAGAAGCTTCTCCATTTAAGATAGAAGATATAGATGAAGTTATTTTAGTTGGAGGTCAAACCAGAATGCCAGCTGTCATAGAGGCCGTTAAGAAATTATTTAACAAAGAACCAAATAGAACTATAAATCCAGATGAAGTTGTGGCTCTTGGAGCAGCTGTTCAAGCTGGGGTATTACAAGGAGATGTTAAAGATGTCTTGCTTTTAGATGTTATTCCATTGTCACTTGGGATTGAAACATTAGGAGGAGTAGCTACTAAACTAATAGAAAGAAACACAACAATTCCAACCTCTAAATCACAAGTCTTCTCAACAGCTGCTGATAATCAAACTTCAGTTGAAATTCATATAACTCAAGGAGAAAGACCAATGGCAGGAGACAATAAATCACTTGGTCGCTTTATACTAGATGGTATTCCACCAGCACCAAGAGGCATGCCTCAAATAGAAGTCTCTTTTGATGTTGATACTAATGGAATCTTAAATGTGACAGCTAAAGATAAGGCCTCTGGTAAAGAACAATCTATTAGAATAGAAGCTAGCTCTGGTCTATCTGAAGAAGATATCAAAAAGATGAAAGATGAAGCCGAGACTCACGCAGAAGAGGACCTAAAGAAAAAAGAACTAGTGGATCAAAAGAATACAGCCGAAATGATGATTTTCACCGCCGAGAAATCTCTTAAAGAATATGGTGATAAGGTAGGAGAAGACATAAAGAAAGACATAACTGAAAAAATAGAAGATGTTAAGAAAGCAAAAGAAGGAAATGATGTTACAGCTATTAAAATGAAATTAGAAGAAATGACTACCGCTCTTTCAAGGATAGGCGAAACAATAGCTAAAGAAAACAAAGACCAAAAAGAAGAAACGAAAACAGCTGATATAAAAGAAGAGCAAATAAAAGACGCAGAAGTTAAAGAAGAAGACGAAACAGGTCAAGAAGATAAAAAATAATAAACATGGCTAAAGATTATTATCAAATTTTAGGAATAGATAAAAAAGCCTCCAAAGATGAAATTAAAAAAGCTTATCACAAATTAGCCTTAAAATATCACCCTGATAAAAACGGAGGTGATGATAAAAAGTTTAAGGAAATTAATGAAGCTTATCAGGTCTTATCAAATGAAGACAAAAGAGCTCATTATGACCAATTTGGATCAGCTTCTGGTTTTACTAGTGGTAATTACAACGGCTCTTACGGTGGAGGTTTTGGGGGCTTTGATTTCTCTGGTTTCCAAAATGCCCAGGGTTTTGATATGGGAGATATTGGAGACATCTTTGGTGATTTCTTTGGTCGGGGAGGAAGAAGTTCTTCTCGTAGAGTTAAAAAGGGTAGAGATTTAGAAACAGAAATAAATCTAACATTTAAAGAGTCTATCTTTGGAGTAAGTAAAGATTTATACATTAACAAACAGACTATTTGTCAGACTTGCGGTGGGACAGGGGCCGAGCCAGGAACAAAAATGGGAACTTGCAGTTATTGTGGTGGACAAGGACAGATAAAAGAAGTTAAAAGGACAATACTAGGTTCATTTTCAACAACCAGAGTTTGCCCTAATTGTCATGGACAAGGACAAGTGCCAAAAGAAAAATGTTCTTCATGTAAAGGAGCGGGGGTAATTAAAAAAGAGGTTAAAATTAATCTAGACATACCCGCTGGTATAGAAAACGCTGAAATCCTAAGGGTTAGAGGTAAGGGAGAAGAAGTTCAAAATGGTATTGCTGGAGATTTATTTATAAGAATAAAAGTAGACAAAGACCAGCTTTATCAAAGAGATGGAATTAATCTTAAAATTGACTTGCCGGTCAAATTGACTGAAGCCTTAGTCGGAACAGAAAAATCAATTGAAACCCTTGATGGTAAAAAATTAAAAATAAAAATCCCAAGTGGTTCAAATAATAACGATCTTTTACGAATAAAAGGAAAGGGTGTTCCAACAAAAGAAGCCCGAGGGGATTTGATTGTTAGGGTAAAAACATTGATGCCAAGTAAGTTATCTCGCAAAGCTAAAAACCTTATTGAAGAATTAGAAAAAGAAGGATTGTAACAAAAAAGGGGTTTAACCCCCTTTTTTGTTTTAATCTATTTTCTTTATCTTATAACCATCATCTATATCTTTAATTTCGAAACCCAGTTCTTTAATCTTTTGTCTTAAAATATCACTTTTAGCCCAATCTTTACTAATTCTTGCTTGTTGTCTTTCTTCGGCTAAATCCATAATTTCTTTTGGCGTTTCGGTTTTATTTTGTCCTAAATTAAAGCCTAGAACCTTATCAAAATCAAGCAGGGTTACTTTCTTATCTTGGTTAGAGATATTTTTATCTTTTATCAATTGCCATATAAGGGCTATAGCCTTAGGACTATTTAAATTATCAGCTAAATATTTTTTAAATTTATTTTGATAAGTTAGATTAATTTCACCTAAATCTTGACCCAAATCTTCAAAATAATTTTCTAGTTTCTCTAAGGCGGTTTGAGATGCCAAAACGGCTTCTTCGGTAAAATTAATTTTAGTCATATAGCTAGATGTATACAACCAAAAACGAAAAGCGGTTGGCTTAATACCTTTGTTTATTAAATCAGATAAAGTGTAAAAATTACCGACAGATTTACTCATCTTTTTACCATCAACTAAAAGGTGTTCATTATGCATAAAATAATTAGCAAAATTTTCAGCTGTGGCACAGACCGATTGAGCAATTTCATTTTCATGGTGAGGAAAAATCAAATCCACTCCACCAGTGTGAATATCAAAATTATTACCGAGCTTATCCATGCTCATCGCCGAACATTCTATGTGCCAGCCAGGGCGTCCTTTTCCGATATCTATTTTCTCTCCTAGTATCTCTTCTGGTATCCAAAAATTAGGGCCATCCTCCTTGGTCCAAGCTTTCCAGAGGGCGAAATCATTAATATCATCTTTAGTGTATTCATCGGTTTTCATCCGATTGTCAGCATTTTCTTTTAATCCTTTGGTTTTTATCTTTGATAACTTTCCGTATAAAGGATAACGACTAATATCAAAATAAATAGAACCGTCTTGGGCTTTATAAGCAAAGCCTTGATCAATTAATTTTTTAACTAAAATCAAAATAGGTTTTATATGTTCTGAAGCTTTAGTATATTCTGTCGCCGGTTTAATATTTAATAAGTCTCTATCTTTAAAAAATTGTTCTGTGTAATATGAGGTAAAATCTTTTAATGATTTTCCTTCTTTTTGAGAGTCTCTGATTGTCTTGTCGTCAATATCAGTAATATTCATAATTTGGCTAACCTGATAACCATCATATTCTAGTGATCTTCTTAATAAATCAGAAAAAACATAGGCTCGCCAATTACCAATGTGTAAGTGATTATAAACAGTTGGACCACAAGTATAAATACCAACAAAACCCTCTTTAATTGGCTTGAGAATCTCTTTTTTTCTAGTTAGAGTGTTATATATTGAAAAAGACATAAAGGAAGGTCAAGACAGATAAAGCCAAAGAAATAATAATTAAGGTTGTTAAGTTTTTAATTTTCTGATTATTTCTGTCTGTTAAGATTAAATTATATGTATTATGTAAGCTGTTTATATTTTTTTCTTGCCTTATAACCAAACTAGTAACATCAAATAAGTTATCTTTCATAATGTTTAGATAATATTTAAAACGATCACCGAATAATTGAATTAGGAAGACCGGCAGATTTTTAAATGTTTTCTCGTGAGAACTAATTGATTCTTTTAAGTTTATTAGCATTTGATTCTTTAAATATAGAGGCTCGGAAAGTTTTCTGTTTTTACCTTCAATTATTTGATTTTCAATATCTTTATTACAGATTCCATTTTCTATAATCTGATCACTTAAACTAACATAAAGACTTTTAACTAAATAATAGAAGAGGGAACCATTGTCTAAGATATTTAATTTCTCATCTAAAGAAGAATCAACTTCTAGGTTTTTCAAAAACTCTGACAAGGCTTCCATGTGTTTATCATGGATAGTGCAAATAAAATCCTTATGAATAATAAAAATTATCTTCCTAGAAATTACTCTATTCTCAATATCTAGAATTTGAGGAAAATCAAAAGAGGTAGAAATAAACCCGGCAATTAATTTAGTTTTAACATCCTTATTTCTAGTTCTCATCTCTTCCTCTATGACACGAGGAATAGAATATAAATCTATAATATAACGAAACTCCTCTTCGCTTGGATCTTCTAGGTCAATCCAAGTAACTCCCTTGTTGTTGTATTTTGATATCATATTATCTATTATACATTCCGACTTGCTTTTTTCAAAATTTTTGTGTAGAATATCTTTTATCTATGGGTTTTTGGTTTAAGGCTAATAAATCCCTAGATTTAGAGCTTATGGATAAAGACAAAAAAGAAGTTAAGAAAGAAAAAGAAGTTATTGAAACCAGCAAAGAATTTGCTGTTATTTTTACTGGAGGGAAGCAATATAAAGTTTCTGTCGGAGATGTTATTAGGATAGAAAAGATGGATGGAGATTTCAAAATCGGAGATAAAATAATTTTTGATAAAGTTTTATTAGTTGATAACGGAAAAGATACGACTATCGGCACTCCTTTTATAGACGGAGCAAAAGTTGAAGCTCTTTTCCAAAAGGAAGGTAGAGGGAAAACAGTCAAGGTGGTTAAATACAAACCAAAGAGTCGTTATCTTAAGAAAAATGGACACCGACAACCTTACTTTGAGATTAAAATTTCAGCAATAAAATAAACCCGCTTTAGAAAGCGGGTTTATTAGTGTCTGTTTTCTAGAGCATTTTTAATTGTTTGTCCATCTGAATATTCTAATTCGGTGCCAGTAGATAGGCCTCGACCCAAAGAAACAATTTTGAAATTATATTCTTTTTCTAGTGGACTTAACTTTTGTCTTAAATAAATATCTGTTTGTTCTCCCTCAGGACTAATAGCTAAGGCTAAAATAACTTCTTTTAAATTATCTTCTTTGGCTCGTTTTTCTACAATTTTTAATAATTCATTAATCCTAATGTAGTAGGGAGTTTCCTTGTTAACAATAGGCACTAGCCCTCCTAATATAAAATACAATCCTTTATATGTGCCACTTTTTTTAACGCTTTCATAATCAACATCTTTTTCAACGATTAGTAACATATCCCGTTCTGCTTTAGGGTTACGACAATTTGGACAAAGATTTTGACCATCTCCCTGGAAAAATAAGAAGCAGGACGGACACTGGTGAACAGAATTTTTCAGTTCGGTAATATTTTTAATTAGCTGATTTGTAAAATTGGGATTTTTTTGTAGTAGAAAATAAACAAAACGGCGAGCTTGTCTTTCGCCAATACCCGGAAACTCCTTAAAATAGATTGTTAATTTTTCTATAATGTCGTTCATTTTAAAATCCCTCTATGGTTTCTTCTTGATAATCTGCTGGGGCCTGATTCTTTTTATCAATTGAGACGAAAGTTGTTGATTTTTGATCAAAGTAAAGATTGATTTTTCCAACTGGTCCATTACGATGTTTTTCTATTAAAATCTCCGTAATGTTATCTCTTTCGCTTTCATCTTTATTTCTATCTTCACGATGTATAAACATAACTACATCAGCATCTTGTTCAATAGAACCAGAATCTCTTAAGTCAGAAAGTTTTGGTCGGCCACCTCTAGTTTCAACAGCACGAGATAATTGAGATAGAGCTAAGACGGGGACATCAAACTCCTTGGCTAAGGCCTTAAGAGATCTTGAGATTTCTGTTACTTGATTAACCATATTATCATAGTTTTTTGAAGTGGACATCAGCTGGAGATAATCAACAACAATAAGTCCTAGCCCGTGTTCTGCTTTAATTCTACGACAAATAGAACGCATCCTAATAATAGAGTTTCCAGCCATATCATCTATAAAAATAGGAGCTTTAGATAAACGGTCTAGGGAGTCTCTTATTTTAGAAAAATCGTTTTCAGTAGATAAGTGGCCAGTTCTTAGATTCCAAGCATTGACTCTTGATTCAGCTGCTAGCATTCTATCTACTAATTGCTGGGTGCTCATTTCAAGTGAGAATATTACCGTTGGAAAATTAAATTTCAAAGAAGCTTGTCTGGCAATATCTAAAGCCAAAGTTGTTTTACCAACGGATGGACGAGCAGCTAAAATTATTAAGTCAGATGGCTGTAAGCCTGATAAGTATTGATCTAATTCGTCAAAACCAGTTGGGATTCCACGAAGACCACCTTTATTCTCATTTAATTTTTCTAATCGGTTCCAAGCATCAGGCAAGCTTTCTTTAATTGATTTGAAAGAATTTTTGCCAATATTATTATTGACACCCATTATCTTTTTTTCAGCTTGATCCAATGTCTCATAAACATCTTCTACATCTTCTCTAAAACCAAGTTCAGATATATTATTACCAGCTTCAATTATCTTTCGTAAAATATTTTTTTTGTTAACAATGTCTGCGTAATAAGTGATGTTGGTTGAAGCTGGAACAGAATTAGTTAGCTCTGTTAAATAACTACTGCCACCAACTTGCTCTAGCAATCCTTTTTCTTCTAAGCGGTGAGAAACAGATAATATGTCAATTGGTTCACCCCGAGAAGAAAGATCTAACATTATCTTAAATATTTGTGAATGTTTAACAGCATAAAAAGAATCGTTTCTAATTAAGTCAGTTATTTCATGAATTGCCCCAGGTCTAAGCATAATAGAACCCAAAATAGCTTTTTCGGCATCTAGATTTTGTGGTGGTAAACGATTTTGATTAATTCTTTCCATAAGAGTTATTGTAGCATAATCAAAAAAATAACAATTCTAAAAATTAGGATAAATATGTGCCTAAAATGTGCAAAACTATTATTTTTTTGCTATGATATAAGAGCTTATGGAGAAAAGATTACTTTCAGGAGTTAAACCTACCAATCGCCCTCATTTGGGTAATTATTTTGGGGCTATGCGTCAATTTGTTGATTTACAAGACAAATATAAGACTTTTATTATGATAGCTGACTATCATGCCCTAAATATAATAAAAGAAAAAGACCAGATGAGCCAAAATATATTAGATATCGCGCTTGATTATTTGGCTATTGGACTAGACCCTAAAAAAGTAATTATTTTTAAACAATCAGATGTTAGCGCTCATACAGAGCTTACTTGGATATTTGATACCCTCGTCCCAATGCCATTTTTAATGAGAGCTCATGCTTATAAAGATGCTTTGGCAAAAGATAAAGAAATTTCAGTTGGAACATTTAATTATCCAGTTTTAATGGCTGCTGATATTTTACTTTACGACACAGATATTGTTCCTGTTGGGCAAGACCAAAAACAACACGTTGAGTATGCTCGTGATATTGCTTTAAAATATAATAATCAATTTGGTGATATCTTTAAGTTACCAGAACCTTTCATTGTAAAAGACTTAGGTATTATTCCGGGGACTGATGGTCAAAAGATGAGTAAAAGTTATAAAAATACAATTCCTCTTTTTGGAACAGATGAAGAAATTAAAAAAGCAGTCATGGGTATTATAACCGATTCAAAAGAAGCAGATGAACCCAAGGATCCAGAAGCTTGCAACATCTTTGCTTTGCATAAATTATTTTTGAGCAAAGAAGAGCAAGACGCCTTAAGGCAACGCTATCTTAAGGGAGATATTAGTTATAAAGAATCAAAAGAAATGCTTCTGTCTGAAATAATAAAATTTATTGAACCAATGAGACAGCGTCGCTTAAAGTTAGCTCAAAACATTAATAAGGTTAAAAAGATATTAAAAAACGGGGCAAAAAAGGCCGAAGCTATAGCTAATAAAAAAATGGACCAAGTCAAAGAATCAGTTGGTCTTGTCATTTAATATGAAATATTTATATTCTTTTATTTATATGATTTTAAATGCCATTAATATTCCTCTCGGTAATTTATATAAGAAAATTAAGAAATGGTATCAGCCAATGAAGACGGAAGATAAGGTTATCTGGATTGCTTTTGCTCCGTTTTATTATGTTTTAGTTGTTTTGGTTTTTTTGATTGGTTATCCTTGTGGTAAATTAGAAAAGATTATTAAAAAATAATAAAATAAAATATATGAGAGATCGCGTATATATAAAAGATTTGAGTAGTTTGATTGGGCAAGAGGTTAATATTGCTGGTTGGATAGACGTAAGAAGAGACCAAGGTAAAATGATATTTTTAGATTTTAGAGATATGACTGGCTTGGTTCAAGGTGTTATCTTACCTAATAATCAAGAAGCTTTAGAAGTCGGTAAAAACTTGCGAACAGAGTTTGTCGTTTCTGTTTTAGGAAAAGTTAATGAAAGGCCAGAGAGAAATAGAAAAGCAGATGTCTTAAATGGAACAATAGAATTAGAAATAAAAAAGATAGAAATATTAAACAAGGCCGAGACTCCACCGTTTGATGTAACTTCTTCGGGTATAGAAATAGGGGAAGAGGCTAGGCTAAAATATCGTTATTTAGATTTAAGGAGACCTAGAATGCAAAAAAATATCCGTCATCGCTATCAAATATCTAAATTTGTTAGAGACTTTTTAGATAAAGAAAATTTTATTGAAATAGAAACTCCAATTTTAACTAAATCAACCCCTGAGGGAGCTCGAGATTTTATTGTTCCATCAAGGTTATATAAAGGTAATTTTTATGCCCTACCTCAATCACCCCAGCAATATAAACAATTATTAATGGCTAGTGGGATGGAGAGATATTTCCAATTAGCTCGTTGCATGAGAGATGAGGATGGAAGAGGTGACAGGCAACCAGAGTTTACTCAACTTGACATGGAAATGAGTTTTGTGGAGAGAGAAGATGTTATGGAGTTAAACGAAAGATTATTGATTGCCTTAGTCAAAGAATTATATCCTCACAAAAAAATACAACAAATTCCTTTTCCTAGACTATCTTACAAAGAAGCTATGGAAAAATATAATTCAGACAGACCAGATCTACGACAAGATAAAGATGATCCAGACTTACTTGCTTTCTGTTGGGTTGTAGACTTTCCGTTTTTTGAGAGAACAGATAAGTCAGATAATAAAAACACGGAAGGGGAATGGACATTTACCCATAATCCATTTTCAAGACCAATCAAAGAACATTGTGATTGGTTGCTTCAAAAAGAAAACATTGAGCAAATATTAACGACTCAATATGATGTCATTATGAACGGTAACGAATTAGGTGGAGGAAGTATCAGAGCCCATGATCCACAAATGCTCAAAAAAGTCCTTGAAATAATTGGCCATAAAGAAGAAGATATCAAACATAATTTTGGTCATATGCTAAGTGCTTTGGGGTCGGGAACTCCTCCTCACGGGGGAATTGCTTGGGGTTTTGACCGCTTGGTAATGTTACTTGAAAATGAACCAAACATCAGAGAAGTTATTACTTTCCCTAAGACTGGGGAAGCTAAAGATTTAATGATGGAATCACCATCAGAAGTAAGCGATAAGCAATTGAAAGAATTAGGTATTGCTATAAAAATAGACAAAAAATAAAATGTCAGAAATAGTTTCGCCCTACAACCTTAAAACTGATAAATTTGAGGGACCCCTCGAGTTACTTTTATCTTTAATAGAAGACAGGAAGTTTTTTGTTAATGAAATTTCTCTAGCTTCTGTTACTGATGACTATTTGAAATACATTAAGGGTCTTAGTGAGGTAGATAATGATGAGAAGATAAACAACATCTCTTCTTTTATTTTAACGGCTGCAACTTTAATCTTGGTTAAATCTCGCTCGTTATTACCCAATATATCTTTGACTGAAGATGAAAAGGAAAATATCAACGATCTAGAGCTAAGGTTAAAATTATATGAAATTATTAAAAGAGCCAGCCTAGATATAAAAAATAATTTTGGTAAAAAAATAATTTTCAAACCAGAAGATAGAATTTGGAGCCTGCCCGTTTTTTCTCCTGACCCACTAATCAATAAAAACAATATTGCTAAGATTATAGATGAGGTTATCAACCAATTACCAAAACCAAAAGAGCCGATGCCCGAACTGGAGATTAAGAAAGTTGTTAAGATAGAGGAAGTTATTGATAGTCTAACGAACCGAATACAAAATGCCCTAAACTTATCTTTTAAAGAATTTTCACAACGGGCCAAAGCCGAAACTAAAGAGGAAGCAAAAGTTAATGTTATCATTTCTTTTTTAGCTATGTTAGAATTGGTCAGAGAGGGGATTATAGATGTTGTTCAAAATTCATCTTTTGAAGATATTGAAATTAGTAAAACAAAAGCGGAAGCTCTTAATTAATAATATGGAATTAGAAGCAAAAATAGAGGGTTTACTTTACTATAAAGGAGAAGAAATTGAGATAAAAAAGATAGCTCAGCTTTTAGATGTTGGAACGACAGAGGTGGAAGAAGCCCTAAAAAAATTAGAAAATTCTTTAATTGGTAGGGGCTTAGTGATTGTTCGGAAAGATGACGCTGTTGTCTTGGGAATATCGGGAGAGTTAAGCTCTCTAATAGAAAATATCAGAAAGGAAGAGGTCACCAAAGAGCTAACTAAATCTTCACTTGAAACATTATCTATTATTTTATATAAAAACGGAGTGACTAGAAGTGAAATAGATTATATTAGAGGAGTTAACTCTAGTTTTATTATTAGAAATCTATTAGTCCGAGGCTTAATTGAAAAAATTATTGACCCTAAAGATAGTCGTCGTTTTCTTTATCGTCCAACTTTTGAAACTTTATCTTTTATGGGAATTACCGCCATAGAGGAATTGCCTAATTATGAAAAAGTTAGAAATAATTTAGAAGAAACTTTAATAACAGGAAAAACAAATGACTAACGCCCTTAAAATTTTTTCACCAGCTATCGTTGCTTTCATCGTAGGTATTTTATTGACCCCTATTGCTACTCATTATTTCTATAAATACAAGATGTGGCGTAGGACAAATAGAGTTGATAATTTACCAAAAGATGTCTCAGAAAGATTTGAAAAAGTTAATGATAAAAAAGCTGAAACTTCAACTCCTCGCGTAGGTGGTATGATTATTTGGATGTCAGTTATTTTAACAGTGGCAGTCTTTATGATTATAAACTTCTTTTTCGGAACAGAACTTACTGAGAAGCTCAGTTTTATTAGCCGAGAACAAACACTATTGCCTTTCTCTGCTTTAATTGTAGCTTCACTTATTGGTTTAGGAGATGACTTCTTGCAAATTTTTAATAAGGGCAAGTGGTCTTCAGATCCACTCATTTTAAGATATATTAAGATTGGAATAATTCTTGCTCTTGGACTTCTTATCGGCTTGTGGTTTTATTTTAAATTAGGGGTTACTGGTGTTTATGTTCCTTGGCTTGGTTTTGTCCATCTTGGTTTTCTATTTATTCCTTTCTTTATTATCGTTATGTTATCTCTTTGGTCTAGTAGTGTGATTGATGGCATGGATGGATTATCTGGTGGAGTTTTAGGTTCTATTTTTATGTCTTATGCTATTATTGCCTTCTTTAATAACCAGCTTGATATTGCCACCTTCTGCGGAGTTGTGGCTGGAGCCATTATGGCTTTTCTTTGGTTTAATATACCGCCAGCCAGATTTTATATGGGGGAAACGGGTATTATAGGGCTGACGGTTACTGTTGCTGTTATTGCTTTTATGACTGACACTGTCCTGCTTTTACCAATTATTGCTTTTCCTTTATTCGTCACTTCTTTATCTAATGTTATTCAAATACTATCTTATAAATTACGACACGGTAAAAGAGTTTTTTTGCTAGCTCCGCTTCATCATCATTTTGAAGCTTTGGGTTGGCCGAAATATAAAGTGACAATGCGTTACTGGGTTATTAGTATAATGACTTCTATTTTAGGAGTAATAATTTCTTTGATTGATTAATGGCTACAAAATATAAAGCTGATAAATTATTTTTTTGGATAGTGATGTCCTTGGTTATTGTCGGTTTAATATTTTTTACCTCAGCCTCACTCGGAGTCCTAGCTATTAATCCCGAAAAGTTCAGAGGTATTTTATTTACTCAATATGTTTTGGGTTTTATTGGGGGATTATTGGCCATGTATATTGGTTATAAAATTCCTTATATTTATTTTCGCCGATATGCCTTGATCCTTTTTTTAATAACATTAGGATTAACCGCCCTAACCATAATTCCCGGAATTGGAGTAGCCCGAGGAGGAGGAAGTAGGTGGCTGTCTATATTAGGATTTTCTTTTCAACCAGTTGAAGTTTTGAAAATAGGATTTATTATGTATTTTGCTTCTTGGTTATCAACTCTTAAAAATAGAGTTAAAAATCCACTTTATAGCATCTTGCCCTTAATTATTTCTCTTGGGCTGGTGGCCTTCATCCTAATTAAACAACCTGATACTAAAAATATTATTTTATTAGCAATTACTGCTTTTATTATGTTGTTTGTTTCTGGCACTCCAATTAAGTATATCTTGGGTCTTGTCGGCTTACTTGGTGTTGTTTTTGTTGCTTTGATTTATATGCCTAATTCAAATTTTGGCTATATAAAAGATAGAATCAACACTTTTATCCATCCTAACACAGATGTTTTGGGAGATTCTTGGCAAATTAAACAATCCGAATACGCTATTGGTTCTGGGGGTATTTGGGGGAAAGGTTTGGGGCAAAGTTTGCAAAAATTTAAGTATTTACCTGAACCACAAGGAGACTCCATTTTTGCTGTTATTGGAGAAGAGCTGGGTTTCTTGGGCACAACCTTAATTATCTGTTTATACTTGGTCTTTGCCTTAAGAGGATTTAGAATATCAACCAGAAACGCACCAGACTCATTTTCTAGACTTTTAGTTATTGGTTTTATCACGATCATCACAGCTCAATCTTTTATGAACATAGCTGCTATCACGGGGATTATGCCCCTAACAGGAGTCCCATTGGTTTTCATTTCCCATGGTGGAACAGCTCTGTTTTTGTCTATGGGGATGATGGGAATTGTTTTAAACATATCAAGGTATCAAGGAAAACCTAGATTAGCCAAAAGAGCTTAAATAAGTTATAATTAAAGAGTAAATTTTTATTTTATTAATTTTATCTTAAGTTATCTTTGGTAACTTTTTAAAAAATGAAAATATTATTAACTGGTGGGGGAACAGGTGGACATTTTTATCCCCTCATTGCTATTGCCGAAAGGTTATCAGAAATTGCAGCTGAAAGAAAAATAATTGGATTAAAACTCTATTATATGTCAGATACTCCTTACGACAAGAGAGCTCTTTTTGAGAACCGAATTACTTTTGTTCAAATTCCAGCTGGTAAAATGAGACTTTACTTTTCAATCAAAAATATTTTTGATGTGGTCAAGACGGCTATGGGAGCTTTCTTCGGTTTAGTTTCTATGTTCTTTATCTACCCCGATGTTGTTATCTCCAAAGGTGGTTACGCCGCTTTTCCGGCTGTTTTTGCCGCTAAGTTTTTAAAAATACCAGTTGTTGTCCACGAATCAGATTCTTTTCCGGGTAGATTAAATAGCTGGACTGCTAAGTTTGCAAAAAGAGTAGCCGTTTCTTGGCCTGAGGCAGCAGAGTATTTACCTAAAGAGAAAACGGCTTTATCTGGTCAGCCAATTAGAAAAGAGATTTTACACGGAGATCCTAATGGAGCTTATGAGTATTTTAAATTTGATAACGAGCTTCCTGTTATTCTTATTTTAGGTGGGTCTCAAGGAGCTGAGATGATAAATAATGCCGTCGTTGATAATTTACCAGAACTATTAAAAAGATATCAGATAATTCATCAGACTGGAGCTGGTAAAAAAAACGAGGAGGCTGTTTCCAGAGCAAGATTATTAATGGAAGGAAATCCTGAAATTAGAAGATATTTTGCCACTCCTTTCTTAAATAGTATGTCTTATAAAAAAGCCGCCGGTTGTGCTAATTTAATTATCTCTAGAGCTGGTTCTACCATATTTGAAATCGCTTCTTGGGGTATCCCTTCTATCCTAATTCCAATAACTAATTCAAATGGAGACCATCAAAGAAAAAATGCCTATAACTATGCTCGTACCGGAGCTTGTAAGGTCATAGAGGAAAACAATCTAAGTCAAGCAGTCTTTTTGGCCGAAGTTGATAAAATTCTTTCTTCAAAACAAAGAATGGTAGAGATGAGTAAAAATGCTTTAGGCTTTGCTAATCACGAAGCTGCTCTAAAAATAGCCAGAGAAGCAATGGATATAGCTATCTCGCACTACGAATAATATGGAAAAAGAAAACTCTTCAAAAATTATCACCAGATTTGCCCCTTCACCTACGGGTTTTTTGCATGTTGGTGGAATTAGGACAGCTTTATATGCTTGGCTCTGGGCTAGAAAAAACAATGGTCAGTTTATCTTAAGAATTGAAGACACTGATAAGGAGAGGGAAGTCGCTGGCTCGATAGAGCATATTAAAAAATCACTAGAGTGGGTAGGAATTCGTTGGGACAAGGGGCCAGATATAAATGGAGATGTTCCTTATGTTCAATCAGAAAGATTGAGTATATATAAAAAATATGCAGAGAAATTAATTCAAAGTGGTTTTGCTTATGCCGACCCTTATACTGAAGAAGAACTTGAAAATCTAAGGAAAAAGGCTGAGGAAGAAAAAAGGCCGTTTCTTTTTAGGAATCATCGCCCTGAAAATCCACCCGTCTGGGATGGAACAAAACCTCTTCGTTTTAAGACTCCGATTAAAACTTTTAAGTGGCAAGATGTCACGCGGGGAAATTTAGAAGCCGGACCGGAATCTTTGGATGATTTTATTTTAATTAAAAGCGACGGCTATCCAACATATAATTTTGCTCACATCGTGGATGATTATGAGATGGGGGTGACTCACATAATGAGAGCAGATGAATTTATTTCTTCTACTCCAAAATTTTTAGCTTTATACGAGGCTCTTGGTATAGAAAGACCCGAGTTGGTCACCTTGCCACCAATTTTGGGTAAAGATGGTAAGAAAAAATTAGGCAAAAGAGATGGGGCTAAAGATTTTCTAGAATATAAAGATGACGGCTATTTACCAGAAGCCATGATGAACTTCTTGGCTTTAATCGGCTGGAACCCAGGGGGAGAAGAGGAGATTTTTACAAAAGAAGATTTAATCAGACTCTTTAATTTAAAGCAAATTCACACAAGTGGTGGTCAGTTTAATACAGACAAATTAGACTGGATAAACCACGAGCATTTAAAAAGGTTATCTCCAAATCAAAAAGAAGAATATGTTTTATCTTTTTTACCTGACGAAATAAAAAATCTAAAAGGATTCTCTTTGAATATTACTAAAAAAATAACCCCAATCATTATAGAGAGAATTAAAAAAGGCATAGATATTATAGATATGGCAAAAAATGGAGAATTAAATTATTTTTTTGAAAATCCTTCTTACGATAAAGATAATTTATTCTTTAAGTCTTCAAAGATTCCAGTAGAAAGTAAATACCAAACACAAGGTGAATACTTGAATAAATTGATAAGCATCTTAAATGAAATTGAAGAAAAAGATTTTAACAAAGATGTAATTAAAGAAAAAATATGGCCTTTTGCTGATGAAGTCGGACGAGGGGATATTCTTTGGCCAATGAGATATGCCTTATCAGGGCAAGAAAAATCTCCAGATCCATTTCAATTAGCTGAGATATTTGGTAAGCAGGAAACCCTAGCCAGAATATCTTTAGCAATAGAAAAGCTAAAAATGTTATAATAAAAATATGCTTAAAAAGCTACTACTTTTAATTGTTTTAATTTCTTTTAATATTCTCACTATGGCTCCACTCGGGCGTATTTTTGCTGATACCCAGACATCCCAAATTAGACAAATCAATAGCGAAATGGCTAATGTTAATAATAAGATAGAGCAAATAGAAGATGAGATAAAGAAACTAAGTTCCCAAATAGCTGAAACGGCAGAAGAAAAAAGGACATTATCTAGTGCTATACATCAATTAAACCTAACTAGGAACCAGCTTCTAAAAGAAAAAGAGCTAATTCAAAATAAAATAAAAATAACAGAGCATACCATCTCTGATATCTCTTCTCAAATAGGGGACAAAGAAAAAATTATCCAAATATCTAAAGATTCTTTGGCTAGCTTAATCAGGACACTTAATCAAACTGATAATATATCTGTGATTGAAAAGATTCTAACAGTTGATAATATTTCGGAAGTTAGCCGTCATTATAATAATATTTTAAGTATAAACGAGAAAATTAAATCAAAGATTGATACACTTTCTGATGAAAAATATAAATTAAAAATAGATAAAATTAAAAAGGAAGACGAACAAGAAAATCTTAATAGATTAAAAAATAATTTAGTTCAAAAAGAACAAGCTGTTAATGTTACTAAAAAAGAGAAAGATGAATTATTAAAAGAAACAGAAGGGAAGGAGGCTACATACCAGAAAATGTTAGCAGAACAACTCAAACAGAAAGATGCTTTTGAAAAAGAATTACAAGAATATGAATCTCAGTTAAAATTTATTTTAAACCCTAAAACCATACCAAAAGCTGGGTCTGAAGTCTTATCTTGGCCGTTAGATTATATTTTAATCACATCTGTTTTTGGGGCTAGATGGGGCAGAACTCATTATGGAGTAGACTTTAGAGCCTCAGTTGGAACACCCGTTAAGTCTGTTTACTCCGGAACAGTTGAAGGTATAGGGGATACAGATAAAGATTGCTATAAAGCTTCTTTTGGTAAGTGGGTCTTTATTAGGCACCCCAATGGCTTAGCTAGCACTTATGGACACTTATCTGTTATTTCAGTAAAGGTTGGACAAAAGGTCAAGGCAGGTGATATTATAGGGTTATCAGGTAATACCGGATATTCAACTGGTCCACACTTACACTTGTCAGTTTACGCTTCAGATGGAGTTAACGTTGAAACAAAACCAAGTGTTACTTGCCCTGGTAAAATATTTACTCAGCCAATAGCCGCGACTGATGCTCACTTAGATCCACTTCTTTATTTACCAAAAACAAATCCTAGTATGTTTAAAAATTAATTATTAATAATAAATATAAATATATGGAAGAAGAAAAAAGGAGACCTCGTTTGCAAATAAGATTAGGTGGACTCGTCATCCTAATTATTATTGGTATTGTTTTGTTTAAGGTTGATTTAAAAGATAAAATACAGTCTGAACAGTTTCAAGATAATATTGCTTTTGTTAAGGAAAAAGCAACAGATTTTTGGGATAAAATAACAAGACCACTAAGAGAGAAAATAAGTGATGAAGTTGAAGAATACACTGAAGAACAATTAGAAAAAATGCAAGAAAACTTCAAAGAAAATATTTTGAAATTAAAAGATACAGAAGAGGAGGAATAAAATTCCCACATGTCCGACATGTGGGAAACAAGCAAAATAAAAAACTAGGCACAAGACCTAGTTTTTTATTTCGGGTCACAAATAA
>Ga0116160_1000892_pt1 | contig 33278 bp, 32 predicted proteins | sample AD_JPNAS2_MetaG_FD_89879 | JGI IMG/M metagenome (GOLD analysis project Ga0116160, IMG submission 89879) | Active sludge microbial communities of municipal wastewater-treating anaerobic digesters from Japan - AD_JPNAS2_MetaG | ecosystem: Engineered > Bioreactor > Anaerobic > Digestate | place...
ATGGGACGGGACGGCGCGGAAGGTTTGGCTTCTTTGCACAAGGCGGGTTGGCACACGATTGTCCAGGATGAAAAAACCTCCGTTGTTTATGGCATGCCTGCGGCGGCGGTGGAACTGGGCGGCGCGGCTGAAATCCTTTCCCTGGACAGGATCGCCGGGGCAATTTTGAAAAAAACATCCATCAGATAAAGGAACATTTTTTATGACAGAACAGGAAACACAAAGTGCCCATCGGGATCCGGCGGCCGCTCTGACCGAGCACAAGATCAAGGTTCTCCTCATTGACGATCAGGCCATTGTCGGCGCGGCGGTGAAGAGAATGCTGGAGCCGGAAGAGGATATTATCTTTCAGTTTTGCCAGGACCCCACGCAGGCCATCCCGACCGCCTCCGAATTCAAGCCAACGGTCATCCTTCAGGATCTGATCATGCCGGAAATAGACGGGCTGACCCTGGTGAAATTCTTCCGGGTGCATCAGCAGCTCAAGGACGTGCCCCTGATCGTGCTGTCTTCCAAGGAAGAAGCGGAAACCAAGGCGGACGCATTTGCCCTGGGGGCAAATGATTATATGGTGAAGCTCCCCGACCGGATTGAACTGGTGGCCCGGATCCGCTATCATTCCCGCGGCTACATCAACCTTCTCCAGAGAAACGAGGCCTATGCCGCACTTCTGGCCAGCCGCCAGGCCCTGGCCGCTGAACTGGCCCAGGCGGCGGATTATGTGGTTTCCCTGATTCCGGAGCCTCTTCCCGGGGGAAACATCATGACCGCCTGGCGTTTCTTCCCAAGTGCCCAGTTAGGCGGGGACAGTTTCGGTTATCACTGGCTTGATGAAAATACCTTTGCCATGTATCTTCTCGATGTCTGCGGGCACGGGGTCGGCTCTGCCCTTTTGTCGGTTTCGGCGTTCAACGCCATCCGATCCCAGACACTGCCGAACACCGACTTCCGGATTCCTGAACGCGTGCTGGCGGCACTTAACGAAGCATTCCAGATGGAAAAGCACAACAATCTTTATTTCACCATCTGGTATGGCGTCTACGATTGCCGCACCCGTGAATTGCACTTTGCCAGCGGTGGACACCCGCCGGCCTTTCTCATTTCCGGGGAAGGGAATCTTGTCCGCTTGATGACAAACAATTTTTTCATCGGCGGGTTTCCCGACACGGTTTATCAGGGCAGCGCCCAAACGGTTCCGCCCGGGGCCCATCTTTATATCTTCTCCGACGGTGTATACGAGGTAGACCCTCCTGAAGGCAAGATGTGGACCCTTGAGGAACTGGGAACCTACCTGCTCCAGAACAGAATGAAGAAAGGCGAAGACATTGATGCCCTGTATCGGAAGATGCAGGCCTATCACGGCCGGGATATCCTGGAAGACGATTTTTCCATGCTGGCTGTTCACTTTGCGTGAGGATGACATCCATTGCCCCGGGAAAACGTTGAGGGGTTGTGCATCCGAAGTAGTTGATGACCTGCCCGTTGCCTCAGATAAAAAAGTTACCGAAGTTAGATAAGCGAACGGTGTATAAAATTATCTTTGAGATATCGTTCATAATGTGTATAATAAGCATACTCTATACACATCGGAGGTAAAACAATGAGAACAAATGTAGTTATTGATGATAAACTAATGGCATCTGCCCTCAAAGCATCCGGTCTCCGTACAAAAAAAAGTGCGATAGAAGAAGGATTGAAATTATTGGTACAGGTAAAAAGTCAAAAAGAAATTAAGCGCTTTCGAGGCAAACTGAAATGGTCTGGAAATCTTGAGAAAATGAGGTTGGATAAATGATTCTCGTTGATTCGTCAGTGTGGATTGACTATTTCAATGGCAATCATACATCTCAAACAGATTGGCTTGATTCCTCTCTTGGAAGTATACCAATTATCATGGGCGATCTTATATTAACCGAAGTCCTGCCAGGATTTCAGAATGACCATGATTTTAAAACAGCCAGAGATCTCTTGTTAGGTATTCCCTTCATGTCAATGGGCGGGCAGTCGTTGGCACTGGAAAGTGCCATGAACTACAGGCATTTAAGGAAGAAAGGGGTTACGGTTAGAAAAACCATCGACATTATTATCGGAACTTTCTGCATCCATAACCGGCTCACATTACTGCATTGCGACCACGACTTCGATCCCATGGTCAGGTATTTGGGACTGAAAATAATCAACATCTAAACGTCCTGTTACTCAAATATCCTTTTCGCTTGCCTAAAAGCGTTTTGAATAAATCTAAAGCTAGCGAAAGGTAACAGAATAATGGGACGGTTCTAATTATTGATCGCATAAGGAAAATGCAGTGATCGTTTGCGATACAAAGATCAGCTCGGAATAGATAGAACCATCCATCATTTTTCCGAAGGCACTTCACCCGATATTTTCACCACCACCCGGTTGCGCCCTGTTGTTTTCGCTTCATACAAGGCTGTATCCGCCCGTTTGATAAAATCGTCTTCCGTATCAGCAGACGTAAAAACCGTTACGCCAAAACTGGCCGTGACCGGATGGTCGATTCCCGGGAAAGACGTGACGGCGATGGTCCTGCGCATCCTCTCTGCGCATTCCGCAGCGGCTTTGGTTCCCGAATCCGGCAGGATGACGAGGAACTCCTCTCCTCCATAGCGGGCCACGATGTCTTCCTTCCGGCAGGAGTCACGCAGAATCTGCGCCACCTGCTGGAGTGCTTTGTCGCCCGTACCGTGACCGTAGGTGTCATTAATGGATTTAAAGTGGTCGATGTCCGCCATCAAGGCCGCCAGCGGACGGTTGCTGCGTCTGGCCTGGGACAACTCCCTGTCCAGCATTTCAGAAAGGCGCCGCCGGTTGGCCAGCCCTGTCAGCGGGTCGGTCATCATCAACCGCGTGATCGTTTCATTAGCGGCGGCCAGTTCGCGGTTCTTTTTGTTGAGTTCCCGGGTCAGGTCGGTCAGTTCATCCGTGAGCCGCGAGAGCGTTGCCACCAGTTCATTGTCGGTCAGGCGCATGGTGTGTGCGAAAATGACATAGCGGCCGTCGATTTCCAGCAGATGACCCGACAGCGTGTGCTCGATGGAATGGCTCAGATCGAAAGTGAGTTTTACCGGACGGCAGTTTCCTTCTGCGCACTCTTTCGCCGCGATCAGACTTTCCTCCAGAAATGCATTGATGGACTGGCCGACCGGCTTTTCGCTGAGTCCTGCATTTTCCAGAAAGAACGTGTTGCAGTCCAGAATGGTTCCTTCGGCATCGAGAAGAATGACAGCTAGTCTGCCGGACGACATAAGGTAGTCAACAAAAACCTGCGGCTTGCTGTAAAACAGCTGTTTCAGATCAGAGTTCGTCTGGTTTTGAGTTACCATGCAACTGCCTGTCGGATCGCATCGTTTGGATTCTGTGCCCAGGCGTCCGCGCCGACCTGACGCCAGAGATGCGGATCGATGTTGAAAGCCGCTCCGCCCACCATGATCCTGATGCCGCTGAGTTCGGGTTTTGCCTTAATTCGGGAAATGATGTCCGCGACTTTGTCGAGTCCAAAAGGCATGGTCAGCGAGATAGCCACAAAACGCGGATTCGTTTTGGAAAGCAACGTCAGCAGCTCTTCAGCGGGTGTGTTGGCACCCAGAAACAGAACGTCCCAGCCGGCCGTTTCCAGCAGATCGGCAAGCATTCGCGCTCCCAGTTCGTGGTATTCGTTGGGGGCTGAGGTCACCACGGCTTTGCCCCGGTTTGTTGCTGCAATCGGGAACTTCGCATAGAGGGCGGCAAGGATTCTTCCGACCAGGGAGGTAGCCAGATGCTCTTCAGCAGCGCTGATTTTGTCTTGTTCCCAGAGGCGGCCGATCTCATACATGACCGGTTTGATCAGACCCATATATAACAATTCCTGTCCCTGGTTCCTTGCCAGGATCGACTCGGCGATTTTCAGGCAGGAGGCATAGTCGCCTGCCAAAAGCCGGGTGCCGAAATTTCTTCGTTCTTCAGCGAGTTCCGGATAGGGGACCTCCTCTTCGGGAACCATTGCGGACAGTTCGATTAATAAAGAATGATTTTTGAGCATCCAGTCGTAAACGGCGATAATTTCAGCTGCGAGCTCGGAGGAGCCGAGATGTTTTCTGACAGCCTGCTTCCAGGCTTCGAGTACCACGGGAAAGTAGTCAGAGGAAAATCCGTGGGCAAGGTAGGTGCGGTAAACCCAGGGCAGTATTTTGGCCAGCATCTCGAAACTGCTGAATTTCAGCACCGTAGAAATAAAATCGATATGATGACGGTGATTGTTGTACATCATGGCAGGCGGATTTCCACCGATCAGTGTGTTGATGCGCGGATGGGCGGCCATGCTGGCGTTAACATCTTCAAGCATGGCGTCACGCACGCGGATGTAAGAGGCGGCCGCCTCCGGACGGATCTTCAGAGATTCCTTTGCGTTTTCGATAAATTGCTCTCTGGTCACGGGTCCTCCAAAAATATATTGATCGGTTCGGGAAGCGGCAAACCCTTGCGGCGCCATTTTTATGAAAGATCCACTTTGTTATGTTTCACCCGTAATATGACAAAAAGCCGGGAGATTCGTCAAGGCAAAAAAATTAATGCACGCGGATTTTTATTTGAAAGTAATGTCGGATAAAGCGATTGAGTTGCGTGAACCGGGGGTAAGGTTCCCCCGGTTGCACGGGTTTATCATGATTTCAGTCTTTCTTCCGACAAATGCAAATGGTCGGTTTCGACTTCCACCAGCGCTTCAAAGATTTGCCGGATTCGCGGATGATCCGCTTCGGCGGCCGCTTTCCGGTAGAAATCGATGGCCCGGGTTTCCCTGGCGTGCGATTCCTTCAGGTTTGCGACATTCTCTGTATGGCAGGCGTCCGAGCCAGGGGGAACGGATCCCACCTTGAGGATCTTTCTCCAGATGGAGGCATGCTCTGCTTCGACCTTACCCAGCGCCTTGAACAAAATCTTTCCCTCAGGGTCATCGGTTTGACCGGCGGCGCACATGTAAAATGCTGAATTGCTGATTTCCACTTTCAAGGCGTGTTCGGCATTGGCCTGATCCTTTGCGTTCAGCGCAATATCAAAGTTTACGACCGCCTCTTTTGCTTCCACAATATACCCCATGTGCGCGCCGCAGAAAGGGCAGTTCGCCGGGGGGCTGGCGCCTATATACGCGTCGCCGCATATCGTGCATCGGTATAGTTTAACCATGCTTTCTCCTTTTTTAATTATGGCTGTGCCTTTGCTTACGATTTCCACAGACCGTGAAGATTGCAGTATTCCCTCGCCGTGATACTGGCTGCCTCGATGGGAAAAACGGCTTCCGGTGCCTGACCAGGCGCTAAAAACTGGCGATAGGCTTTTCCGTCCGCGATCACTTCGATCCACTCAATGTAATGCTTTTCTTCCATCGGATGGGCCACGCTGCCTACGGACACCTTGATGCCGCCGGCTACTTTTTCCACCACGGGAACGTGTTTTTCTTTCGCCGCGTCCGTTGTGTTTTCCGTCATGAGCTGCATGGGCTGTTCACAGCACACGAGCTTCCCTACGCCCGCGTGAAGCACTTCCACGATATTACCGCAAACGTTGCATTGATAAACTTCGTTTCTAATGGTCATGTTCCGCCTCCCTGTTATTTTTTGAGTGATTAATCCACTTTTTTAAACATTTTGCCTTTTGCGCCGCAGATCGGGCAGGTTTCCGGCGCTTCATTTTCAACAGTGTACCCGCATACCGGGCAAACATAATAGCTGGAAGTTTCTTGCGCGCCGTCCAGATTGTCCAAGGCCTTCTGATAAAGGGCGGCATGAATTTTTTCCACTTCATTGGCAAAATTAAAAGACCGCTCGGCTTCTTTGTGTCCTTCGGCTTTGGCGGATTCGATCATGGCCGGGTACATGCTTTTAAATTCGTGCGTTTCTCCATCGATGGCCTCCTGAAGGTTTTCCCGGGTGGAACGAATGCCTTTGAGTGCCCTCAAATGAGCATGAGCGTGAACGGTTTCCGCCTCCGCGGCCGCACGGAACAATTTTGCCACATGGGCAAATCCTTCCTGGTCAGCCTTGGCTGCAAAGGCCAGGTACTTGCGGTTGGCTTGAGATTCTCCTGCAAAAGCTTCCTTTAACGCGTCTTCGGTTTTGGACATTCTATCATCTCCTCCTTTTAAAAATTTATTTATTTTTTCTTGGTACGCATTCATCCAACTGCTATTTTCGCCGGTAGTTATCCTTGCCATAGGGCGGAAAGTTAAAAGATGCAAATTCTTTTCCCCCTCCCCTGCCCCGCTTGTACCCTTCAGGGTATCAAGCAGGGTAGGGCTCCGGGTGGTTGTCCGGAAAAAGGGATCCCGGAAATTCAAATTATGCCAGGTCGAAACGGTCCAGATTCATGACCTTGTTCCATGTCGCCACAAAATCCTGCAAGAACTTCTCCGGGGAGTCCTGACAGGCGTAAACTTCCGCCACGGCCCGAAGCTGGGAATTCGATCCGAAAATCAGATCGACGCGTGTGCCGGTCCATTTTAGTTCGCCGGTCCTGCGATCGTACCCTTCGTATACATCCGGATCGTTCGCTGACGCCTTCCACTCCGTGCCCATGTCGAGCAGGTTCACGAAGAAGTCGTTGGTCAGCTTTCCCGGCTGTGAGGTGAAGACGCCATGCGGAGAACCGCCGAAGTTGGCGCCCAGCACGCGCAGGCCGCCAATTAGAACAGTCATCTCGGGTGCGGTGAGCGTCAGAAGCTGCGCCTTGTCCACCAGCATTTCTTCAGGCAGTACGGTGTATCTGGCCTTCTGGTAGTTGCGAAACCCGTCGGCTTTCGGTTCGAGCACGCCGAAAGAAGCCGCATCAGTTTGCTTTTGTGACGCATCCATGCGACCCGGCGCGAAAGGTACCGTAATTTTGTGCCCCGCGCTTTTTGCCGCCTGTTCAATTCCCGCGCAACCGGCCAGAACGATCACATCGGCCAGCGATACCTTCTTGTCACCAGCCTTTTCTTTGTTAAAAGCCTTCTGAATTCGCTCAAGGGTTTTAAGCACCTTAGCCAGACGGTCAGGTTCGTTGACCTCCCAGTCCTTTTGCGGTGCCAGACGAATGCGCGCGCCGTTGGCGCCGCCGCGCATGTCGGAGCCGCGGAACGTGGAGGCCGATGCCCAGGCGACTGAAACCAGATCCGAAACAGACAGGCCCGAAGCCAGGATTTTGCTCTTGAGAGCGGCCGTATCCTGTTTATTAATCAGTTTGTGGTTGACGGCCGGGATGGGGTCCTGCCAGATCAGCTCTTCTTTCGGAACCTCCGGTCCGAGATACCGCGACCGCGGTCCCATGTCACGGTGGGTCAGCTTGAACCATGCCCGGGCAAAGGCGTTTGCGAATTCTTTCGGGTTGGCAAGATAACACCGCGCAATCGGCTCATAGATCGGGTCGAAGCGCAGGGAAAGGTCCGCCGTGGTCATCATCGGGCGACGCTTTTTGGACGGGTCGTGCGCGTCCACCACCATGTCTTCTTCTTCAACATTTTTGGCCAGCCACTGATTTGCACCGGCCGGGCTCTTGACCAGTTCCCAATCATATTTGAAGAGCACCTTCAGATAGCCCATGTCCCATGTCGTCGGATTCGGTTTCCAGGCGCCTTCGAGGCCGCTGGAGATGGTATCGCCTCCTTTGCCGCTTTTGAAACTGCTTTTCCAGCCAAGGCCCTGTTCTTCGATGGGGGTGGCTTCCGGTTCGGGCCCCACATGGGTTGCAGGCCCTGCGCCGTGGCATTTACCAAAAGTATGGCCTCCGGCAACCAGCGCGACCGTTTCTTCGTCATTCATGGCCATACGCGCAAAGGTTTCGCGAACGTCACGGCCGGAGGCGACCGGGTCGGGATTACCGTCCGGACCCTCGGGATTCACGTAAATCAGTCCCATCTGCACGGCCGCCAGGGGATTTTCAAGATCGCGCTCGCCTGTGTAGCGGCTCTTGGGTTTGTCGCTTGTAGCCAGCCATTCCTCTTCGCTGCCCCAGTAGATATCTTCTTCCGGTTCCCAGACGTCCACGCGTCCGCCGGCAAAGCCGAAGGTTTTAAATCCCATCGATTCCAGGGCGCAGTTGCCGGCCAGAATCATCAGATCCGCCCAGGAGATTTTCTTGCCGTATTTCTTTTTGATGGGCCAAAGAAGCCTACGCGCCTTGTCGAGGTTCACGTTGTCGGGCCAGCTGTTAAGTGGTGCCAGTCGCTGCGAACCGGATCCCGCGCCGCCGCGTCCGTCGCCCAGCCTGTAGGTTCCGGCGCTGTGCCACGCCATCCGGATGAAGAGCCCACCGTAGTGGCCCCAGTCGGCCGGCCACCAGTCCTGCGAGTCGGTCATAAGCGCGTAGAGGTCTTTCTTGAGGGCTGAAAGATTTAGTTTTTTAAATTCTTTGGCGTAGTCGAACGCCTCGCCCATGGGATTGCTTTTATGCGTATGTTGATGAAGGATCCTGAGGTTCAATTGATTCGGCCACCAGTCCCGGTTTGAAGTCCCTCCTCCGGAGATGGATTTTTTCATCCTGCCCGTTACCGGGCATTTGCTTTCTTCGGTCATGTGCCCCTCCTTTCCTGAAATTTTACGTTAAGTATGGTTTCCCTTTTTACGATGTTCGCCTTCCATAATCTGGAATGGTTCTGAATTGTCATGTGAGCCACTTACCGCGCTTTTTTCATTATTCATTGAACATGTTTCTGGGCTGCGCGGTAAGAAAATCAGTCTGGGCGCTTCAGGCAATCCCGGCAATACCCGTGAAATTCCAGTCGGGTGTCCGTCACGACAAAACCCGCTTTACGGGCAATGTCCCGGGGTTCAAGCGATGCGGGGATGGAGTAGTCGAAAATCTTACCGCAGCGGTTGCAGATAAGATTCACATGGTCGGAGAGATCCACATCGTATCGGTTCTCCATCCGGTCGAATTCCAGTTGTCGAATCAGGCCGTATTCGGAAAATTCCTTCAATGTTGCGTAAACCGTGGACAGGCTCACGCGTGCCGATTTTTTTCGGGCTTCGTTGAAGATCAGCGTCGCACCTGGATGATCATGGCGATTTTCCACCAGCGCGTCGACAATGGCCAAACGCTGCGATGTAATCTTGAGGCCTTTTTCCTTAAGCTGATCAATCAGCTCTTCTTTTTTTCTCTTCATTTCGGATTCATTCCAGTTTAGGAAAATCTACCTCAAGCAGACGTGCCTTGTCAAGCCGTTTTTTCAACAATAATACAAAATAAAAAAGGGGATGACCTATTTTACTTCTGCAAGCGTGTGGAAATTACATCAGCGACATGTTTTCGGCTTCCCGCATGAGTTCGTTACGGAATTTAGGGTGGGCAATACTGATCAGGGCAAGCGCACGCTCCCTTGTTGACTTTCCCTTCAGATTGACAATTCCGTATTCCGTTGCAATATAATGCACGTCATTGCGAGGTGTTGTGACCATGGTCCCCGCCGGGAAACGGCCTACGATCCGAGACACTTCCTCGTTTTTTGCCGTGGAGTACAAAACGAGGATGGCTTTACCTTCTGGTGAGTCATAAGCTCCCCGGACAAAATCAAGTTGGCCTCCTGTTCCGCTGTATTGTCTTCCCTCCAAAAATTCTGCGTTGCATTGTCCCAGCAGATCAACCTGAAGGATGGCGTTGATGGCCGTCATCCGGTGATTCTGTGCAATGACCCCGGGGTTCATCACGTAGGAGCTCGGGTAATTTTCAAAACTTTTGTTTCCATTCATAAAATCAAAGGTCTTTTTGCCGCCGTACGCGAGAGAAAAAACATGCTTGCCTGTGTGAACATTCTTATGCCGCCCGGTAATCACACCTTTTTCAATGAGATCCACCATTCCGGGGCAGAGAAGCTCCGTGTGGATGCCCAGGTCCTTGTGACCTTCCAGGCAGGACGCGAGCGCGTTGGGCAGGGTGCCGATGCCGAGTTGAATCACCGCTCTGTCCGGAATATATTCGGCAATGATCTTTCCGATCACCGGATCCAGCGGATTCGGTTCCATCGGCAGGATTTCCGGCAGGGGTACCGTATTCTCCACAATCATCGAAATATTGGATATGTGGATCAACGCTTCTCCGTAAACAAAAGGCATGTTTTCGTTGACTTCGACGATCAATGTCCTGCACAGGCCCGCCATCACAGACATGTAGCCGTTGCATGGTCCTAAGCTGAAGTATCCTTCTTCATTCATCGGAGAAACGGTTGTCACCGCGATATCGACGTCCATGGTTTCCATGACGATTTTCGGTATCTGATGGAGATAGGCAGGGATAAACTGGGTCAGTCCAACCTGCACCATGTTTCTTGATGACTCGCTGACGAACCAGGTGTAGGAATCGACAATGTCCGATATATCCGGACTGCCCAGCGTCCGGGCAAAATGCTTCTGGGCGTTGAAGGTATAAACTTTAATCTGATTCAGATCGCCTGTCCTTGCACGCTGGGCGATGGCAGCCAGCATGCCCGGTGGTTCAGCGATCGTGACACCATGAACCAGAGTGTCTCCGTCACGGATAATTGATGCGGCTTGTTCGCAAGTTGTCAGTTTTGCCCTGTATTCCTCATCGTACCGGTTCATCACAAAACTCTCATTTTAAGGGTTGCTTATGCTATCGCGGGCGAAAGGTCCTTGCAAGATAAATCATCGGGTCAGGCCGCCCCGGATCATAAAGTATGTTTTATCTTCTTTCAGTTTGCCGAAACGGTTGATAAAATTTTGTATATGAGGTATCGATTAAATTACAGAGTCCACCATAAATTAAAGAACCAGTGGATGAAACCATATGCCGTCACCGGATTCATTGACCAAAAAAAACACCCGGAAAATTACCACTCAATATCTTCTGTTGCTCATTCCCGCCATTGCCCTGCTTTTCATCACTTTCGGGATCGTTGTGTATTATCTGGGCAAACCGCAAGCCATGAAGGCCAATCATGAACTGTCAGAAATCATTGCAAGAAAAACAAATCAGGCCCTGATCAGATGGCTGGAGGAGCAGATTCGTACCGCCCAGACGATTGCCCGGGATCCCCGGATTATGGATACCTGCGCCGATCCTCTGGATGAGCAAAAGCGGTCTGCCGCGCAAAAGTTCCTTTCAGAGATGCACACCCTGCATCCGTATTATGAAAACATTCCCCTGGCCATTAAACTTGCTGACGGCCAAACGTTGCCCATCGATGTCCATGGTGAAAAAAAGATCATTGGAAACGGCAATTTTTTTATCGATACCGTGGGCGGCAAAACCATCGGAAAGTGCGGGCCCGATTTCAGTTATATCCGGAATGTTTTTTCAGGAAAGCCTTATTTTATCAGTGAGGTCTATCCCAGCATCCTGCGGGGGAATCCCATCTTTGTCGTTGCGGTGCCCGTTCTGCGCGATGATAAGATCATCGGCGCGACCATCGTCGCCCCGAGAATGGATTATTTCACAGAGTTTTTTGTCGAGAAATCCGTGATCGGCATGACCGGTTATCTTTCGATGATTGATCAGGACGGTATGATTATTTCGCATCCCCAGAAAAAATTGATTCTGAATCCGAAGGGCCGGGACCAGGTAAAAACGGTCATGGATCGCATTGGGGCCGGAGAGACCTATTTCTTATCAGACTTTGCCGGCACTAATAAATTCTATTATGTGGAAAAACTTACCACCGCACAGTTGAACATGGAAGACAGCTGGTATATCATCTTTTGCCGGTCATATGACGAAGTTCTTTCCGGAATCTATTCCTTTCTGATCAAAATGCTGATCGGAATGCTTCTGGTTGCCGTTGCGGTTACCTTCCTTGTTTATTTCCTCACAAGGCACTTCGTCACAAAGCCCATGAGCAAACTGAGCAAAGCGGCAAACGATGTGGCTGAAGGTAACCTTCTTGTTCAGATCGATACCCGCGGCAACCTCAATGAAGTGGGTATTTTGAGCCGGTCCATTAATCATATGACCCAAAACATTCGCGAACAAACGATAAAAATAAGGGAAGCCGTCGATACCCTGCGTGAAACCGCGACATCCATCGTATCCGCGTCAGGCCAGCAGGAAGAAGCCATGAAAAGCCTTGAGGGAAACGTGGCGCAGGTTGGCACTGCTTCGCAGCAGATTTCAGCAACTTCTCAGGAGCTTGCAAGGACGATGGATGGCGTCAAGAAAGCCGCCGGGGAAGCTTCCAGACTGGCCAGTAACGGACAGGCGAGTCTGGCGGGGTTGCAGGAAGCCATGCACACCCTGTCTGACGGAACGGTCAGCATTTCCGATAAACTTGCCCTGGTTCGCGAGAAGGCCGGCAGCATCGACACCATTATTGCAACCATAACGAAAATTTCCGATCAGACCAATCTCCTGTCCCTGAATGCCGCCATCGAAGCGGAAAAAGCCGGTGAGTATGGAAGAGGTTTTTCCGTGGTTGCCAGGGAAATCGGGCGCCTGGCCAATGAAACGGCAATCGCAACACTGGATATTTCGGGAATTATCAATGAAATGCAGACATCCGTCATGGATGGCGTCAGGGAAATGAATCATTTTCGGGAAGGAGTCACTCATGGCGTGCAGTCGGCGGAAGATGCCACGGTGCAGCTGTCACAGGTGATTGCAAAGGTGGCGTATCTCAGTCCGGAATTTGACAAGGTGAACGAAGGCATGCATTTCCAGTCCCTCGGCTCGAAACAGATCAGCGATTCCATGGCGGAACTGAATTTAAGTGCCGCGCAGCTCGCCGGATCGCTTTCTCAATTCAAAACGGTTACAGACCAGCTGAATACCGCCGCCAGCCGGCTCAGCGATACGGTTGCCCGGTTCAGGGCGTAAAAAATTTTTAATCATGCAGCCGGTAATGAAACGAAGCGATAATATGAAGGCGGGACAGATCATATTGCGAAGGCAGCGGCTGAAATGGCGCGGCTGCCTGAACTACCCCCAGGGTCCCGGAATCCAGATGCACGGATCCTGAGGTTGTTAAAACCATCGTCTCAGCCAGCGTCCCGTCTGCGTCGATAGATATTTTAATCACAACTTCTCCTTCTTCTTTGTTTTCGAATGCCCCCGCCGGATACTGCCAGAGGTTCATAATTCTTCTTTTCAGACCTGCCAGGTAAGCTGCGTATTTAACATCTGAGGAACCGATGTGCACGGTTTCTTCCCTTGTACCCTGCGGTATCGGTTTCACTTCCTGGTCGGGTTTCGGTGTTGCTTCCGGAGCCGGTTTTTCTTCCTTTTTGGGTGGGGCAACCGGTTCGGATTGTGCGATCTGCACCGTAAATAATTGGACGGTTTTTGCATTTTCGCGCAGGTCAATCATACTGCTGGCTGTAATGAGCGCAACATGCCCGACAATGGATATTATGACCGGCCAGATGAATATTGATTTTGAATCCATTCTAATCTCGCTTGAATGTAATCATATACGGCATTTGCCTCAAAATCAACAATATGATAACTGGAATGCGGGATTGGAAAAAGAAAAAGGGGTTGGTGGATGCTGACGGATGAATACTTTATGAGGATTGCGCTTGATGAGGCCGGTAAAGCCATGGAGAATGGTGAAGTGCCCATTGGCGCGGTTCTGGTACGGGAAGGAAAGATTCTGGCCTGTGCGCATAACGCGCCGATTTCCCGCAAGGACCCTTCAGCGCACGCGGAAATGCTGGTTCTGCGCGAGGCCGCCCGGAAAACCGGCAACTACCGCCTTACCGGCGCCGGGCTTTACGTTACACTGGAGCCCTGCGTGATGTGTGCCGGCGCGATTCTTCAGGCTCGGCTTTCCCGTGTGATTTTCGGCTGCCGCGATCCAAAAGCCGGCGCCGTGGTCTCCCTCTACCAAATTCTGAATGACAGCCGCCTGAATCATCAACCAAATGTAACAGAGGGGATATTAGGGCAGGAATGCGGGGAAATTTTGAGTAGATTTTTTAAGGAAAAGAGGATAAAAGCCGATTCGGCAGTCAAATAAACCGCGGAGAGATGTCTGAGTGGCCGAAGGAGCACGACTGGAAATCGTGTGTATGCCCACAAAGGTGTACCGCGGGTTCGAATCCCGCTCTCTCCGCCAGAATATAATGCAGAGACGCTGCGTGCAGCGTCTCTGCCGTGTAATAGCAAAAAAATCCGGAGAGGTACCGAAGTGGTCGTAACGGGATCGACTCGAAATCGATTTGGGGGCCACAAGCTCCCACGGGGGTTCGAATCCCCCTCTCTCCGCCAGATTTCAGTACAATGACAGCCGGCCCTGGGGCCGGCGTTTTCATTGCCGGATTCCAGGATCCGGCAAAAATTTGGGTTGATTCCTGTCGATTTATCCATTAAGAGTTTTTGCGTGACAGTCATTATGGGAATATGGCCGGGTCCCGTACAACGAAGGCTTGTGAACCCCGTCAGGTCCGGAAGGAAGCAGCGGCAGCAAATCCCGTCGTGTGTTGCGGTAAACCCGGTCACCAGTTATAAGTGAATTAAATTCCTAACTTGTAAAAATCCATGAATAGAGGTTTTATTGGAATACAAGGTTCTAGCGCGAAAATTCCGCCCGCAAAAATTTGACGAGGTTACGGGACAGGAGCCGGTTGTCCAAACGCTCAGCAACGCAATTGCCCAGGGACGCATCGGGCACGCGTTTCTTTTTGCCGGTCCACGCGGTGTCGGGAAAACCTCTGTGGCACGCATTCTGGCCAAGTCGCTCAATTGCGAACAGGGACCGACATCAACGCCCTGCAACGTCTGTCCGAACTGCCGCGAAATTACAGATGGAAACTCGATGGATGTGCGCGAAATCGACGGCGCCTCCAACCGCGGTATCGACGAAATCCGTGAACTTCGGGAAAACGTCAAATTCGCGCCGGCTGCCTCCAGGTATAAAATCTACATTATCGATGAAGTTCACATGCTGACGCGTGAAGCGTTCAATGCACTCCTAAAGACACTTGAAGAACCGCCGGGGCATGTCATTTTCATTTTTGCCACAACTGAAAATCACAAGGTGCCGGCCACGATTTTGTCCCGCTGCCAGTGCTATGATTTCCGCCGCATATCTCTGGGCCGGATCGCGGCCAATTTAAGTAAAGTAGCCGTGGCTGAAGGCATTACGATCAGTCCCGTGGCGCTTTCCTGGATCGCAGAGGCGGGTGACGGAAGCATGCGTGATGCCCAGAGTATTTTTGATCAGGTCATTGCCTATGCCGGGTTGAATATTTCAGATGACGATGTGGAAAACATCCTGGGGCTGGCCGACCGCAAGTACCTGTATAGCCTTTCCGAAGCAGTGTTATCGCGAAATGCAGGCGCCTGCCTGGTGATCCTGGAAGAAGCCTACCTGGCCGGCATGGATATGAAACAATTTTACACCATGCTATTGAGGCATTTCCGCAATCTGCTGCTGGTCAAAATCGCCGCGGATGAAAGTTCATCATTTGACATTGCTCCGGAACAGGTGGAAAAACTGAAAAAGCAGACGATCAATGTTTCCCGCGAAACCCTGCAGCGTTATCTGGATATTTTGCTGTCTGAAGCCGAAAGCCTGCGTCGCAGCCAGGAGGTGCGGCTGAAACTGGAAACCGTCCTGATCAGAATGGCCTACCTGGAGCCGGTGCTGCCGGTGGGCGAGATTCTGGCAACTCTCGAATCCATGGAGCAAAAGCTCCGGAACGGGGTGACATCCGGAGGCAGGGCTGAACACCCGTGCAATGTTCCGAAACAGCCCCCGGTGCAACCACAGCCAAAAAGCATTCAGCAATCAGATGATGGGCCCCGAGAGCAACAAAGTCCGCAGGAAACGGAGGTCCATCCTTCCGGAAAGACCATGACATCAGAGGACTTGAAAAAGTTTATCAAAAAAGAAAATTCCCGGCTTGGGGCAAAAATTGCACCTGCTGAAGTTCTGGGATTTGAAAACGGCTGTTTAACCCTTGGCTTTCCCAGGGGTTATCTGTTTCTCGACAGCATTATGGAAAAAACACAAAAAGAAGAACTGGAAAGAATTGCCGGGATTTTTTATTCACAAAAAGTTTCCCTTGCGGTTCAAACCATAGATGCGCCAAAAACAAACACAAACGGTCCAAGCCTTCGTGGCAATAAAACCAACAACCAGAACGATATCAGGCGGGACGCCTTGAATAATCCGCTTTTTCAGAAAGTGCTGGCCGAATTTGAAGGCGCGGAATTGGTGGAGATTAAAGCAATCAAAAAGTAATTAAAACGAAAAATAAAGAGGTCATTTAAGACGGAAGACGAAAATAAATGGACAGACGGTTCGAAACGGAGCTGAATCTGAAACGGACCTTCAGAAAAAGGGGGATAATAAAGTGCACAACATCGGCAACATCGTGAAACAGGCAAAAAAAATGCAGGAAAAAATCGGTCGGCTCCAGGAAGAGCTGGCCACAAAAACGATTGAAGCACAGTCCGGAGGCGGTATGGTTAAGGTGACCGTAAACGGAAAGTTTGAAATCGTTTCTCTGAAAATCGAGAAAGAAGTTGTCAACCCTGAAGACATTGACATGCTGCAGGATCTGATAGCAGCGGCTGTGAATGAGGGTATTCGCAAATCCCAGGAAATGGCTTCCTCGGAAATGGCCAAGATTACGGGCGGACTGAACCTTCCCGGGATGGGCATGTAAGAAAATCCATGAAATCCTACGCACAACCCATCAAACGCCTTATTGATGAACTGGCCAAGCTGCCCGGAATCGGGGCAAAGACGGCAGCGAGACTGGCCAATTATATATTGCGAGCGACTCCGGATGATGTTGAGAAACTGGCGGAGAGCCTGGTTGAGGTGAAACGCAGAATCCGGCTCTGCAGGATATGTCTGAATCCAACAGAAGAAGATGTCTGTCACATTTGCCGGAATCCCCAACGTGATCAGCATGTGATCTGCGTGGTGGAAGAGCCCGATGCCCTTGCTGCTATTGAAGAAAGCGGCGTTTTCCACGGAACCTATCACGTTCTGCACGGTGCGCTGGCGCCGCTGGACGGTATCGGACCGGAGCATCTGCGCCTTGGTGAATTACAAAAAAGAGTCAGCGAGGGCAACGTTCAGGAACTGATTCTGGCCACAAACCCCAACGTTCATGGTGAATCCACGGCGCTCTTAATCACCCGGATGTTCAAGGATTCGAATATCCGGATTACACGCATTGCCACAGGTGTCCCCATGGGTGGTGATTTGAAGTATGTGGATAAGATGACGATATCCAAATCCTTGGAATTCCGGCGCGGCATGTGATGCCCTTTCGCATGCTTTGGCTAACTTTGTTGGCCGCGTTGTCGGCGTCCTCGACGTATTAACAATACGCCTGCGGAGCCTCCTCCTGGCCGCCTCGTTATCCTTTGCCTGCAAAAGGGCATTAAGTTTAGGAGAAACATCTCTCCTCTGACTGTTTTAAGGCGTCATGGAGAAAACAGTTTTATGGACACAGTACTAAAAACCAGAACAAAATTGCGGCGGATTCATACGAAACGCATTACCGCGGCTGTCCGGGATTTATTTATTGAATCCAACCGTAATCTGGGCCCGGACGTGGTTCGCTCTTTGCGCTCCGCCATGAAGCGGGAAGAATCGCCCATCGGAAGAAAGGTGCTTTCGAAAATTCTCCAGAACGCCGATATTGCCTGCCGGGATGCAATGCCGATTTGTCAGGACACCGGCCTGGCGGTTTTGTTCATCGAAACAGGTCAGGATGTGCGCATTGTCGGCGGTGATTTTCGGCAAGCACTGGATGAAGGCATCAGGCAGGCCTATGCCGAAGGTTATTTGCGCAAATCTGTCTGCGATCCTTTTACCAGAACGAATACAACCGATAATTTGCCTGCGATCATTCATATTGATGTTGTGCCCGGTAATCAATTAAAAATCATTGCCATGCCTAAGGGCGGTGGCAGCGAAAACTGCAGCGCCGCGAAAATGCTGACTCCCGCGGCAGGCCTTGACGGCATTAAGCAGTTTGTCCTGGAGACCGTGGAAAAAGCAGGAGCCAATCCCTGCCCGCCCATCATTGTCGGTGTCGGCATCGGTGGATCGCTTGAACAAGCTTGTATTCTTGCGAAAAAAGCGCTCTTGCGGGAAGTGGGGAAAAAGAACCCATCGGACAAGCGGATGGCGAAGTTGGAAAAAGAACTTTTTGAAGACATTAACAAAACCGGTATTGGTCCTGCCGGGATGGGCGGCAGGGTAACGACCCTGGGTGTCCACGCGGAGACGATGCCCTGCCATATCGCCTCGCTGCCGGTGGCGGTGAATATCCAGTGTCATGTAGCAAGACACCGGGAAATCACACTATGAAAAAAGAGAATACTACACGCGAAAACAATCCTGTCCGGATACAGACTCCCCTTGATAAAGGGGTCTGTCTTTCATTACGTGCCGGTGACATGGTTCTTTTAAGTGGTGAGGTTTATACAGCAAGGGACGCGGCACACCGACGAATGTACGAGGCATTAATGAAGGGCCTTGCACTGCCGATTGATTTATCTACGGCAACTCTTTTTTATGCCGCTCCATCGCCCGCTCCGCCGGGCAGGGTGATCGGCTCCATCGGCCCGACCACCAGCTACCGGATGGATGCGTTCACGCCCGAGTTCATCGAACATGGACTCAAGGGAATGATTGGCAAGGGTGGCCGGTCTCCGAAGGTGGTCCAAGCGATCCGTCGCTACAAAGCGGTTTATTTCGGTGCGATAGGCGGGATTGCCGCCCTGACAGCCCGGTGCGTAAAAAACGTGGAACTGGTCGCCTATGAAGATCTGGGGCCGGAGGCCATCCGGAAGCTTACCGTCATCGATCTGCCGCTCGTCGTCATTAATGATTCAAAGGGCAACGATCTGTACCTGTCTGAGCAGGGCAGATGGCGTATCCTTTCGAAATAAGGCTCCTGGCAGATAAAATGAAAAAATATTGACTCGAAAAAAATTCTATAATAAGGGTAACTTTTATTTTTTACAGATAATGAAGGAGATCGTAATCTAATGATCGAAGTAAGATGGCATGGACGGGGCGGTCAGGGAGCAGTTACATCCGTGGAATTACTGGCAGTATCGGCAATTTCCGCAGGAAAATACGCTCAGGGATTTCCGAGTTTCGGTCCGGAGAGAAGAGGGGCGCCAGTTGCCGCTTTTACACGCATTGATGACAAGAAAATCAACGTCCGTTCGGGCATTTACGAACCCGATGTGGTTCTGGTGCTGGATTCCAGTTTGATCGGCCTGGTCAACGTTCTGGACGGATTAAAACCCGGCGGGAAATTAATTGTCAACACGCCGAAAACACCTGAAGAAATCCGCAAAGAATTGAATTTCGGTGGTACGGTTGCCACCGTTGACGGTACCGGCATCGCGCGCAAGGAAATGGGCGTGCCCATTGCCAATACAACCATGATCGGAGCACTGCTCAAAGTGATTGGTATCATGGATCTGGACGCGATGAACGATGCCATTAATCACCGGTTTGGCAGAATCGCCCAGAAGAATCTCAACGCAATGAAACGCGCTTTCGACGAAATCAAAATAAGCAATTAAGGGGTATATCCATTATGGCATTGAAAACATGGAAAGAGCTTCCCATAGGATGCGTTGTATCCGAGCCGGGCAGCGCCAGTGAATATCATACGGGCAGTTGGCGGTCGCAGCGGCCTGTCTGGAATAATACGAAATGCATCAAGTGCGGCATCTGTTACGTCTATTGTCCGGAAGGTTGCGTACAGCAGAGCGAGGATGGTTTTTTCCAGGCAAATCTGGATTACTGCAAGGGCTGTGGAATCTGTGCACACGAATGCTGGCCACGGGCGATATCGATGGTAGAGGAGGGATAACATGGGCAAGCGCATTGGAATGGAAGTGGCTGTTGCCGTGGCGGAAGCCGTGGGACTTTGCAATATCGACATGGCGGCCGTTTATCCCATCACTCCCCAGTCGCACATCGCGGAACATCTTTCCGATCTGGTGGCCGACGGCAAAATTGACGCGGAATTTGTTACAGTGGAGTCCGAACATTCTGCAATGAGTGCGGTGATCGGCGCATCAGGAGCGGGAGCACGCTCCTACACGGCAACCAGTTCTCAGGGATTGATGTATATGCACGAACTGCTTCCCATTGCCTCGGCGATGCGGCTGCCGATATGCATGGCCATTGCCAACCGGGCGGTGTCCGGTCCGCTCAACATTTTGAACGACCACACGGACATTATGCCCCAGCGGGATTCCGGCTGGATTTCCATTTTTGTGGAAAACGGACAGGAAGCCATCGACATGTCGATCCTATCTTTTAAAATCGCCGAGCATAAAGATGTCATGCTGCCGGTCAATGTCAACATTGACGGTTTTCAGCTTACCCACATGGTGGAGCCTTTTGAAATGCCCACCCAGGAAGAGGTCAACCAATTCCTGCCGCCGTTTGTCCCCCATGCAACGCTTCATCCCTCAAAGCCGGTCACCATGGGCGCTTTTGCCATGTCCGACTACTTTGCGGAAATCATGAAGGCCAAGGATGAAGCCCTCAAAAATTCTAAAAAAGTCATTCTGGACGTCTGGGACGAATGGGGCAGATTGTTCGGCCGCAAGTACAAACCGGTTGAAACCTACCAGGTCGAGGACGCAGATATCTTGATGCTGACCATGGGGTCCATGGGCGAGACCGCTCAGATGGCTATCGACCAGCTCCGGGCCAATGGCATAAAGGCCGGCCTGGTGAAGTTGCGGCTATGGCGGCCATTCCCGCTGGCGGAAATAAAAGCGATTGTAAAAAATGCGAAGAAACTGATTGTGACCGACCGCGCCATATCGTTTGGCGGTCCCGGCGGCCCGGTGTTTTCGGAAGTCAAGTCGGCCCTTTATGCCGAAGCGAAGCGTCCCCTGATTTACAATTATATCTACGGTCTTGGCGGGCGCGATATGGCGGTGAAAGATTTTACCGGCATGTTTGAAAAAGTTCTGGCCGATACAACAAACCAGCAAGCAGATACGTATGAATTTTGGGGAGTGAGAGAATAATGAATATTGTAGAGAATTTTGATTTATTTGCTCCACGGCTGATCAATAAAAAAGAGTTGCTTTCGTCCGGCCACCGTGCCTGTTCCGGCTGCGGGGAAGTTCTTGCCGTGCGTTTGATGTGCAAGGCCCTGGGTGAAAATACCGTCATCGCTTCCGCGACAGGCTGCATGGAAATCATCTCCAGCATGTTTCCCACCACGGCCTGGGAAGTTCCCTGGATTCATGTTGCCTTTGAAAACGCGGCATCCGTCGCATCCGGAATAGAAGCCGGCCTCAAGGCGCTGCGCAAGAAAGGCAAAATTGACGACCGCTATGTGAAGGTTGTCGGCATGGGCGGCGATGGAGCCACCATGGACATCGGGTTTCAGGCTCTTTCCGGAGCCATGGAGCGCGGACATGATATGATTTACGTCTGCTTCGACAACGAAGCCTACATGAATACGGGCATTCAACGCTCCAGCGGCACGCCGATGGGTGCTTCCACCACCACCGCCCCAGCGGGCAAGGTCAGCATGGGGCAGAAAACATGGAAGAAAAACATGCCCGAAATTCTGGTTGCTCACGGAATACCCTATGTTGCCACGGCTTGCCCAAGTTATCCACTCGATTTTATTAGAAAAATGGAAAAAGCCAAAAGCATCAAGGGTCCTTCTTACATTCACTGTTTTTCCATGTGTCCAACCGGATGGCGATCTCCATCCCATACGGCTATCTCGATGGGACGCCTCGCCGTGGAAACAGGGGCTTTCCCGCTTTATGAAGTGGAAAACGGACATTATCGGATGTCTTCGGAGATGCCAAAAAAGCTCAAACCCATTAAAGATTACTTTAAGCCCCAGGGCCGCTTCCGTCACCTGACCGCTGATGAAATCGAGATGATCCAGGAAAAAATTAATATTGAATATAAAAAACTGGTGGAAAAAACCAAGTACCTGAAGGTTTAGGATATTAAAAGGCGACTCCTTCAAGAATACAGAGGTGAAAAAAATAATGACAAACGTCACTGAAATTAAACAAAAGACAAAGCAAATCATCAAAAAACACAAAAGCAACAAAAGTGCGCTGATTGCCGTTTTGCAGGATATTCAGGAGGCTTTCAATTATCTGCCGAAGGAGGCCCTGAAGACGGCCTCCAATATGATGAAGGTGCCGATGAGCCGGGTGTATGAAGCGGCCACGTTTTACACCGCCTTCAGCCTGAAACCGCGCGGCAAACATATCGTTAAAATCTGCAAGGGCACAGCCTGCCATGTCCGCGGCGCGGCCATCCTTCAGGACCGTTTTGAAACCACGCTGGGCATCAAGCCGGGCGAAACGACAAAAGACGGAAAGTTTTCGCTTGAAACGGTTAATTGCGTGGGTGCCTGCGCGCTGGGACCTGTTGTAGTGATTAATACCGACTACCATGGACAGGTCACCATTAACAAAGTGGATAAAATCATTAAAAAGATCAATAATGAAGAGGGGGCGCAGCAATGAACGAAAATCCCGATATTCAAGCCCACCAGCTCCTGGACAATTTATCTCTGTATTATGGTCCGAAGAAGAAATTTGTCGCTATTTGCGCCGGCACAGGATGCCGTGCTTCCGGAAGCCTCAAGGTGAAAGAAGCTCTTGAGGCCGAATTAAAAAAGCAAAATATGAATGAAGTGGACGTTCTGGCTACAGGTTGTTTGGGATTCTGCGAAAAGGGGCCCATGGTCATCGTTCATCCCGACAAGTATTTTTATCAGCATGTAAAAGTTGAAGATGTGCCGGAAATCGTTTCCAAAACCGTGGCCAAAGGGGAGATCATCAGCCGGTTGGTCTACCGTCATCCGGAAACACAAAAAACCCTCTATCGTGAAGAGGACTTGCCCTTCTACAAGAAACAGAACCGCATCGTATTCGGCCAGAACGGCATGCTTGATCCATCAAAAATCGAGGCCTATTTCAATATCGACGGCTATCAGGCGCTGGCCAAGGTACTTTCCGAAATGACACCGGAAGATGTCATCAACGAAGTCAAAAAAGCGGGCCTTCGTGGCCGAGGCGGCGGAGGCTTTCCGGCTGCCGTCAAATGGGAAGGTGTCCGCAGGGCGCATGGTGAGCCAAAATATGTCATCGCCAACGGAGACGAAGGCGATCCCGGTGCCTACATGGACAGAAGCCTCATGGAAGGCAATCCACACAGCGTTATCGAAGGTATGATCATCGGCGCTTATGCCGTCGGATCGAACCAGGGATATATTTACGTCAGAAACGAATACCCGCTGGCGGTGACACATCTGACCATCGCCCTTGAGGCTGCAAGACAAAATGGACTTTTAGGAAAAAATATCCTGGGCACGAATTTCTCGTTTGACATTCACATCAACAAGGGTGCAGGCGCGTTCGTCTGCGGTGAATCTTCGGCACTTTTCGCCTCGATCGAAGGCCGCGCCGGAGAACCGCGCGCCAAGTACGTACACGCGGTGGAAAAAGGCCTGTACGACAAACCCACTGTTCTGAACAATGTGGAAACCTGGGCCAATGTGCCGCTGATCATTAATAAAGGGGCTGACTGGTATGCTTCCATTGGAACGGAAGGCTCCAAAGGAACGAAAATCTTTTCACTGGTCGGCAAAATCAACAATACGGGGCTTATTGAAGTCCCAATGGGTACAACGCTTTACGAAATCATCTACGACATGGGCGGCGGCATCCCCAACGGACGCAAGTTCAAGGCCGTACAGACAGGCGGTCCGTCCGGCGGCTGCATCCCGGAGCGTCTGCTGGATATCCCCGTAGATTTCGACAAACTCTATGAAGTCGGCTCCATGATGGGTTCCGGCGGCATGATCGTTATGGACGAAACTTCGTGTATGGTGGATGTTGCCCGTTATTTTCTTGAGTTTCTCAAAGAAGAATCCTGCGGCAAGTGTGTTCCGTGCCGCGAAGGCATCCGACGGATGAGCGACATTCTGGAGGATATTTGCTCGGGCCGTGGAAGAGAAGGCGATATCGAGATTCTGGAAAGTATGGGTGCGGCGATTGCCGACGGGTCGCTTTGTGCCCTGGGCGGCTCAGCCCCAAACCCGGTGTTGAGTACAATTCGATATTTCCGGGAGGAATATGAGGCGCATATCAAAGAGCACCGCTGTCCGGCGGGCGTCTGCAAGGCGCTCATTACCTACGGCATCGATGCGGAAAAATGCACCGGCTGCGGCGTGTGCGTCAAGGTTTGTGCCACACAGGCGATTACCGGCGAGAAGAAAAAAGCTCATGTTATTGACAAAGATAAATGCACCCGCTGCGGCGCCTGTATTCAGAGCTGCAAGTTTGATGCAATAAAAGTGAAGTAGAGGTGGAAGACATCATGGTAAATATGATTATCGATGGAAAAAATGTATCAGCACCCAAAGGCTCGATGCTTCTGGAAGCAATTCGTGGCGCGGGTATTTCGGTCCCCACTCTCTGCGCACATGAAGCGGTATCCCGGTCAGGCGCCTGCCGCCTCTGCGTGGTCGAAATCAAAAAAGGCAACCGGACCCGAATTGTCACCTCGTGTCTCTATGGCGTAGAAGAAGGGCTAACGGTCAACACCAAAAGCGACCGGGTACTCAATGTTCGTCGGCTGGTGATGGAACTGCTTCTCGCGCGCTGTCCCGAATCCGACCTTCTCCAGAAGATGGCGAAAGACATGGCCGTGGAGCCGCAGGCCCGTTATGCCGTCGATACGGACAAGGGCAAATGCATTTTGTGCCGTTCCTGTGTGCGCGTGTGTGAAGAAGTGGTAGGCGTCAGCGCTATTGGCCTCTTTTCCCGCGGTTCTTATAAAGAAGTCGGCACTCCTTACAATGAAAAATCGGATGTCTGCATCGGCTGCGGAGCCTGTGTATACGTCTGTCCCACGGGTCATATCGAAATGACATCAACAGGCGACAAACGCAAAATATGGGGCCGTACCTTTAAAATGCAGGCATGCGAAAAATGCGGCAAATTCTTCGCCCCCGTGGATCAGTTGAAATTCATCAGCAAAAAAACCGGTGTTCCCTTCAAGGAGTTGACCACCTGCACGGAATGCCGCTGAGCCTATTGTCTTATTCAAAGAACCCGGCCATCAAAGCCGGGTTTTTTATTCCAACAAGCGGGGATATAAAGCAAGATTAAAGGTTAAAAACCGGTGCCTGCCGAATAATAGAGACTCCTATCTTTAAATCTTGAAACATCAGAACACTTTTGATACGCTTCGCGGCACAAATTTGTTAAAAATACAAGTTTGTACTTCATGGGTGTGTATAGAAAGGACTTTTCCGATGAGTTTTTCCCAACGGGTATTTTGCGGACAGGTGACGCCGGATGATGTCGGACGCAGCGTGCAGCTTTGCGGCTGGGTGGATGCCTACCGGGATCACGGCGGTCTGCTGTTTGTCCATCTGCGCGACCGCAGCGGCATCATGCAGATTGTTTTCAATCCGGAAATCGCGTCAGCCGATCTCTGCAGAAAGGCTTCCTCCCTTCGCACGGAATATTGCATTTCCGTTGCCGGTGAGGTCAAACAACGTCTGGCGGGCACGGAAAACCCCAACATCGAAACCGGGAATATTGAAGTCATGGTCACACAACTGACGGTGCTTTCCGAATCTGACGCGCTGCCGTTTGCTGTTTCTGACAAGGCCATGGTTGCGGGTGCGTCCATGGCGGGTGCTGACAATGTGGCCGAGGATCTGAGGCTCCAGTACCGGTACCTGGACATTCGCCGTCCGCAGGTGCGCGATAACCTGATGGCGCGGCACCGCGTCTTTCAATGTGTTCGCGAATTTCTCGATTCCAGGGGTTTTGTGGAAATCGAAACGCCGGTTCTGACGGCAAGCACGCCGGAAGGAGCTCGCGATTACTTGGTGCCCAGCCGGGTCCATCCGCAGAACTTTTACGCCCTTCCGCAGTCGCCGCAGCTTTTCAAACAGCTGCTCATGATCGGCGGGATGGAGCGTTATTTCCAGCTGGCGCGCTGCTTCCGCGACGAAGATTTGCGCCCCAACCGGCAGCCGGAATTTACCCAGCTGGATCTTGAAGCTTCATTTATCGACGAAGAATTTCTCTACGAGCTGATTGAAGAGCTGACCGTAAAGATGTTCGCCGTCGGCGGCATCGAGCTTTCCCGTCCCTTTCCCCGAATGACCTACACGGAGGCGATGGACACGACCGGTTCCGACCGTCCCGATCTGCGCTTCGGACTTCGGTTTGTTGATGTGACGGATGTGTTTTCAAAAACCAATTATTCGATTTTTCGCCAGATCCTTCAGCGCGGCGGATGTATCAAAGGCATCAATATCAAGGGCCAGTCTGAAAAGCTCAGCAAGAACGTTCTGCAGAATGAATACGCCAAAGATATTGTGCCGTCGTTTGGAGCAAGGGGCATGACGTGGATGCGCGCCGAGGGCGGCAAGCTCGAATCCAATATTGTCCAGTTTTTCAGCCAGGATGAACTGGAAGCGCTGTGGAAAAAATTTGATGTGGCCGACGGGGATGTTCTGATCATGATTGCCGACTCCTCCTACAGCGTCGTTACATCCGCGCTTGGCCAGCTTCGCCTGCACCTGGCGAATCGTTTGGGGCTGATTGATGAAAACTCTTTTTATCCGGTCTGGATCACGGAATTTCCGTTGTTTGAACCCAGGGAAGAAGGAGGCGTAACCTCCAGTCACCATCCATTTACCGCGCCCGATCGGGTTGATTTTGATCCGAAAAATATTGAAGAGCTGCTCTCGCTGCATTCCCGCGCTTACGACCTGGTGATGAACGGTGAGGAACTGGGGGGCGGCAGCATCCGCATCAACAACCGCGATGTCCAGCGAAAAATATTTGCCGCGCTGGGGCTCAATGAAGAAGAAATGAGGGAAAAATTCGGATTTTTCCTGCGGGCTTTTGATTTTGGCGCGCCGCCGCACGGTGGTCTTGCCCTCGGAATGGATCGCACCGTCTCGATGATCCTGCGGACCCCATCCATCCGGGACGTCATTGCCTTTCCCAAAAACCGCAGCGCAAGCTGTCCCCTCACTGGCGCGCCCTCCGCGGTGAAGCGCGAACAACTGGCCGAACTCGGGCTTTTGAATCTGGGCGGCCAGGATGTCCTGCCCGGAACCGCCGAAAAGGAAAACAAGGTTGATCACTTGTCCTGGGTCTCGCGCATCGGCATTGCCGCCCATGAGCGCCCCGTTATCGAAGAAATTCTTGCCGAGGCGGAGGAACTGGCTTTGATCGCCTTCCAGAAGGCAGGCAAAGAAGAACCGATGTTTACCGTCGTCCCTGTTTCAAACCGCACACGGCCCGGTACAGAGGAAAAACGATCGGAACTTGCGCAAAAAGGTCAGCTGCTCAAAAGCGCGCCTTCGGTGAAGGGGAATTACTTTAAAGTCGCCAGCATTCTGGAATAACAGGGAGACAGTTTATGGATTCTATTTTTGTTTATCTCAATCCCGAAACCGCGTCCGAAGGAAGCGGTCCTCTGCATGGTTTGAAAATTGCGATTCAGCCCAACATATCCGCATCAGGCTGGGCTACGGACGCCGGCTCCAACGCTCTCATCAATTTTAAAGCGCTCGAAGACGCAACGCTGGTGAGCAGGCTACGCGAGGCGGGAGCCGTAATTCAAGGTTTGACCCGCATGAGCGAATTCGGATTCGGTCTGGCAGGCAGCAGGGCCGGGGATGCCGTCAGTCGCGGTGCCGTGGATGCTGAAATGGTTTTAGACCTGATGGGCGAAAGCCGCCTGGCCGCCCAGCGCGCCGCCGTTTGCGGCTTCAAGCCCAGCTACGGTCTGATCTCCCGGTATGGTCTTATCGGCCTGATTCCGTCCATGGAAACCTGTGGCGTTCTTTCCCGCAGTTTGAAAAATATCCGTGAAATGGTGAAGATCATTGCCGGTCCGGATGAAAGGGATTTTTCACTTCCCGATGAAAAGCCGCTGGATTTTTCCCCGCAAAAAATGAATCCGAAAAAAACAACCGTTGGTGTGATCACCGAAACGAAAAGCGGACTGCAAGGTGATCAGGAAGCCGCTTTTCATGCCGCCATCGATGATCTGAAAGAATCGGGCTTCCGTATCAAAGAAATGTCTTTTCCCGATTTTTCTCTTTTTTCACTGGTCCACAAAATCGTGGGTTCCGTCGAGGCGTCGTCGTGCACCGGCCGCTATGATTCGGTGCGCTACGGTCATCGGGTGCCGGGTGCCAAAAACTGGAACGAGATGTACCTTTCCTCGCGCGAAGAGGCCTTTGGACTGCTTGTGAAAAGTTATCTGTTTCAAGGTGCGTTTTTCCAGTTTCAGCGCTACGACGCCTATGAAGACGCCTGCCGCATCCGTGCGAGGCTGCTTGCGGATATGCAGAAAACCATGTCGAAGGTGGATTTCCTGGTTATCCCGGCTGCAAACGAAGTTCCAAAAGAAGCAACCGCTTCGCTTGCCGGCACATATGAACAATTTTCCCCGACAGTTTTTGCCAGTGTAACCGGTCAGCCCGCGCTGTATCTGCCGTCTGCATCCGGTTCGGCACAATTTGGTTTTCAGCTGGCCGGACCGAGGCTTGGCGACGCGCGGCTTTTTGCACTGGGCGAGCATCTTCTGAATATGCGCCAGGGAGGTAAATCGTGATGGAATTTGAAGCGGTCATCGGATTGGAAATTCATGTTGAACTCAATGCCAGAACAAAATTATTCTGCGATTGTCCCAATAATCCCGGCGACGAACCGAACATCAACACCTGCCCCGTCTGCCTGTGGTTCCCGGGCGCCGTCCCCCGCTTGAGCCGGGAGGTGCTGGAAAAAGCGGCGCTTTTATGCCTGGCACTGGGTGGCGAGCTCCAGCCCAAAAGCGCCTTTGACCAGAAGGTTTATTATTATCCGGACCTGCCGAAAGGCTTCCAGTTGTCCCAGGCCCATCTTCCGCTTTCCCGGGGCGGTGGAATTGATATTACAGACGAGGACGGCTCAACCAAAAGACTGCGCATTCATCATATCCACATGGAGGAGGATGTCGCCAAGCTGGTGCATGAAATGGAGGGGCGTGTGCCGATCAGCCTTGTGGACTTCAACCGGGCCGGAGCGCCGTTGGTGGAAATTGTCACGGAACCGGATTTTCGCACACCCTATCAGGCAATGGAATTTTTAAAGGCACTGCGGACTCAGGTTCGCTACGCAGGTTCCTCCGAGTGCAGCATGGAAAACGGCACTATGCGTGTCGATGCAAATATTTCCATTCGTCCGAAAGGGACCGGACAGATGAATACCAAAGTAGAAGTTAAAAACATGAATTCCGTCCGTCATGTGGGTGATGCCATCGCTCATGAAATCAGCCGCCAGAGCGCATGTGTCCAGGCGGGCGAAGCTGTCGTGCTGCACACCCGTTTGTGGGACCCGGACAAAAAAGCCACTCTGCCGATGCGGGCCAAGTTTGAAGGCCCGTGCGTTCCCGATCCGACCGTTCCGGCAATTGAACTGTCCCAACAGGATATCGAAGCCCTGCGTTCACGTCTTCCGGAAATGCCCGCCGCAAGGGCCGAACGATTTGTTTCGCAGCATGGCCTGACTGGAGAGGAAGCGACCTTTTTGAGCACCGATCCGGATGTTGCGGCTTATTTTGAAACTCTGCTTGGACAGGGAATCGCGCCTCGCACGGCCATGCACTGGCTTACCACGCAGCTGATCCCGGCGGTCAGGGACCGCGGCCAGGAGCTGGGCACAACGCCTGTGACACCGGCCCGATTTGCCATGCTGCTGAAAATGTTGTCCAATGACGAAATCAACGCAAATGCGGCACGCGAAGTGCTGGTCCATTTATTTGACTCTGATGAATCGCCGGATGCCATTGTCCATGCCAGGGGGTTTAAGCAGGTTTCCGACCGCGGTGAGCTTGATGCTCTCATCGACAGGGTTTTGGGCGAACAGCCGTCGGCGGTCAATGATTTCCGTGCCGGTCAGAGCAAAGCCATGGGCTTTCTGATCGGCCAGGTCATGCAGGCTTCAGGCGGGAAAGCCAACCCGAAAATCATCCGTGAACTGCTGGCAAAAAAACTGGAAAAGATCTGACAGACGCCATTGGATTGAGAACCCGTAACGGACATAGTCTGTCACTTCCTATACTGGACTTGATAGATCGTGTCCGATACAGTTTTTTCAGCGACCGTTTCACCTACAACTGTTTACAAGAGGTCAATGTCCAAGACTGAAGATTAGCATTTGAAAAGGAAGTATCTCTGACAAAATTACCAGATGTTTGAATTACCTAGAAAGCATCTTTGAATGGTGTCCACAAAGAATTATCTTTACGTTTAATCCTATGTAATTACTGCCACTCATAAGAATCGTCGGGATTGTTTACAAATTAATTTTCTATAAAATGAACATATCTAGCTGTATTTATTATGATATTTGCAACGACATCCAATATTATTCCAAAATAATGTCAGTATTATTTACAATTGCTTACTTCTTAGCAATATAGCCTTTTTATCCCGTGAAACGAAATAAAAAAAAGCATAAATATTCGTATTTAATATCAGCATTTTAAAAACAAAGAAACATGATCGCCGTTTCATATTAACAACTGTGGCATACATTTTGTAATTAGCACTGATAAATAATGAATTGGAGAATAAATTATGAAAAATAATCTTAAGCATGCAATTTTCAGTTTAATGGTTCTGGGGATTGTCTGCAGCTTCGCAACCTTCGCTGGGGCTGTAACGATTGATCTGGTGGATGGGGATTGGGCCAATCCAACCTTTAATTATGCAGGCACTTACAACACAACAAACAATTCAGGTACAACGGGCGGTTTAAGTACGATCTACTGGGGAGTGGCTGCATCTAATGGTGGTCAGAGCGGATATAAATTCAAATCGGTTGTTACTCCGTTTTCTCCCGTTACAGATGGATCGGTCTTTGCCCTTGGTGATTTCACTCACGTGAACATGCCGATTTATGCTGGTGGGCAGGGCATTACTGGAGCAGGATCCCTGACCAGCATTGATCTCCTCTTAAATCTTGGCATTTCTGGTCTTTCTCCCTTCAATGTGACCTTCGCTTTCACACATGATGAGACGACAAACATCGACAACAACCCAACGGCAAGCAGAGACATTGTTACGCTTGTGAATCCCATCGTGAACAAGGAGTTCACTGATGGTTTCAATAACTATTATTTCAATTTATTTGGATTCTCTCAGGACAATGGCAACACCATTTCTGATCAGTTCTACACTTGGGAGTCAAATATTAACATTGCCACTCTGTATGGCAAGATAACATCGCGCCCGATCACTCAGACTCCTGAACCCGCGACCATGTTGCTTCTTGGGTTAGGTTTGCTCGGCTTGGCCGGTGCCGGAAGAAAATTCAAGAAATAAATTCCGGTTTCATAGGATTTGAAAATCATGGTTCTTACTATGATGTGGAAAAGGCAGGGTCTATCGGCTCTGCCTTTTCTGTTTTTAGAACTATCTATTACTGTTTGAAGGGTTGAATAAAGAGATAGATTTGTAAAAACAACACTTAGGAAGTTATTGCCATCACCTCCTTATACATCATATGTTCAGCCGGGATATTAAAATCCTGGTGGATGCTTGTATGCATTAGCAATCTTATCAAGTTGTCCCGAAACATTGAGAAGCTCCATATCATGCCACCGTTGACCCACAACTTGAATGCCTATAGGCAGGCCTTCTTTTGTATATCCCACAGGCATTACAACCACCGGGTTGCCTGTGAGATCGAATATGCTGGTATATGACGCGTTTGCAGCATAGTATTTGATTGGTTTATTATCAACGAGGAAATCTTTCTTATGGAAAGGAAAAACATCAAAATATCTGTCAGGAGTGATATGTTTATAGGCAGCTGTTGTATGAACAGGACACAGAAAAACATCATATCCTGATAAAAAGCGCTCCATTGTTGAAATAAATGTATCCCGTTTAGTTAGTTCTGTTAAATATTTTTCGTATGATATTGGATATTCCATCATCATCGTGGGGTTGCCAAATCTATAAGACCCTAACAAAATGTATTGGAGAAAACGAGCGAAGGATGGTGTTAAAATACCAAGTTCCATATCTATAATCTTACCATGTGTCTGCCATGCCGACATAAAATCAAAATCAGTCGGGTTGATCTTTACAACTTTGCATCCTGCTTTAGATAACTTTTCTGTGAACTGCTTCAGTGCAATCCTTGTATCTTCTGAAACGGGAACACCTCCAAAATCATCTGTCCAGGCAATGTGTAGGTCTTTTAGATCTTTTTTCCGTGGTTCGTTTAAAGGGATGTAAGGTACATCCACATCTGTTCCATCAGGCCCCGCAATGATCGTAAGGCACAACTTCAGGTCATTAATAGAACGGGCAATAGGACCTATATGAATCTGATGACGGAAAGATCGATATTCTTTTCTGGGCAAACCCGGTGACATACCGGTAAGAGGAACAAGGTATTCTGTCGGCTTTAGGCCGTATACACCGCAGAAATGGGAAGGAATGCGGATTGATCCGGCGAGATCATTCCCGATTTCCAGGGAAGTAAGTCCTGCAGCCACTGCAGCAGCCCCGCCTCCGGTACTTCCACCCGGAGTTCTGGAGATATCCCAGGGATTATTTGTAATCCCAAAGAGAGGACTATTGGTCTGAAAATCCATCGCCAGTGGAGGAAGGTTTGTCTTTCCCAGGATGATAGCGCCTGCCTTGCGCAAACGCGCAACAACAGTTGCATCGAAATCAGGGACATAATTTTTAGTAAGCGGATAGCTGTTTGTGGTTTTAAGTCCAAGGGTAGCAATGTTGTCCTTTATAGTTATCGGCACTCCATGGAGAGCACCCCATAGCTCACCCTTGCCAAGGGCCGCGTCTGCATCCTTAGCCCTTTGTATTGCTGCATCTTTATCAAGGGTGACAATGGCATTTAAAGTATGGTTGTGCTTTTCAATATGATTGAAGTAGGCGTTAACAACCTCAAAAGATGTAACCTGGCGTGACTTGATCTTCTCCGCCAGTTCACTTGCAGAAAGAAAGACCAGTTCATTCGAAGAGGAAACAGTTTCTTTCTTCTTCTCGCCCGCAGAAACAGGTGAACTAATAAGAAGGATACATGCAAAAATTAGGATAAAATGAATCAAAAAGAAATGTGGTCTTCCAACTAATCGATGCCCTATTTGGTTCATAGTAAACCTCATCATTCTATTGTAGTCGTCCCTGAAAAAGTCACTTTTTTCTAAAAAGTATAAACAGCCATCTTTCTAAAGCTGGTTTTGCTCATCATTGAACCGATAAATCCGGTCGAATGATTAAAATATCTCCAAAACAGTC
>Ga0116160_1000894_pt1 | contig 33239 bp, 36 predicted proteins | sample AD_JPNAS2_MetaG_FD_89879 | JGI IMG/M metagenome (GOLD analysis project Ga0116160, IMG submission 89879) | Active sludge microbial communities of municipal wastewater-treating anaerobic digesters from Japan - AD_JPNAS2_MetaG | ecosystem: Engineered > Bioreactor > Anaerobic > Digestate | place...
AGCTCAGCGGCTTCTTTCTGCTCCGCCTTTTTATTTCATATATTTTTTCTATTCCCTTTTTGTTGAAAAGATCGCATCCGAGACCGTAAACCGTATCCGTCGGATAGACGATAATGCCCCCTTCCCGCAGCATATCGACTGCTTTCCTAATAAGCCGCATCTGGGGATTGTCCCTGTTGATTGCGAGCATCATCAACAGTGAAAAATATCAGAAATATCGGAAATAAGCAAGAAAAGGAGGAATATAATAGCCTTACCCCTGCCGTATATACCCCGACACCAGGTCTCCGATTTCCCGCGTCCCGAGACCCATCCTGCCCGCATCCAGGCTCCGGATATCGTTCTGCAGTGCCTTCTTTACGGCCGCCAGGATTCTGGAAGCGGCTTTTTCCTCGCCCAGAAACTCAAGCAGCATCTGGGCGGAACAGATCGCGGCGAGCGGGTTTATCTTGTTCTGGCCGGTGTATTTGGGGGCGGACCCTCCGATCGGCTCGAAGAACCCCGTCACGCCGGGACGGATATTGCCGCCGGCGGCTATTCCCATGCCGCCCTGGATCATTGCGCCCAGGTCGGTAATGATATCGCCGAACATATTGTCCGTGACGATAACGTCGAAATATTCAGGATTTTTAATCATCCACATGCAGGTCGCGTCCACGTGGGCGTAGTCCGTCTGAATATCGGGGAATTCCCGGCCGACGTCGTAGAATACCCTTTCCCAGAGGTCGAACGCGTAGGTCAGGACGTTTGTCTTCCCGCAAAGAGTCAGCTTCTTCCTGCGGTTCCTTTTCCGGCAATATTCATAGGCGTAACGGACGCAGCGCTCTATGCCCTTCCTGGTGTTGATCGATTCCTGGACGGCGATCTCGTCCGGGGTGCCTTTCTTCAGGAAGCCCCCGCTTCCGGTATAAAGCCCCTCCGTGTTTTCCCGGATGACGACAAAATCGATATCGTCCGGTCCCTTGTCCCTGAGCGGAGTATAGACGCCCGGGTAGAGGACGACCGGCCTCAGGTTGATATAGAGGTCGAGCGCGAAGCGCAGCTTCAGCAGGATACCCTGTTCGAGGATTCCCGGCTTGACTCCCGGGTGCCCGATTGCGCCCAGGAGGATTGCCTTCATCCCCTTCAGCTCCGAGAGCACCGAGTCGGGGACAAGCTCTCCGTTCCTGAGATACCGCTCCCCGCCCAGATCGTACTCGGCAAGGCGGACCTTCAATCCTCCAACCTCCGCCGCAGCCCGGAGCGCTTTGACGGCTTCCGCCGTGACCTCCGGGCCGGTGCCGTCACCGGGAATAACGCCTATCTCGTATTCGCTCATGTCCTTACCTCTCAGTGATTTACCGCCTGCCGTTCGCCGAGTTTACTCGCGCGCCCGCGTCGGATTTGCTCAGTTTGTATTGTATGCTGTCTACCAGGGCCTGCCAGCTTGCCTCTATGATGCTGCCGGACACGCCGATCGTGCTCCAGACTTCGTCGGCGTCCCGAGACTCTATCCAGACGCGAACCTTCGCCGCGGTCCCGTCTGTCCCCTCCAGAATGCTGACTTTGAAGTCCACGAGGTGCATCTCTTTAATCTGGGGATAAAAGGTTGTCAACGCCTTTCTCAGGGCGTTGTCCATGGCGTTGACGGGCCCGTTTCCCTCCGCTGCTGTGATCTCCTCTTCGCTTCCGACCGAGATCTTGATCATGGCCTGCGACAGGGAGGGACCGCCCTGGCTCTTTTCGTTCACGACCCGGAGCGACTCCAGGCGGAACGGTTCCTTGAACTCTCCCGTCGTTTTCCTGATCAGCACGGCCAGGGAGCCGTCGGCTGCTTCGAATGTATATCCCTCGTCCTCCAGTCTTTTTACCTCGGCGACGATTTTGCGGCTGGCGGGATCGCCGTTTTCGAGGGAGATCCCCAGCTCCTTCGCCTTGTATTCGATATTGCTCTTGCCGGAGAGGTCGGATACGAGGACCCGGCGATGGTTGCCGACCATTTCCGGGGCGATATGCTCATAGGCGGCCGTGTTTTTCAGCACGGCATTGACGTGGACTCCGCCCTTGTGCGCGAATGCGCTCCGGCCCACGAACGGCCGGGAACTCAGGGGAGGGACATTAGCCGTGTCGCTGACGAAATGGGAAAGGTTAGTCAGCTGGCGGATCGATTCGTCCGGGAGACATCTCTTCTTCATTTTGAGCTGGAGATTGGCGATGATCGGCAGCAGATCGGCGTTGCCGCATCTCTCGCCGTAGCCGTTTATCGTCCCCTGCACCATCCGTACGCCCCGCCCCGCGGCGGCCAGAGTGTTGGCGACCGCCAGGCCGCCGTCGTTGTGTGCATGTATTCCGAGCATGTGCGGCGGGATGAGATCCAGCATGGACGCGACGATCAGGTCGACCTCGTGGGGAAGCGTCCCTCCGTTCGTGTCGCACAGGCAGATGAAATCGGCGCCCGAAGCAAGGGCGGCCTCGACGGTCTTGCGGGCGTAGCCGGGGTTGTTTTTGTAGCCGTCGAAGAAATGTTCGGCGTCGTAGACGAGCTCCTTTCCTCTTTTCTTCAGGAAACGTACAGTGTCCCCGATAATGGCGAGGTTCTCCTCAAGGGACACTCCCAGGATCTCCCTTGCATGCAGGTCCCAGGTTTTCCCGAAAATCGCGACAGCGGGAGTGCCGGCCTGAAGCAGCGCCTCCAGGTTGGGACATTCTTCGGGGCGGGAATCGGCCTTGCGGGTGCTTCCGAAAGCGGTCAGCCGGGAGTTCCGGAATCGGTAGCCTCCCGCCATTTCGAAGAAGCGCATGTCCTTCGGGTTTGAGCCGGGCCAGCCCCCCTCGATGTAATGAAATCCGATATCGTCCAGTCTCTTTGCGATGCGGAGCTTTTCCTCCGCCGAGAAATTGACCTGTTCCCCCTGCGTCCCGTCCCGCAGCGTAGTATCGTAAACGATAATGTCGTTACCCATGTATTTCTCCGGTTCTTATTTCGTAAGGCGTAAATCGTGAGGCGCAAGGAGTATAAAGCCGGGCAGAACCCGACACCTTACGCTTCACTCCTTACGACTTACGTTCAGAAACAAAAAACCGCTGCCGGTTGAGCCTGACAGCGGTTTCGGTTTCCTATTTTAAAAGTACTACGCCATCGTCAGGCAGGAATATGTGCCGCCTGAATAATTATGCTGCTGATAATGATGATGGCGAATCTGCTCTTCATTTCGAACGGTTCTAACTGCCGAAATCTAATCTGACATGCTTTATAGAATGATTTCCGCCCGTTGTCAACAGAAATCGGTCTGCTTTCAATCCCGGAGCGAAAGCCCGCCGATCAGCCGCGCTTTGAGTCTTCCGAAGCACCGTCTGAATGCCTGCAGACATGATTTGACGATCCGGACCGGAATGGATATATTCCGGCTTAAGAGACATCCGGGAGGAAATCCGTGAAAAAGCATCTTGATTCTCTCGAGGTCGCCAAGAAAGAAAGGTCGGGCTGGCTGGATGGGGGGGCATGAATAAAGTTCAGAGTTCAGTCATAACTGCCGGACCACAGGTCCGGGTTCAACTCTGAACATTACACTCGAACTTAAAAATGTGATCAGGATACCAGAATAAAAATAGAAACAGTTGCATGAAGGAAAGGATATTTTTCAGGAGGCTTTCCCATGAGGAAAAACGTTTTGACTGCGTTGGTTTTCGTGGTGATAATCGCGATGGCGGCGCCCGCGTCCGCGGGGACCTGCCCGCCGGAAACGATCGTTGCGGACGTTCTGGTGGTGAGGCCGCTGGGCCTGGCGACAATTGTGCTGGGAACGGCGGCTTTCATAGTTTCCCTTCCTTTTTCCCTTCCGAGCGGAAGCGTGGGAACAGTGGCCCGGGCGCTGGTGGCGGATCCCGCCAAGTATACATTCTCCAGACCCGTGGGGGATTTCAGCAAGGACTGGGAGCGGAAGAACATCGCCTGCGACGGCTAGCAGACCTGCTTCAACCCAGGTCCGCCCTGTGCCTTTCAAAAAGGTCGTTGAGGCCTTGAGCATTTCCCGGATCGGAAGTCCGTATGGGCACCGCTCCTCGCATTCGCCGCTGTCCGTGCAGAGCTTCGTGCTTTCCATCGCGAGGCGGGCGAATTCCACAGATACGGCCGGCGACATCCGGGATGCAACGACCCTGTAGGCCATCGCCGGCGTGATCATCACCCCGGCGGGACAGGGCATGCAGTACTCGATGTAATCCGTTTTCAGCGCGCGGAGACTGTTTTCGAGCTGGACGATTGCGCCCTTCGCATCCCTCCGGATAGTCTTGGTGGCGATGACGATTTCCCGGCGCATTGCCGAAGCTGACGTATTTCATGAATTCATCCCTTTAGGAAACTGCAGCAGTAATCCGTGAGACCCTTTACCTTTAATTTGAACTTTGAGTTTCCCGCAACCTTGAAAGACTCTCCGCCCCGCACGGTCCTCCAGGCGTTTTCGCCGGGAAGGAGGACGTCGAGTTCGCCCGAGAAAATCTCCATCAGTTCCTGGTCGCCTGTGCCGAACTCATAATCGCCGGGCAGCATGATGCCCAGTGTTTTCCTTGAACCGTCTGCAAAAAGAACGGTCCGGCTCGTCACTCCGCCGTCAAAATAAACATTCGCCTTCTTCACTATCGCCACGTTCCGGAATTCCGGCATCTCGCTGCCTCCTCATGTTTAATTACGATTTGTTTTAATCGGTGCAGCACGGGCGATCTTTCTTCCACGCCTGCACGGTCTCCTGCAGCCATTCGTACATGCCTCTGACCACGTAGAATTTCGGGAAGAGCAGGTTGTCATCCGGGGAGATCAGGCCGTCCTCAACCTAACCATTGATGACAATGCCGTTCGCGATCACCGATACCCCGCCGGCCAGAGTATCGCTCACGGGGCACCGCGCTTTGACGAACGACACGAAATTTTCTATTTCCTCGCGCGATGCATCCGCAGAGATGTGCACTGTGTAACGGATCTCCTTAAATCCCGGACGCACGCCTTCCTTCCCCCGGAGGAAACCGTCCGGGTCCAGATCCCCCTCGAGTTCGACCCGGAACTCGTGAAGGTCAATCTTCCGCGCTTTTGCGAAGAGCCTTGCCACGATGCACTGGCAGGCGCCCAGCGTACAGAGCAGCATCTCCACCGGGTTCATCCCTGTGTCGGTGCCGCGCAGAGTGGGGGGCTCGTCCATCAGGACCCGGAATCCCCGCGAAGTGTTTTCAACGGACAGCCCCTTTCCCAATTTTGACTCGGCCTTGAAAGTCTTCATTCACTGTCCTTTTTTTTGTTGTGGTCCTTTCGCATGAGCAGGATCCGGACGGCGAATCCGATCAGCGTCAAAAGCGGCACACCGATCAATATGAGATTGCCGAGCGACAGGGACTGGCCCAGCACCAGGATGCACAGCAGAACAATCCCTCCCACGAAATACCACAGGTTTCCGGACATATCCCCGCTTCTCCTTTTTTATTTCATTTCTATCAGATCGGTTTTCTGATGGCAAGTACCGGAAAGCAGGAAAGCGGGAACTGAATGCGGGAGACCTCCCGCCCAGTTCGATTCTTGAATTCCGGGCCGGTATTGCGAAAACAGGCCGGATAATATATACGCTACTTCAGATCTCATTCGGGGGTGGGTAATGGATGCCGGTGAAATGGAGAAAATTTTCGAAAGGCTCCGGGTAAATCAGGAAATCGCGGACAAGTTCTTCGAGATTGAAACCTGTATTCTTTCCGTCCTGGATTTCAAGGCCCTGTTTGAAAAGCTTCTGTCTGAAATCGGGACAAGATTTTCCATTCCGTATGTATGGCTGTCCATGGTGGACGAGAGCGAAATCTCGCCGCTGATCGGCGCCATCGAATCGTCGGACGACCTCCGGGGACGCCTGAAGATAATCGAGTCGGAGGGATTCCTTGAACTGGTGGAAGACCGTACGAAACCCCTGCTGGCCAACGGCGACCTGAAACACTTTTATAAGCTGTTTCCCTCGAGCCAGAAATACTTCCTGAAATCGATAGCCGTCGTTCCGCTGCTTCTCGACGGACGAATAATCGGCAGCCTCAATCTCGGCGATTCCGACCCGATGAGGTACCGGCCGGGGATGGACACCCGCTTTCTCGAGCAGCTCGCGGTGAAGCTCTCGATCTGCCTCTCAAATGTCACCGCCCACGAGAAGCTGAGACTTTTGGCGGAGTACAATCCCGCGCCTCAGGAATGACGTAAAGAGTGAAGAGTAATGGCGTAAGGTGTTCCAAAAACAGCGTACCCTGATGGTTTTTGGAATTTCTATTTGAATGTTTCGGATTTGTTTTGGGATTCGGGATTTAACACCTTACCCCTGACGCTTTACGCCTTACGGTTTTTTGTGCTTGGGATTTGGGATTTTGCCGTCTGGCGCATCTTCACAACCTCGCAACTTCGCATCTTCGTTATTTTTTGCCCATGCGGATTGCGCAGAGATCGCCGCACATGGTGCAGCCTTCCCCCTCGGCGCTCGTGCTTTTCTCCAGCATTTTTTCCGCCTTCTCCGGGTCGATGGCGCTCCGGATCTGAGCCTCCCAATCAAACGACTTCCTTGCCTCTGCCATGGAAATGTCTTTGGCCAGAGCGTGGGGTACCCCCCGCGCTATGTCCGCGATGTGCGCCGCGATGCGGGAGGAGATGACGCCATCCCGCACGTCTTCAACCGTGGGGAGGCGGAGGTGCTCGGAGGGCGTGACATAGCAGAGGAAGTCAGCGCCCGCCGCACCCGCTACGGCGCCGCCGATCGCCGCCGTGATATGATCGTGGCCCGGCGCGATATCCGTCGGCAGGGGGCCGAGGACATAAAAGGGAGCACCGTCGCAGAGCTGTTTCTGAAGGAGGACGTTTGCCGCTATATCCGCGAACGGCACATGGCCGGGCCCTTCGATCATGACTTGCACGCCCTGCTGCCGCGCACGCTTGGCGAGCTCTCCCAGCAGGAGCAGCTCGTGAACCTGTCCCCTGTCCGTTGCGTCGGCGATGCAGCCGGGCCGCAGGCCGTCGCCGAGGCTGAGCACCATTTCGTGACGCCGGGCGATTTCGAGCAGGCGGCCGAAATCTGAGAAGAGGGGGTTTTCCCGTTTGTTGTAATCCATCCAGTGGGCTGTCATGGCCCCCCCGCGGCTGACGATCCCGAGAAGCCGGCCCTCGGCATGAATGGAATTCACGCTGGCAAGTGTAACTCCGCAGTGGACCGTGATAAAATCCACCCCGTCTTCGCCGTTCTCCTCAATGACGCGGAATATGTCTTCGGCGTCCATTTCTACGATGGCTTTGCCGCGTTCGAGAATGCCCGCCGCCGCCTGGTAGATGGGCACGGTTCCGACGGGCGCCGTTGATTCCCGCATTACGGCCTTGCGCATTGCGGCAAGATCGCCCCCGGTGGATAGATCCATCACGGTGTCCGCCCCGGCCCGCAATGCTGCCAGGAGCTTTTCGATCTCCGCTCCGGCGACGGCGTTGTCCTTCGAGGTGCCGATATTCGCGTTGACCTTCGTCTTCAATCCCCTGCCGATGGCAAGCGGGAGTATTCCGGAATGGCTCCTGTTGCGCAGGACTATGATCGTCCCGTCCTCGATGCCCCGGCGGACGGCCTCCGGATCGACGTTCTCCCGCTCGGCCGAGAGCTTCATCTCTTCCGTAATTTTTCCTGCACGAGCCTGTTCGATCTGCGTCATATGATCACCCCGGCGTCAGGCGTCGGGATCCGGGAAGAATACTTTTCGACAGCAATCCTTCCTGGGACCTGCTGATGCCTGACGCCCAATGCCCAACGCCTACTTTGAATTTATAATCAGTTCCGCGGCCCGTTTTCCGGATAAAAGCATTCCGCCGAAGATCGGTCCCATCCTCGGCCCTCCGAAGGCGGCGTTTGCGGACATGCCCGCGACATAAACGCCGGGACAGATCTCGCGCGTATTGTCGATCGTTACCTTCTCCGCCTTTTCCGCCCAGAGGGACCGCTCGCCGAGAAGCTTGCCCGTTTCCGTATTGAGCCGCACGTCCGCCTTCCTCTCGATTACCCGCAGAACCTCCGTATCATGGCCCGTCGCGTCGATAACGTTTCCCGCCCTGATCGAAAGCGGATCCACGTGCAGTCCGGTCATCTCAACGGGGGACCAGGTGATCACAAGCCCGACGATCCTTCCCTCCCGGATAACGACGTCTTCAACCGTGATGCAGTTGAAAACGACCGCCCCCGCGCGCACCGCCTGCGAACAGATCGTGGATACCGACTCGATCGCATCGGCCGTATAATACCCCTTCTTGTATTCGGACGTCCGGATTCCGAACATGTCGAGGATCGGCTTGGCCTCTTTCTGGACGACGATTTCGTTGAACATCATGCCGCCTCCCCACATGCCGCCGCCGATGCTCAGCTTGCGTTCAAATATGGCGACCTTTTTCCCCGCCTTGGCCAGGAAATAAGATGCGACCAGTCCCGCCGGACCGCCCCCCACCACGGCAACGTCCACTTCCAAATGATCCATCAGTTTCCGGAAAAAACGGTCGATGATGGCTCTGGTAATCGTAACTTCATTCAATGGCATATTCCCCTCCCCGCAAAACGGCGTCATGCAAGACGGCCGGCGATTTTGATTATCTTGGCGACGACCTCTTCAGGATCTCTTCCCAGCACCCGGACCATCGGCTCCTTCCCGACGTCTCCCCTGTCGAAAATGACGTCCGGAATCGATCCGCGCCGGGCCAGAACATAGTCCGTGCCCCATTCAAGGGAGGAACCTTCCCGCCGCTTCACCTCTTCCGGTTCATCTGCGCGGCTGAAAGAATCCGTGTCAAGCCCCAGATCCCTGCAGGCGGCGATTATTTCTTCCGAAAAACGGATGTTCATGGCGGCCCGGTATTCCGGGCGGAAGCGCATAACCGTCAAAATGATCCTTGCGATGTGACTTGAGGCGCCGAAAGCGGGTTCGCGAAAAGTAAAAACATCTGCGCCCATCCGGATGATCCTGCCCGGCACCGCCGCGACTTCCGAAGGAATCGTCGCCCCCGGGAGAGCATAGCCGAGGTTCGATTGGACTTCCGGAATTATTCTTCCGCAGTGTCCCGATTTCAGCCTCTCCACTGCGGAAGAGAGCGCCCGGATGCAGTCGTGTCCTTCCGCCTTCCGTATAAGCGCCGCAAGGGGATTTGTGGGGCCGTGGCCCGATCCTACGCGGATGGAATGCCGTATCGCCGTCGTGATGAAGGTCTTCGCGCGGGCAACCGCGTCTTCCGCCCGGAGTCCGTCCGCAAGAAAAAATGCCAGCGCGGCGGAAAACGTGCATCCCGTCCCGTGGGTGTCGCGCGTTTCAATCCTCTCCGCGGCGAATTCCCGGAACCGTTCGCCGTCGTACAGCACATCCAGCGCGCCGCCCTCGAGATGGCCGCCTTTTACCACGACGTGGCGCGCGCCCATTTTCTGTATCGCCGCGGCGGCTGTTTTCATTTCCCGGGGGGATGAGATCCTCAGACCCGAAAGGACTTCAGCTTCGGGTATATTCGGCGTTACCATGAAGGCGATCGGGATGAGCTCCCGGACGAGCGCTTCTATCGCATCCTCTTCAATAAGTCGGGCGCCTCCTTTGGCGACCATCACCGGATCAACCACGAGGAGTTCGATCCCGTACTGGCGGATTTTCCGCGCCGCGGTCCGGATCACCCCGGAAGCCGCCAGCATGCCCGTTTTCGCCGCGTCAACTCCGATGTCGGAGGCGACGGAATCAAACTGGAGCCCCACAAATTCCTCCGGTACCGGATAGACACCCTGCACGCCGGCCGTATTCTGCGCCGTCAGCGCAGTTATGACGCTCATGCCGTACCCGCCCAGCGCAGCGATCGCCTTCAGGTCCGCCTGAATCCCCGCTCCGCCCCCGGAATCCGACCCCGCGATTGTCAATATTCTTTTCATAATACCTTCGGTGAAAAAATCATGGGTCATGGGTTATGGGCAATGAGAGAAGAATGACAGCCTATAACCCATTACCAATCACCTGAATTGAAAATAAAAAGGCCGCATCCCGACCCGGATGTGGCCCTCAGTTCAGAATATGAGCCGCTCCCTACGCTGGCATTACCCAGGTCAGGTTCAAGGGGTATTATCTCAGCCCTATATGCTGTGAGGGCACCCCCGCCGATATATAGGCTAAATAAAGGATTTCGAGAAGTTTATCAAGAGTTATCTGAAGGCAGGGAAAACAGCCGGGCGGCATTCTCCGAAGTGCGTCGCCCGATCTCTTCCGGCGTCAGCCCGCGTATGGAAGCGACCGCTTCCGCCGTGATTGCTACATAGGCGGGCTCGTTTCTCTTCCCGCGGTGCGGCTGCGGCGTAAGATAGGGGGCATCCGTCTCGATCAGGAGACAATCCAGCGGCGCTTTCTTTACTACTTCCCGCAGCCTTTCCGATTTCGGATACGTCACCGTTCCGGGGATGGAGAGATAAAAACCAAGGTCAAGGCACTTCTTCGCCATTTCATAATCGCCGGAAAAACAGTGAAAAACCCCTTTCCGGACGTCCGGGTTTTTTTCCAGGATCGACAGGACCTGTGTATGCGCTTCCCGGTCGTGAATGATGACCGGAAGCTTCATCTCTCCGGCGATATCGAGCTGTTCCTCAAAACGGTACATCTGGATTTTTCGGGGGGAGAGATCCCGGAAGAAATCAAGGCCGATCTCGCCCCATGCAACCACTTTGGAGTGGCCGCACAATCTTTTCAACTCGTCGTAATCGGCGGGACGGATGCGGCCGGCCCCGTGGGGGTGAATGCCGACGGCGGCAAACACATCCGGATTTTTCTCCGCCAGGGCTACAGCTTTACGGCAGTCGCGCAGGGTGGTCCCGACTGTCAGGATTCTTCCGATCCCGGCGGATCGGGCGCGGGAGAGGACCTGTTCCCGGTCCGCATCGAAGTCCTTCATTTCCAGGTGACAGTGGGAGTCGGTAAGCATTTTTAATACAAGTTTCAGGTTTCAGGTCTCAGGTTTCGGGTTTAGAAGACCTGAAACCTGACAACCGAAACCGGATGCCTCTTTTATTCAGTCAGAAGTTATTTCTTCAGCGTATTCTGAAACGTCCGGCAGGTCGCGCAGATATTTTCTCAAATCCTCTTCCGACAGCTCGCCGCCCATAATCTTCTTTTCGATGATCCTCTTGTCCGTCTCGCCGGTGTAAGTCTTCCCTTTCATGAAAAGCCTCCAAAAAATATTTAACCCCTAATACACCAAAGGGGTGGAACGTACAAGCCTCTTCAAAGACAGTTCACAGTACCATAATTAAAAAAACTCTGAAACTTGAACTGAGAACTGCGAACCGTAAACTGTGAACTTCTATTCTTTAAGCCTGGGATCCAGCGTATCCCGTATCCCTTCGCCTAAAAGGTTATAGCCGAGAACGGTGAACAGAATCGCCAGCCCCGGAAAGAGCGAGAGCCACCAGGCGATGTCGATATTGTCTTTCCCGTCCGTGAGAATATTTCCCCAGCTCGCCATCGGCGGCTGGACCCCGATGCCGAGAAAACTCAGGGCCGACTCGGTGAGGATGGCCCCGGCGACTCCGAATGTGGCGGCGACGAGAAGCGACGCCATGGCGTTCGGCAGTATGTGCACGAAGATCACCCTCAGGTCGCCGGCTCCAATCGCCTTTGCCGCCAGGACGAAATCGCGCTCCTTGAGCGTGATAAAATCGGCGCGGACCAGGCGTGTGACCCCCATCCAGCCCGTCAATCCGATGATTATCATGATATTCCAGATGGAGGGCTCGAGAAACGCGATCACGGCGAGAATAAGGAACAAAGTCGGGAAGCAGAGCATGATGTCCACCGACCGCATGACCAGCGGGTCGAGCCACCGCCCGTAATAGCCCGAGAGCGCGCCCAGCACCGTCCCGATAAGGATGGCGATGCCGGTCGAGACGAACCCGACCATGAGTGATATGCGGGACCCCCAGATCATCCGGCTGAAGATGTCCCGCCCGAGCTGGTCCGTTCCGAACCAATGGGCGGCGGAGGGAGGGGCGAGTATCCGGTCGAGGTGAATTTCCGTAGGCTCGTACGGCGCCAGCAGGGGCGCAAAAACGGCTGTAAAGAAAAGTCCGAAAACGAGCAGGCTTCCGGCCACGGCCATTCTGTTTTTCAGGAATTTTTTCCAGAGATCGGATTGCATCGTGTGTTCATGCCCCCCTCAGGAAATCCTTATCCTCGGATCGGCCAGGGCATATGAGATATCCGCGATCAGGTTCCCCAGCAGCGTCAGCACGGCGCCGATCACGAGTATCCCCATGATCACCGGATAGTCCCGCGCCATGACCGAGCCGTAGAAGAGCTGCCCCATTCCGGGGATAACGAAAATGGACTCGAATATCACGCTTCCCCCGATAAGTTCCGGGACGGAAAGGCCGAGGATCGTAATAACGGGGAGCATGGCGTTCCTCAGGGCGTGCTTGAAAATGACCGTCCTTTCGCTGAGCCCTTTCGCCCGGGCGGTTGTGATGTAGTCCTGCCGGATCACCTCCAGCATGTTGGAGCGCATGTAGCGCGACAGCCCGGCGAGCCCGCTGAAGGCAAGCAGGAACACGGGGAGAATCAGATGGCTGAGCAGATCAAGGAACGCCCTTGCGGGAGGAAGATACTCGGCGTTGAGGGAGCGTATTCCGGAAATGGGGAGCCATCCCAGCCAGCTTCCGAAGAGGATCATCAGCAGGAGGCCCAGCCAGAAAGAGGGGATGGAATACCCGACGAAAACGAAAAGGCCCGCGAGTCGGTCGAAAAGGGAATTCTGCCGCACCGCGGACAGAATTCCGATCGGGATCGCGACCGACATGATCAGGGCGATCGAAAGGACGTTCAGAGTGATCGTGATCGGGATCCTCTCGAGGATTTTATCGGCGACCGGCCGGTGGTCCTGGGAAAAGGAAATTCCCATGTCGAGCCGGACCAGCCTCCCCACCCAGAGGAGATATTGCTGGTACAGCGGCTTGTCCAGATCGTACATGGCCCGCAGCCGCTCTTTGGCCTCTGCGGACGCCCTGGGATTCATCTGTGTCTGGAGATCGGTGGGCGAGCCGGGGGCGATGTGGATAACCGCGAAGCAGATAATCGTGATCCCGATCAGAAGCGGGATCATGAACGCCAGCCGGCGCAGGATATAACGGATCAATCCGCCCTCCTCATCAGCATCTTCCGATGCAGGTGTAAACGAAACCGCGCTCCTTCATTTCCGCCGGATCGTACTGGTTTCTGCCGTCAAAGAGCACCGGAGATTTCATGAGTTTCTTCATCCGGTTGAAGTCCGGATTCCGGAAGAGATGCCACTCGGTGGCCAGAGCCAGGAAATCCGAGCCTTCCAGCGCTTCGTAGGGATTATTGAAATACCGGACCCGGGGGTCTTCGCCGAGAACACTTTTCGCGTTTTGAGCGGCCTCGGGATCATACGTCCGTATATTCGCCCCGTGCGCGAGCAGGGCGCGGATTATTTCTATTGCGGGGGACTCCCTCACATCATCCGTGTTCGGCTTGAAGGCAAGCCCCCAGACCGCCCCGGTCTTGCCCGCGACGGTTCCCTTATCCGAATAATATGCGATAATCTTGTCCGCCATGATCCTGCGCTGGCGGATATTGACCTCTTCCACGGATTTCAGGATCCTCGTATCGTATTCGCAATTCCCGGCCGTGCTGATCAAGGCCCGCACGTCCTTGGGGAAGCACGACCCGCCGTAACCGATTCCCGGATAGATGAAGCTGTACCCGATCCGCCGGTCCGAGCCGATTCCCAATCTTACCTTCGAAATGTCCGCTCCGACCCGCTCGCAGATATTTGCCATTTCGTTCATGAACGAGATGCGGGTCGCGAGCATGGCGTTGGCGGCGTATTTGGTCAACTCGGCGCTCCGGACGTCCATTACTATCATCTTTTCCCTGTCCATGGCGAACGGGGCGTAAATTTCCTTCATCAGTTCGGCTGTTCTTGGATTATCGGTGCCGATGATCACCCGGTCGGGCTTCATGAAATCGTTAATCGAGTCGCCCTCTTTCATGAATTCCGGGTTGGAGACGACGTCGAACTCTATATGGAGGTTTCTTTTTTTCAGTTCGCCGCGGATGGTTTCCCTGACCTGGTCGGCGGTTCCCACGGGAACGGTTGATTTGTTGATGATGATTTTGTACTCGGTCATGGTTTCCCCGATTCCGGAAGCCACGTCCAGCACGTGCTTCAGGTCGGCCGCCCCGTTTTCATCCGGAGGAGTGCCTACGGCGATGAACAGAAAGAGGGATTTGTCGACCGCGTCCGCGAGCTCAGTCGTGAATACGAGCCGCCCGTCTTCCCTGTTCTTTTTCACGAACGTCTCCAGGCCGGGCTCGAAGATCGGAACGATCCCGCGGTTGAGCTCGTCGATCTTCTTTTCGTCAATATCCACGCAAGTAACGTCGTTTCCCATGTGGGCGAAACATGCGGCCGCGACCAGCCCCACGTAGCCGGTCCCTATGATGCCTATCTTCATTCCCCCTCTCCTTTCGACGTCCCGTCGACGAGGCCCATGTTAATCAGGTTATCGAGCGTTTTCCAGAGGTGCTCTTCCGTATGCGGTTCAACCGTGATTATCGGCTCTATTCCGTTGTCTCTGATCCAGGCGAAGAGGCGGGCGAACGGGAAAGTGCCGTGCCCGACCGGCAGATGCTGGTCCTTCGTTCCGTCGTTATCGTGCAGATGGACCTGACCCATCCTCTTCCCCAGTACGAGCAGCCACTCGTCTATGGCCTTTTTTGAAAATGCGTTATAGTGTCCCGTATCCAGGCAGAAGCAGACCCGGCGCGGATCCAGTCTGTCCAGCAGGGCCTTTATCTGCAGCGGGTCGGTCTCATAAACGTTTTCAAGGGATATCGCCGCCCCCGATTCCTCCGCCGCGTCGAGGAGCCCGCTCCAGGTCAATAAGCTGTTTTCGAGCCAGCAATCTTCGCTGGACACGTAATACCTCTCGTCGAAGGCGGGATGGCAGACAATGGTCTTCGGCCTAAAGTGGACCGCCAGATCGAATACCTGCTTCAGGCGCTCCACGGTTACCTGCCGGATTCTGGGGTCCACCGCTCCGGGCCTCAGGTCCATGAAGGGGGCGTGAAGAGTTACCGAAACGCCCGCGTCGCGGACGCATGCGGCGGTCTCCAGGAATACCCTTTCCGGATACCGGTCCAGAACGGCTCCGCTGAATCCGATTTCGGGATTGATTCCCCTCTCCGCAATAAACGGCAGGTATTTTTCGTAGAGCTGGTCGAAAGGGATGTGCACCTGGATCTGATTCAGGATCTTCTTCATTGTAAATAAATAACGTATCATAACGGCGTCTATTTCACAATAGCCGCGGGCTTCCTGCGGACATGCCCGCGTCCGGAGCCCCGGATTGCATCCGGCGGCGAGCTCATCCGGGGCGGGCGGGCGGATCATATTCAGGCATTTTCCCCGGGGATTCGGAGACTCTCCGAAACCCTCCTCCGGTGAATCTCCAATTGACAGGGATATTAATTTCATTTAGAAATTATGAAAATCCATGCCAAGGAGGTCCGAGATTCCCAGAAAAATAAGTTCCAGAAAGCTGGTGCTGCTGAGTGCGAATGCGGCATTGGAAAAAAAAGCCACCAACCTGATCATACTAAACGTTAAAGAGATGTCTTCGCTCGCGGATTACTTCGTTATATGCAGCGGAAACTCCGACCGCCAGGTTCAGGCCATCTCATCCGCGATTGAGGAGGTTCTGAAGAAAGCGGGGCGCCTCCCCATCGGCGTAGAAGGAGAACGGGCAGCCAAGTGGGTGCTCATGGATTACGGAGACGTCATCTTCCATATCTTTTATGAGCCGGTGCGCAGCTTTTACGATATCGAGAGATTGTGGACGGACGTTCCGCGGATGGAAGTGGGCGAGGACGTCTCAGAAATCTCTTCGCTTCGCAAAGGAATGTGATTGAAGGAAATTATCCATGACTTTGCGGATCTTGTCTTTCCTCCCCGCTGCGCGGGATGCGGCGAAATCAGAGCGGACGGGGATATCCCGTTCTGTGAAAACTGCTGCTCGGGCGTTCGCCTGATCCGATCTCCTCTGTGCGCCTGCTGCGGAATCCCGTTTGCCCCGGGGCAGCAGGATCATTTGTGCGGGGACTGCCTTTTGGAAAAGCCGCCCTTCGACAAGGCGCGAGCGGTAGGAGTTTACGAGTCCGTCCTGCACGAAGCGGTGCGCCGCTTCAAGTATGCGGGCAACCTTGCGGCAGGTCATGTCCTGGGCCGGTGGATGGCCCTGTACGATTTTCCCGATTTCAGCCCGGGCGGATGCTCCGTCATCGTCCCGGTGCCCCTTCATCTGAACCGGCTCAGGGAGCGCGGTTTCAACCAGTCGCTGGTCCTGGCGCAGCAGATTTCGAAAGTTCATTCCGTCCCGCTCGATTTCCGCTGCCTCGGCCGGTTGAGGGACACGGTTTCCCAGACCGGACTGGGGAGAAATGAGAGGATGACGAATATCAGAGGCTCATTCACGGTGAGAAGCGCCGGGGCGGTAGAGGGCCGGAAGGTTCTTCTCGTGGATGACGTTCTGACGACCGGGAGCACCGCGGGTGAATGCGCGCGGGTCCTCCTTGGAGCGGGAGCCGTATCGGTTGACTTGGTGACGCTGGCGAGGACGGCGTAAGCGATCTTTCCAGTAAAGGAGCTAAAGGCTAAAGGCGAAGGGCGAAAGCAAAAAACTGGAAAGAGAATTCCAGCTCAGATATTCTTCAGTTCAGGCATTTTTTGCCTTCAGCCGTTTGCCTTTAGCCCTTTGCCTTTTGCCGTGAGGAGTGGAAGATGGAAGGAAAAATTCGGACAAGAGAGGAACTGAAGAAGGAAATCGATGCGCTCCGGCGGGCCGGAAAGAAAATAGTATTCACGAACGGCTGCTTCGATCTTCTGCACTGGGGACATACGACATATCTGCGGGAGGCAAAAAAGCTCGGCGATGTTCTCGTGCTCGGCCTGAACAGTGACGCATCCGTCCGGGCAATCAAAGGGGACAAGCGGCCGCTCACCCCGGAACGGGAGCGCGCGGAAGTGATGGCCTCCCTGGAATCGGTGGATTTTGTGACCGTCTTCGGGGAGGAGACGCCGCGTGAATTAATCGAGTACCTTCGGCCCGATATCCTTGTCAAAGGCGGCGATTGGGCCCCCGGGGCCGTCGCCGGAGGAGATTCCGTCCGCAAGAGGGGAGGCGAGGTGATAATCATTCCCCTGGTGGAAAATTCCTCAACTTCGCGCATAATAGAAAAGATCCTGAAAATTCATGAAAAATAGGCCCGTTCGGCCGGATAATCATGGATTTCAGGCTGTTTTTTTATTTACAAAAAATGATTTTTTTTGTATTTATTATATTTACCCAAAAAGAATTTACATTCATCAGAGGTGTGTTTCGTCTATGAAGCCCGAAAAACTCGAAATTTTCAAAAATCTTCTCAATCAGCGGATCGACGACCTCCTTAACGAGGCCAGCAAGACTGTTTCCGACATGACTGATGAGAAAGAAAATTTCCCCGATCCGAACGACAGGGCCAGTCTCGAATCGGAGAGGAATTTCGAGCTTCGGATCAGGGATCGGGAACGCAAGCTGATTCGCAAAATGCAGGAAGCGATTCAGAGGATAGAGAACGGAACGTTCGGCATCTGCGACCGCTGCGGCGGTCAGATCTCCGAAAAGCGCCTGATGGCCCGTCCCGTCACCACCCTCTGCATTGAGTGCAAAACCAAAGAGGAAAGACTGGAAAAACAGCGGGGCGAATAAGCCCTGACCTTTCCCTGCCTCCGTTTTCCATTAGCGGCAAATCCCTCCTTCAGCAGGTCGAAATGTTTATCCTTGTAGCATTCAATATTCCTGCGGGCCATGCCTACACATACTCCGTCCCCTCCGGGCTGGCCGGGAAAGTAGAGACAGGCTGCAGGGTTCTTGCCCCTCTCGGCAAAAGAAAAGCAGTAGGCTTCGTGATTTCCGAAGAAGGCGACCCGGAGAGGGAAGAAATCAAGGATATCTTGTCGGTAATTGACCCGGAGCCCCTGTTCGGGAAAGAGGAGCTTCTCCTGTATTCCTGGGCCGCCGATTACTACCTGTACCCCCTTGGCAAGTTAATAAAAGAGATCGTTCCCGGCCAGGTCCGGCCGGACGTCCTGATCCGTCGCGCAAAGGCAGGCGGGCCTGAGGAATTGTCTTCTCTTCCGGAGATCCAGCAGAAAATCATCATGATCCTGAATTCGGGGCGGAAGGCGCTCCCCGCGCGCATCCTGGAGAAAAGGCTGGGAGAAAGAGCTAACAGGCATCTCCATTCCCTCCAGCGCAGCGGATGGATACGGCTTGAGGAGACGGTGCGGGAGGGACCCGGGCCCGGCAGGGAGAAGTATATCAGCGCGGCCGGGGCGGAAGCGGTCAGGATAACCAGGAACGAAAGGAGATTCCTCGATCTTCTTGAAGAGCGCGGGACCTGCCCCCTTTCATCTCTCAGGGAAGCCATGCCTCAGTCGGTCCGGATAGCCCGCGCCCTGGAGAAGAAAGGGGTAATAAGTATATCGGAGCGCGAGGCTCCCAGGAGACACGGGCAGGACAGCCTCTCGCCGCCGGCGGGAGCCCCGGCGGTCCTGACTTCCGAGCAGGTTTCCGCCCTGGCGGAGATAGCAGGCGGAATATCCTCCGGCGGGTTCAAAGCCTGCATCCTCCATGGGGTAACCGGAAGCGGCAAAACGGAGGTCTATCTGCAGGCGGCCGCCCACGCCCTGGCCCGTAAAGGCGGCGTTCTGTTCCTGGTCCCCGAAATAGCCCTGACCCCGCAGCTTCTGGGCCGCATTCAGAACCGTTTCGATCCGGGCCGGGTTGCGGTAATGCACAGCGGAATACCCGAGGCGGCCAGGGCCGACCAGTGGAGGCGCATACAGAAAGGGGAACTGGACATCGTTGTGGGAGCGAGGTCGGCCGTTTTTGCGCCGGTCAGGCGGTTGAGGCTGATCATCGTAGACGAGGAGCATGATTCCTCCTACAAGCAGGAGGACCGAATGCGCTATAACGCCCGCGACCTCGCCGTCGTCAGGGCGGCGCAGACCTCGTCCGTAGTTGTCCTCGGGTCGGCGACGCCTTCCGTGCAAACTCTGCATAACGTCGGTTCCGGCAAATACTCCCGCCTGGAGCTCTCCAAGAGAATTGAGGAGAGGCCGCTGCCCGAGGTACAGGTCGTCGACATGAAGGGGGAGCGGGACCATGCGGGAAGGGTCCCGATATTTTCCCGCGCGCTCGACGCCTCCATACGGGAAGCGCTTGCCCGGGGGAAACAGTCTCTTCTCTTTCTCAACCGTCGGGGTTCGCACCCGCACGTCTTTTGCTGCGAATGCGGCCATGTCCTCCGTTGCTCGCATTGCTCCGTAACGCTGACCCATCACGCCGATTCCGGCCTGCTTGTCTGTCATTATTGCGGCTTCTCCATGAAGGCCCTGCCCGTCTGTCCGGGCTGCGGCGGGACCCGCATCGGTACGCACGGCTTTGGAACCGAGCGGCTTGAGAAGGAGACCGCGGCCAGATTTCCGGAGGCGAGAATCGCCCGGATGGACAGCGACACGGTCGCGCGCGCGGGATCTCAGGCGGGGATTTTGAAGAAACTGGACCGCGGAGAGATCGATGTTCTGATTGGAACGCAGATGATCGCCAAGGGCCACGACTTTCCGAATGTGATACTGGTCGGAGTAGTTTCAGCCGATCTTTCCCTGAATATCCCGGATTTCCGCGCCGCCGAGCGGACGTTTCAGATCCTGATGCAGGTGGCGGGGAGGAGCGGACGGGGCGATACGCCGGGAAAAGTCGTAATCCAGACCTTCAATCCGGACCATTACGCGATAAAGGCGGCGGAAATACACGATCATGCCGGTTTTTACGAGCGCGAACTGTCCGTGCGGAAGCCGCTGCTTTACCCGCCCTTTTCGAGGCTGGTTTCCCTTGAAATCGCCGGTCCGCAGGAGGATCGGGTCAGGGATGCCGCCCGGAAGATGGGCGAGGAAGCGAAGCTGCTCTTATCGAAGGGAATCCGGGACATTGAAATACTGGGACCCGCGGAGGCGCCCGTATCCAGAATAAAGGGGAAATATCGGTGGCGCCTTCTCCTGAAAGGGGGCGACCGCAGCCGGCTGCGAGAAGCCGCGCGCAGGCTTGCCGGGTCATGTCCGGAAAAAGTAAGGATAGATGTGGATCCGTTGAATTTCATGTAAAACGTAAAGCGTAAGGTGTAAAGTGTAAGGTGTTTTTATCAGTGAGCGGACTGGTTTTGATACTCCTTACTCCTTACGCTTCACACCTGACGAGAGTAAAATGAAAAAGCCAAGCATACTGTTCATGGGCACGCCTGATTTTGCCGTGCCTTCCCTGGAGGCGCTGGTTGACAGCGGGTATCCTCTCGTTGCCGCCGTGACCCAGCCGGACAGGCCGAAGGGCAGGGGAAGAAAGGAGGAACCCCCGCCGGTGAAAACCGCCGCCGAGCGGCTCGGCGTTCCCGTTCTTCAGCCCCTGCTAATACGCGACCGCGAGTTTCTCGACGACTTCGAGCAACTTTCGCCCGATATGGTCGTTCTGGCCGCGTTCGGGCAGATCCTGCCGAAAACGATTATCGAACAGCCTCCATTCGGCTGCCTGAACGTACATCCTTCTCTCCTTCCGAAATTTCGGGGAGCGGCGCCGATCAACTGGACCCTGATCAGCGGTGAGACAAGGACGGGCGTTTCAATCATTCGCATGACCGAGCAGGTCGACGCCGGAGACATACTTCTTCAGGAGGAGATCGAAATAGGGCCGGAGGAAACAGCGGGCGAGCTCCATGACCGGCTGGCGGCCCTCGGCGCGCGCCTGATCGTCGAAGCAGTTGAGGGAGTCATCGGCGGTACTGTTGCTCCCGTGAAACAGGATGACTCCCGGGCGAGCTTCGCCCCCAAGCTGTCGCGCGAAAACGGGCATATAGACTGGGGATCTGATTTCCGGGAAATTGTGAACCTGGTGCGCGGGCTCTCTCCTTCACCCGGCGCCTGGTCGGTTCTCGGCGGGCGGGCCCTGAAAATTTATCGCGCCTGGGGGTCCCCTTCCCCCGGAAAAGAGTTCCGGCCGGGCGAAATTGCCGGCGCGGACGAGGAGGGGCTGAAAGTCGCTGCAAAGAACGGGCTGGTCATTCTGAAAGACCTTCAGTTCGAGGGGAAGAAGAGAATGTCCGCAACCGAATTCATCAGGGGATTCAGAATCAAGCCCGGCATGGCTCTCGAGTAATCATGAATATCGGCCCGCGGGGGACAGCTGTCGAAATCCTGAACGAAGTAGACCGGGGCGCTTTTGCGGAACCCCTTCTTGACCGGAGCCTTTCCGGGGGAAAATCCATGGGGCCGCGCGACCGCGGCCTTCTCACCATGCTCGTTTACGGCACGCTGCGGATGAGGGGCAGGCTGGACTGGAACCTGCGCCGGCATTACCGGGCGGATTACGACGCCATGGAAACCGGCATCCGGAACATTCTGCGGATCGGAGCGTATCAGGCAATGTTCATGGACAGAGTTCCGGATTACGCCGTCGTGAGCGAATCGGTCGAGACGGCCCGGCGAATGTTTCCCGGCAGGGAAGGCCTGGTCAACGGAGTATTGAGAGGGTTCCTGAGGGGAAAAGGACGGCGGCAATATCCCGATCCCGAAAATGAACCTGCAGCCCACATTTCAGCTTTCCATTCCCACCCGCTCTGGCTGGTGGAGAAGTGGATAGAGCGGTACGGCGTATCCGAAACACGCGCCCTGTGCGAAGCCGATAACGGCATCCCCCCTTGTACGGTGCGGGTGAACCGGCTCAGGGCGGAAAGGAAGCCGCTTGCGGACAAACTCCGCTCCGCGGGGATGAGGGTTTTCTTCACGCCGGTATCCCCGGACGGGCTTATTCTCGAAGACGCGGAAATCCCCCTCCGGGAAAGCAGCTTTGTCCGAACCGGTTCCATCCAGGTTCAGGACGAGGCCTCCCAGATGATCTCCGTCCTGACGAATCCTCCCCGGGGGGGGAGAGTCCTCGATCTCTGTTCGGGTATCGGAGGCAAGACCGCGCACCTCGCCGAGATCATGGGCAATGAAGGCGAAATTGCCGCTGCAGACATAAACAGGGGGAAACTGAATTCGCTTCGCAGGATCGCGGGAAGGCTCGGAATTTCAATTGTGAAGACGTTCGTCCGGGACGCTGCGCAGGATTTGGGCTCGTCTTTTCACGGCGGCTTCGATCGCGTTCTGGTGGATGCCCCCTGTTCCGGAACGGGAACGCTGAGGAGAAATCCGGAAATCAAATGGCGGCTGCGCCCCGAAGATATTCCGGGGCTTCAATCACTCCAGACGGAGATACTGGGGAGGGCGGCGCTTTATCCTCGAAAAGGAGGTCTCCTCGTCTACAGCACTTGCAGCCTCCTGTCCGAAGAGAATGAAGATGTCGTGAGCACGTTTCTTTCCCGCAACGGCTCTTACCGCCCCGTCGCGCCGCATCATGAGGCAACCGCGGGCCTGATCGGGCCCGACCTCTTATTCCGGACATTTCCCCACCGCGGCGGAATGGACGGATTCTTCGCGGCGGTGATGGAAAGAATAAACTGATTTTGCGGGAAAGGCGGGAAAAGCATTTGTTAAGGTCAATGCATTAAAACAACGACGGAAGTGACGCGGCGATTGACTTTTTCAGGCAAAAGTAATATTAACTCCGGGCATTTAGGGGTAATCATGGAAAAACAAGGGAAGGCAGGTCCGCTCATCAGGCAGCTTCAGGTCGGCCGGATGGCCATTTTTGCCTATATAGTAGGGGATAAAAATTCGGGCGAGGCGCTCCTTATCGACCCCGCTGCCGAAACCGATCGGATTCTGGCGGAGTGCGCGAAGAACGAGCTCAGCGTGAAGTATATCGTAAACACGCACGGACACGTAGACCACATTTCCGGCAATGCCGACGTGAAGCAGAAGACCGGCGCCGGGATCGTCGTCCACGAAAAAGATGCCGATATGCTGACGTCCACGCCCGGAATGATCCTGAGAATGTTCGGGGCGAAAGCCTCTCCTCCCGCGGATTTGATTGTGAAAGACGGTGATTCGATTTCGGCCGGCGGCATATCGCTTCAGGTCCTCCATACTCCGGGACACACTCCCGGGGGCATGTGCCTTTACACGCCGGGATACGTGTTCACGGGGGATACCCTTTTTGTGGGCGGGGTGGGCAGGACCGATCTGCCCGGAGGCTCCTGGAGGGTCCTCTCCGATTCCATCCGGACCAAACTGCTGGTGCTTCCCGAGGCGACAGTGGTTCTGCCGGGGCACAATTACGGCTACAGCGCGCAGTCGACGATCGGAAAAGAAAAGGCCGGGAATCCCTTTCTGAAATAGAGGCGCGAGGCTAGGGGCACAAGGCGAAAGGCGGGCCTGAAGAGCTGGACGAACCATAAGAGGTAAATAAACCGGATTGTTTTTATGCGGCCCTTTGCCCTTAACCCTTAAGGAGAATTCATGGGGACCATTTTCAGCACGGATCTGAAAGGACTCAAGCCCTTCAGCCGGGGCAAGGTCAGGGACAACTACGAGACGGACGGATTTCTTCTCATGGTTGCCACCGACCGGATCTCCGCGTTCGATGTCGTGATGCCGAATCCGATACCGGGGAAAGGAAGGATCCTCACCCGGCTCTCCGCGGCCTGGTTCCGCCGGATTCAGGGAATAGTCGGACATCACCTCGTTTCAACCGACGTTCGGGATTTTCCGAAGGAATGCCTTCCCTACAGGGACGTTCTTGAAGGCAGAACGATGCTGGTAAAGAAAACGAAGCCTCTCCCGGTGGAGTGCATCATCCGCGGGTACCTGGCCGGCTCGGGGTGGAAAGACTATAAGGCGAGCGGTGCGATATCCGGAGTCCGGCTCCCCTCCGGTCTCAGGGAATCATCGCGGCTGCCGGAGCCTATCTTCACGCCGACAACAAAGGGCGCGGAGGGTGAGCATGACATGCCGATCACCAGGAAAGACGTGGAGGACATGATCGGTTCCGAACTGACCGCCCGCATGATCGATATCGGATTTAAGATTTACAATTTTGCCGCGGCGGCCGCGGAGAAAAACGGAATCATCATCGCCGATACGAAAATGGAATTCGGCATCCGGGAAGGGGAGCTTCTGGTAATAGACGAGCTGCTGACCCCGGACTCGTCCCGATTCTGGCCCAGGGATGAATACGCGGAGGGGCGCCCCCAGAAAAGTTTCGATAAGCAGTACCTGAGGGATTATCTGATTTCCATATCGTGGAATCAGAAACCGCCCGCGCCCGATCTTCCCCCCGAAGTGATTCTCCGAACCAGAGAGAAGTACGAAGAGGCGCTTTCCCGCCTTGGCGGCGACTCCTGAAGGCCACCCTTGCACGGTTATTCCCTTAAGATAAGCCTGCGATTGAACGCGGCAGCCGGATGGATTTTTGCGGAGCCGTCATTGACAAAAATCGGAGGGTAATTATTTTAATGTCGCGCTGAGAGCGCCAAGGCGGGGGTGTGTCCATTAAAGTACCGGATTACAAAGGAAAACAGAAACTTCTCTACATACAGGAGACGTCGTCCCCAGAGCTTGTCAGGATCGGGGAAGAATGCCTTAAAGAAGAAAAGATTGCAGACGCAATCGATTTTTTCGGGAAGGCGCAGAACAAAAGCGGACTGGAAAAAATAGCGGAAGCTCTCATCGACCAGGGCGACCTGATGTTATTCCTGCATTGTTTGAAAGCGCTGGGCCGGGAAGGCTCGGTGCAGGAATGGGACCGAATCGGCCGCAGGGCTTTGGAACTGGAAAAGTATTCTTTTGCTTTCCATGCCTTCGGACTGGCCGGGAACGCCGCCATGGTTGAAGAGACCCGGCGCAAGATGGAAAGGGATCGGCAATCCTGATGACAAAGAGGGATTATTACGAAATACTTGGAGTTTCAAGGAACGCATCGGAAGAGGAGATCAAGAAAAGCTACCGCAAGCTTGCAATGAGGCACCATCCGGATCGAAACCCGGGCAGCAAGGATGCTGAAGAAAAATTCAAGGAGGCATCTGAGGCGTATGAAGTTCTGAGAGACCCTGAAAAGAGGGAGCTCTATGATAATTACGGCCATGAGGGGCTGAGCGGAGCGGGTTTCAGGGGGTTTTCCGGATTCGAGGATATCTTTTCAAGCTTCGGGGATATTTTCGAAGATGTATTCGGCTTCACCGGAACCCGGCATTCCCGCAGGACAGTTAGAGCGGGAGCGGATCTGCGGTATGACCTCACGATCAACCTCATGGAGTCTGCTTTCGGGACCTCAAAGGAAATCGAAGTCGAGAAATTCGAGATCTGCGGGGAATGCCGCGGGAGCGGGGCGGAGCCGGGGACCTCTCCGGAAATATGCCCCCGGTGCCGCGGATCGGGTCAGGTGACACAGTCCAGCGGATTCTTCACGATCAGCACAACGTGTCCGCAATGCCGCGGTTCGGGCAGAATCATTAAAAAGCCCTGCAAGATCTGCCATGGGGCCGGCCGCGTGCGTGCAAAGAAGAAGGTTCAGCTGAAAATTCCGCCGGGTGTGGAGACCGGCTCGCGGCTGCGGCTCAGGGGCGAAGGGGAAGAGGGCCAGCCGGGGGCTCCCAGCGGCGACCTGTACGTTTTCATTCACGTACAGGAGCACGAATTCTTTAAGCGGGATGGAGACGATATTTATTGCCAGATACCGATCTCGATAACGCAGGCAGTCCTGGGCGGGAGCGTGGAGGTGCCGACGCTGGAGGGCCAGGAACAGCTGAAGATCCCGAGAGGGACTCAGAGCGGGAAGGTTTTCCGCTTCAAGGGCAAGGGCGTTCCGCATCTGCGGGGATACGGCCGGGGGGATCAGGTGGTCCAGGCGATCGTCAAGGTTCCGACCCATATAACAAAGAAGCAGGAAGAACTTCTCAAAGAGTTCGCTAAAATAAGCGGGGAATAGGTTATCGGTGGGTATTGGGTATTAGGTATTGGGATGAACCCTGAACATAAGATCTGTTGCCCATTACCCAATACCCATAACCTATGGCCCCAAATAAAAAAGCCGGCTGGGTGCCAGCCGGCTTTTTTTATGATTTGATGGGTATCTTTTTCGACTCCGGCTCCTTGCCGGTTTTGGGAATGTTGATGGTGAGAACTCCCTTCTCGAACTTCGCTTCGGCCTTGTCCGCATCTATTCCCTCGGGGAGGGTGACGGCCCGGCGGAAAGATCCGAATCTGCGCTCGACCCGATAATAATTCCCCTCCTTTTCCTCTTTCTCCTCTTTCTTTTCCCCCTTGAGTACGAGGGCATCCCCGGTGAGCGTGACTTCTATATCCTTCTCGTCGAGTCCGGGAAGCTCCGCGGAGACCTTGATCTCTTCATCTGTTTCCTTCACGTCGAGCGAGGGGGAGAAGACTTGCCGGCCCCAGGGCTCGGCCAACTTAGCTACATCCGATGAAAAGAAATCGTCCATGAGGCGGTTCATTTCCCGCTGAAAACTCAGGAACGGCCATTCGCCCTCCCTTTTCGCCGGAAGGCCGCCTCTCATCCTTCTCTGAATAAGATCTCTCAACGGCATTTTTCTACCTCCTTTTCTATTTCAGGCAATCTAAGACGCCCTCACTTCGATCTTCTTCGGCTTCATCGGTTCCGTTTTAGGGAGCACGAGTTTAAGCACCCCGTTGGAAACCGAGGCCTCAATCTTCTCCCGGTCGATAGCTTCCGAAACGGTGAAGGCGCGCTCGTAATCCCCGATCCCGTATTCTGCAAACGAGAGATCGTAACCCTTGTAATGCTCCACCTCCACCGATCCGCCTATTGTCAGGACGTTCTTCTCCAGGGTGATGTTGACGGATTTCTCGTCAACCCCGGGCATATCGGCGAAAACAATGATCGCATCTTTCTTTTCCACAATATCCACATTGGGCAGATACACCCTTTTATGCCTGGTCCGCTCGGCATCCACCGGCGCTTCCGTTTTCTGGGCCTGAACATCTTTCCGTTCGATATCCATATGACACCCCCTATGCCGATTTTATCTGGATCTTCTTGGGCTTGTCCGCTTCCGCCCGGGGGAGCTCTATTTTCAGGACTCCCTTTTCATAGTTGGCGTTGACTCTGCCCGATTCGATCTGAAAGGGAAGTTTGAGGGATCTGGCAAAACTCCCGTATGCCCTCTCCTGCCGGTGATACGTTTCGGCTTCCTTCAATTCCTCCGCAGTGCGGACCCCTTTCAGTTTGAGCGTGTCGCCGACAACGGAAATATCGATCTGTTTTGGGTCAATGCCCGGCATCTCGGCTGTGATCAACGCGTCATTTTCGCTGATCCAAACATTCATGGCCGGGAAGTCCTGCGAATAGGGAACGGTGATCCCGGAAAAAAGACGATCCATTTCCTGTTGGAGCCTCTGCATATCATGCCAGGGACTCCGACCTCTTTGAAGTCTCCCGATCTCTGGCCACCACATATGTGAACCTCCTTGTTTATTTCTGGGCCTTAAATTAGTAATCAAAAATTTCTTGTCAAGGATCAAGCAGGATCGGGTACCCTGTTCACAGTTGCCGGGAGGTGCTCTTTATGAAAATCATATAACCGGATTTTCCGGTTGACTGATCCCTGAGATTTGGAATACTTTTCGGCAACTCTGGATTCTGAGCTGCGAACTGTGGACTCCTGAACTGTGAGCTGCAAACTGGGAACTGGGAACTGATGATCATGCCCGAAAAGATCCGGAGCAGGATGGAGAACGCCTGGTGCATGTACGACTGGGCCAATTCCGCCTTCACCACGACAATCATCGCCGCCGTATTCCCCTATTATTATGTCTCCGTGGCGGGGAAGAGCCTCGATCCCAATGTCGCCACCGCCTATTGGGGCTATACGAATACCTTCGCCATGCTCCTGACCGCCGTCACGGCGCCCGTGCTCGGAGCGATAGCGGACAGGTCCGGTTCAAGAAAGAAGTTCCTCGCCGCCTTGGCCGGGATCGGAATGATGTTTTCGGGGCTGCTCGCGCTTGTCGGACCGGGCGACTGGATCCTGGCATCCGCCCTCTTCATCTGCGGGCTCATCGGGTGGTCGGGGGCAAACGTTTTCTACGATTCACTTCTCCCCCATGTAGCGGCGCAGGGGCGGATAGATACGGTCTCCAGCCGGGGATTTGCGCTGGGATATCTCGGGGGAGGGCTGCTGCTGGCATTGAATCTGGTCATGATTCAGCCGGGCCTGCTCGGACTCGAGAGCTTTCCCGGCATCCCGGACGCGCAGTGGGGAGCGCGCGTGTCGTTCATCAGCGTGGCCGTCTGGTGGGCGGTTTTCTCGGCGCCGCTGCTTGCCCGTGTTCCCGAGCCGCCGGTCAGGACCGGCGATTACGATCGGTTAAACCCCGTGCGATCGGGTTTCCGCAGGGTAACCCGGACCATCAGAGAAGCGCGCCGGCATCCGGACATACTTCTCTTCCTGACGGCATACTGGCTCTACAACGACGGAATAGCCTCCGTTATCGTCATGGCAGTCGCCTTCGGACACGAGATCGGGATAAGCCAGGGACACCTTATCGGCGCAATTCTCGCCGTGCAGTTTGTCGGCGTGCCGTTCGCGATTCTTTTCGGCCGGCTCTCTGGATGGATAGGCGCCAAAAGATCGATCATGGTCGGTCTGGGGATTTATTGCCTGATCGTCACGGGAGGATATTTCATGACCAGCCCCCTGCATTTCTGGATTCTCGCCCTCCTTGTCGCCACCGCGCAGGGAGGAACCCAGGCGCTGAGCAGGTCCCTTTTCGCCCGAATGGCCCCGGAAAAAAGAGCGGCTGAATTCTTCGGTTTTTATGACGTCAGCGCCAAATTTGCCAGTATCATGGGTCCATTCCTCTTTTCGACCGTCGCCATTTTGACCGGTTCCAGCAGGAACGGCATTCTGGCGCTCCTGGCGCTTTTTGTCCTGGGCGGAGGCCTGCTTTCCGCAGTAAATGTGGAGAGGGCGCGCGCAACATCGGACCCCGGCCGCAATGAGATTTGACACTGTCCTGCAGGCGTGCAATTATCGGCTTCAGGTTTCAATTCTCAGGTCTCAACTTGTTTTTGGAGGCTTGAGACTTGGACCTGGTACCGAGTTCCGCAACCTGAGACCTGGAACTGAGACTTGAAACTCCTTAATCAGAAACTGATCCTGGCCTCGGCATCGCCCCGAAGAAAAGAGCTTTTCGACCTGCTTGAACTTGAGTATTCGGTCGTGCCGAGCGGGGTTAAAGAGGAGTTCCTGCCGGGCCTGTCCGCACGCGACCACGCGCTCGGACATTCCAGGTCGAAAGCCGTTTCGGTGTCCGCCAGGTTCCCTCTCAGCTGGGTGGTAGGAGCGGATACGATCGTCGTTGTGGACGGAAAACCTCTCGGCAAGCCGCGGAGCCGGGAAGAAGCCGTGAAGATGTTGAAAGAGCTGAGCGGAAAAACCCACAACGTGATTACCGGCTATGCCGTCGCCCGGGAAGGCCGGATAGCAGCCGACGGCGCCGTCAGCTCGGAAGTGGTATTCCGGGCCATTCCGGACGAGGAGATGGAGTGGTACGTGTCCACCGGAGAACCCTTCGATAAGGCGGGCGGTTATGCCGTCCAGGGGGCCGGCGCATTTTTCATTGAGGAAATCCGTGGCTCTTATACTAATGTGATCGGGCTCCCGCTGAGCGAAGTGATAGGAGTCCTGAAAAGCCTCGGGGTCATCAGGTTCGAGGCCGGCGGGTAGTTGCTTTTCGCTTTTTACTTTTTACTCTTTACTTTCTCACCGAAAGGGAGTTGGAGAGTGCGCGATTCCGTGAGCAGGGAAATAGAGGAGATCCGGGAAATAATAGCAGAAACGGCATCGCGGGCCGGGAGGGATCCGTCCGATGTGAAGTTGATGGCGGTCACCAAATCCGTCGATGACGAGAGAATAATGGAGGCGATCGAGGCCGGCGCGGACATGATCGGGGAAAATTATGTCCAGGAAGCAAAGAGGAAGATAGAGAAGATGGGCCGCAAAGTGCCCTGGCATATGATCGGTCATCTTCAGACCAATAAGGCAAAGTACGCGGTCAGGCTCTTCGATCTCGTCCATTCGGTCAACAGGATAGGTCTCGCGCAGGAACTGGCCAGGCGGTCCAGCCAGGCGGGCCTTGTTTCCCGGGTCCTGATCGAAGTCAACCTGAGCGGCGAGCCGACAAAGAGCGGGGCTCCCCCCGACCAGGCGCTTTCCCTGATACGGGAATGCTCCCGGATTCCGGGCCTTTCAATACAAGGGCTGATGACCATGGCCCCCTGGTCGGACAACCCGGAAGACGCCCGGCCATTTTTTCGGGGCTTAAGGCAATTGCGGGACAGAATCAGCGGCGAAAAGATCGAGGGGATCTCGATGAAAGAGCTTTCGATGGGAATGTCTGACGATTTTCAGGTCGCCATAGAAGAGGGGGCGACCATCGTGCGCATCGGACGAAGACTGTTTGGGGAAAGGCAAAAATAAGTTCAGAGTTCGGAGTCCAGAGTTATCTTCAGGGGGCTCCTTGTCTTCTTGAGATTAAACACTGAACTCGGAACTCGGAACTGTTTTTATGCCCGCCCGACCGGTTCCAGATTGCGGATCAGGGAGTCCTTCTTTTTCACGTCGAGGGCGAACATTTTGTTTTTCAGCGCCTCGATCATATAGGTTATTTTAGAAATAATCAGCCCTCGGATCATAAAACTGATCGCGAACGACTGCGAATCGGACAGGTTTGCGGTATCCAGAACTTCCAGTGTTTCCCGGATCACCGGAGTGATTCGGCGGTTGATTTCCTCCTGGTTCTCCGTAAGTTTTCCGTCCTTCGACGCCCCCCAGACTGCCGGGACAATGTAAGTAATAGGCTCAGCCAGAAGGATGTCCTTATGCGCCAGGAAAACATCGTTGGCCGTTTTGTCGAGGAGGGGCCCGATAATCCTGGACAACCTGGTTATATCTTCATTGGGTTTTTTCCCGGAAAAAATTTTTTTCAGCAGGTTCATTTCTGTTCCCCCGATTGCCCGACCTTTATTTTATGAAACAATACTGACAATAAGCTTGGACCGGGATCTGCGCAGGCAGGAAAAGCGGATAAGATGTTAACACATTATAATATTTTCAGGAATGCTTCCACAATTATTTTATCGAATTGCTTGTCGACGTTCCTCTCCAGCTCCTCTACCGCCTCTCCGGTTTTCATTGCCCTCCTGTAGGGCCGGTTGTTGGTCATCGCATCAAAAGAGTCGACGACGGTCAGAATTCGCGCATTCAGGGGAATTTCGCAGCCGGCAAGACCGTCAGGATAGCCCCTTCCGTCCCATCGTTCGTGATGGGACCTGATTATCCTGGATTCCTGTTCGAAAAGCAGAACGGGCTTCAGGATCATTTCGCCCGTGGCGCAGTGGCCCTTAATGACGGAGAATTCATCTTCCGAAAGCCTGTCCTTCTTGAGCAGGATCTGGTCGGGGACGGAAATCTTGCCGATGTCGTGAAGCATGCCGGCAATTTTCAGAGACTCGATATCGTGCTGGGGAATCCCAATGACCTTCGCGGTCCTGACCGCCAGATCCGTAACCCGGATGGAATGTTCTTCCGTATAATGATCCCGGGCCTGAATGGAAGCCGCCAGGGAATAGAACGTATCCATGATGCTCGAATACGTGCTTTCGTACAGGATCTTGTTCTCCAGGTTGAGGGAAGCCCTCCGGGTGAGACTCTGGATGAAATTGAGGTCCTTCTGGGTGAACTCTATGCCGTTTCTCTTTCTCGACAGCGCCATTACGCCGAATGCCGTATTTCTGATTTTCAGGGGAACGCAGATAAGAGAATTGACCATCTGGGTATGGTCGTGCGTATTCATCAATATGGGCTCTTTTTTCCGGACCGCCTCGCGGAAAACCGAATTCAGCGAGGGGAGGATCACATGAGAGTAAAGTTCATGTATGGAGCTTTTGACCACTTTGGGTTCGAAGCGGTCGTTTTCCGCGTCATAGAGAAGAATGGCGCAACTCTCGCCGTTTACCAGCTTGAGAGCGAGATCCACCATGTCTTCGAATACCTGCTCGTTGCCCTCCCTTATGCTTTCGATCCTGTCGTAAATGTAGCTTTTTTTGGAGAGCTCGGAGATCTTGTCCCTCAGCCGGAGAGAGTCTATCCGATCCCTCTTCAGGTCGTCGCTCAGCATCTTCTTTTCCCGCAGGTAAAGGTTTACCTTGTAAAGGAGCTCATCGATGTTGAAGGGCTTGGCGATGAAATCGGCCGCTCCCGTCTTGATCGCGGATACGGAAAGATCAAGCGTGGGGAAGCCGGTGATGAGGATCATGTGAATGGCCGGGTTGATCTTCATGATCTCGTTCAGCAGATCGATCCCGCTCATGCCCGGCATTTTGATATCGCTGATAATGAGATCGCAGGGGTGATTCTGGAAGATTTCCAGGGCCTCTATGCCGTTCTCGGCCTCGAATACGGGTGAGATTTTTGAGTCCTGGAGGGCATCGATGATCATGGACCGTGTGGATTCATCGTCATCCACGACAAGGACCGTTCCGCTATCAGAAAGAGAGAATTCCTTTTCCCTGATCATCCGAGAAGAAACCATCTGAGTATCCGAATGCCGATTTCCAGCTGGCGCAGCCTGGAGCGGGCGGAGAGGGGTTTGAGGAATTATTCCGACTTCCCTTTCAGAATAATATCCAGGAGACTGTATGAAATCTTCTTGTAAGCCCGTTCCATCCGTTCCTGCTCGGTGGAAAGCGATACAATGTCATTGTACTTGCTTCCCTGAGCAGTTTCGCCCTGGGATACCTCCCTTGGTTTTACCTTATTCTGTTTGCTGTAGGCCTGCAGAATACTGTTGACCTGATAGGGCGAAATTGTCATGGGCAGACTCTCATCATGGACTTCGGTCTATCAAACTAATCGGCATCGGGAGGGAAAACTTTAGAAAAAACGGCAAAAGACAAATGGCGAAAGTCAAAAGGCTGAAGGTCGGCGCTGCGTTTTCTTTATTTCTCTTGAGCCTTTAGCTCTATATTTTGTTTGACTATTAATTTTATTTTGTTATTAAATGACCCGGATGGCCACTTGAAAATCCCCCACCTGTGGCCGGGTCAAAATCCCCCACCCCTGGGGTCGGCAGAACGGGGTTAACTTAGATTTTTTTCTTCTCTACGGCAAGTCTTTTAGAAGCCTCC
>Ga0116160_1000902_pt1 | contig 33067 bp, 51 predicted proteins | sample AD_JPNAS2_MetaG_FD_89879 | JGI IMG/M metagenome (GOLD analysis project Ga0116160, IMG submission 89879) | Active sludge microbial communities of municipal wastewater-treating anaerobic digesters from Japan - AD_JPNAS2_MetaG | ecosystem: Engineered > Bioreactor > Anaerobic > Digestate | place...
CCGGGTACGGGTACGGGGACGGGTCCGGGGACGGGTACGGGTCCGGGTCCGGGGACGGGTACGGGTCCGGGTCCGGGGACGGGTACTGGTACTGGTACGGGTCCGGGGACGGGTCCGGGGACGGGTACGGGTGCGGGTACGGGTACGGGTCCGGGTACGGGGACGGTGGCGGGGACTAACCTAACAAAAGGAACAAAATGCACAAGTGCAAAGTAGGCGGGTTTGCGGACATTGTGGTAGTCATTCTGGCCGGTGCAATCATTTTCGCCTCGGGCTTGGTGCTGGACGGAATCCGCAATGTGACGCAAGACGAGTTGCCGGATGGCTGGTCCTATGACCAGACAATCATGGAGGAGGTCGAATGAGCGATCCAGGAAAAGGACACTGGCGGGAGATGGCGCTGAACGTCACTGACACTCTCGGGTATCACGAGACTGTCGACAATCAGAGCACGCTACATTCGCTCCTGAAGGCGATCAAGAAACTCGGCTTCAAGCCGCACAGCGCGAAACAGAAGTGCGGAGGATGGCAAGTATGGGCAACAAGGAAGTGATCACTGTGAAGCCGTTCATGCAGGTTAAAAAGCTTGAGCAGCTTGCATATCTGTCTAAAATGAAACGCTCCGTTGTCTGCCCGGCTTTCTCACCCTGGTCTAAGCCGAAGCCTGCGGCGTTTATTTTCTTTCTGCCAGCGAGCGAGGTTCTCAAGCTGATTGAAAAAGGACTCTACGTCTACGCACCTAAAGAAAAACCAAAGTACAAAACATGGACACCAAAAAGGAACTGATCAAAGAAATGCGGCGGATCATCGCTGCCGCGCAAAGGATAATCGACCTTCTAACCAAGGATGAACAATGAGTGAAGCACTTACTATCCGCAAGCCTCGGGCGCTCGAAGCTATGGCTGAGCGGCTTAACGTCGAACCAGCCAAGCTGTTCGACACGTTGAAGTCAACAGTATTTAAAGGTGCGAGCAATGAAGAGATGCTGGCTCTGGTGGTTGTGGCCAATGAGTACGGTCTGAACCCACTACTGAAAGAGATGTACGCATTCCCGGCCAAGGGCGGCGGGATCGTGCCGCTCGTTGCAATCGACGGGTGGGCCAAAATCGTCAACCGGCAGGCGAGCTTCGATGGAGTCAAGTTTCACTGGGACTTCGACTCTGAGACTAACAAGCCGCTGGCTTGCACCTGCACAATGTGGGTCAAGGGTCGCAAGGAACCTGTGCAAGTCACAGAGTTCTTGGAGGAGTGTTCACGCGGAACAGAGCCGTGGGCAAAAATGCCGCGCCGGATGCTACGGCATCGAGCGTTCATTCAAGCGGCTAGGCTGGCCTTCGGGCTGTCCGGGCTGGTGGATGAGGACGAAGCGCCCGACGTGCAGGTTATGCGCTCCCGTCCTATCCGCGCCGATGTTGACGAGCCGAAAGCATTGGTTGCTCCACCACTCGAATCTGAGAAAGAACTCGCAGACGCGGGCCTTGCGCCCGTCGCTGAACGGCAAATCACACCGCAGGATAGGCTGATGATCTGCCTCCAGGATTACGAGATTGGCATTGAGCGGTTTGGGGCGTGGCTCCTCAAAGCAGGACATATGGAATTCCAGCCCGCAACGTGGGACGACGTCCCCGCTGAACTCGCAACAAAACTCTGGCCAGCCCGTAAGAAGCTGGCCAACGAGATCAAGGCTGCATCATGCGAGAGCTAGCCATTGTGCCGAGTGGAGCAATCGAGTTACCCACTCTATCCGTAACGCCGGAGTTTCTCGCGCGGCGGGAGGATGCGATTGCGTCCGCCGCGCTAATCGCCCGGGTATCTTCACCCGATGAAAACAATCGCGCTGTCGAGGTGCAAAAGGCCCTGGTCGGTCTGGTCCGCGAAGTGGAGTCAGCGCGCAAAAAGCTCAAAGAGCCGGTGCTGGACCTGGGTCGGCAAATCGACGCTACGGCGAAAGCTGCGGTCGAGCCGATCACAGCAGCCGAACTCCCGTTGCGAAATCTCATCTCCGATTTCGCTGACTCTGAGCGCAAGCGTGCGCAAGCCGAGGCTGCGCGGATCGAGGCTGAACGGCGACAGGCCGAGGAGGCCGCGCTACAAGCCCGGCTTGCGGAAGAGAAGCGCGTGCGAGAAGAGGCCGAGGTGCGCCTACGTGCGGCCAAGGATGCGGCGGACCGAGCGCGGATAGAGGAAGAGGCTAAGGCTGCGGTCGAGCGCGCTAAAGCCGAACAGGAGCGCGCACAACGGCTCGCTGATGAACGTGCGGCGATGGACCGGCAGATGCACGCGCCTGCGGTCGCGCAGGGCCAATCGGTGCGAACGGAGTGGCAGCTTGATATCGTGGACATTTGGGCATTAGCCCGTGCTCACCCGGCTTGTGTCACAATCACACCTAGACTGTCGGAAATCAAAGCCCTACTCGATGCGGGAGCTAAGGTGGTAGGGGTAAGTGCAAAACGAGTCACAATCGCGGGAGTCCGCACAGCAGGAAGGACGATTGACGTATAGGCGGCCCTGGCGAGCCACGGGTCAAACCGTGTGCGACGGGGACTCTCGCGGCGGGCAACTCCACTCTGTCACTCCTCCCGGTGAGTACCAATGGAAACAGACGCGAAAGCCGGGTGGAGTGACGCAAAAAGGAACACTAACTATCTGCAAGCACAGACTATCGAAAACGAAGTCACCAAGGAGAAGACCGAGCAATACGTCATTCCTGCGGCAGCATGTCACGAAGACATTGCCGTGGGCTTTGAGTCCAAGATGCGACGCTACGCAAACCGCAGCGTCAGCTTGCGAAACGCTACGCTGTGCAACCCGACGGCGGAGCTGGAGGACGCTACCCGCAAGAAGATCGAGGGTAGGCTGGAAATCGCGGCAACGCGGCTTGTGCTACTCGCACGGGAGCGCAGCCTGGGTGGTTGGGTGAAGAAACACGCCCCAAAGCTCCTTGAAAAACGATAGGACAATTTGCGCGGCTCGGCGCGGCTCGGCGCGGCCCGGCTTGGCAGGGCGGGGCGCGGCCAGGCATGGCTGGGCATGGCGCGGCGTGGCTGGGCAAGGCGAGGCTCCACACACTGCCCATTCGCGAGAGTGGGCAGAAGTTGGGCCTGGCGAGGCGCGGCAAGGCGAGGCTCGGCGCGGCGAGGCGTGGCAAGGCAGGGCGAGGCTAACTCACCGGGGCGAGTGGTTGCCCCGGCAGCTTTCGGTTGACGGTCAACAAACAACAAAAGGAACACGATGAAGACGATGAAGGTACGATGGACGGGGATTCGACCGCTGGTGATGCACAACGGGTTGATGGCAGACCCGACAAACAAGTTCACGCGGGCGATCAAAGAGATTGTCCGCAAGGGCAGCAAGAAGCTGACGGACTCGGACTATGAGATGCGCGACCGGCTCGAATGGGAAGCGGGCCTTTACTGGGACGAGGACCTGGGCGCGGTTATCCCGAGTGACAACATCGAGCGGTGCGTGCAACTGGGGGCGCAGAAATCGCGGATCGGGAAGGACGTGCAAGCCGCCGTCCTTTGCTCCGAGCCAGTCGTCAAGCTCATCTATGACGGACCGCGCAAGAAGGAAGCCATGTTCAACGACCCGCGATTCACACTGCGGAAAGGAGTCAGCATTCAAAAGTCCCGGCTGATCCGAATTCGCCCCATGTTCCCCACCGGCTGGAGCATCGAATTTACCCTGGAGTACGATGACAGCATCGTGAACGAGCGCGGGCTACACAAGGCTATGGTGGATGCCGGGGCGCTGATCGGGCTCGGGGATCACCGCCCGAAGTTCGGCCGATTTACCGTGGAGGCGCTGTGACCCCAACACAACGCACAATGGATGAACTCCGCAAGCGCGGCTACACCGTGGGCCGAGTGGAGCAATGGAGGCCTGGACCAAATGGCGGCTTCCGGCAGGACTTATTCGGGATCATCGACCTGCTTGCTATCTCGGGCGACCTAACGATCGGAGTGCAAGTCTGCGGCACAGCCTGGAGCGCGCACGTCAAGAAGTTGCTCGGGCGCGATCCTGAATATCCAGAAGCAGAGCAGGCTGTCCGACGGTGGCTCGAAAGCCCACACCGGTACATGGAGTTGTGGGGCTGGAGGCCGCTCAAATACGGCGAGCGCAGAATCCACCGCCTGCGGCGCGGCATGATCTACATACGCTATGACGGCGCGCCTATCGAGTTCGAGGAGGTTGAGAGCGCATGACAGTCAAAAGATACTGCCGCCAACTCTACGACGCGCTGTTGCCAATCGTGACGCAATTGCGTGGCATTGTGGACGAGCGGGAGCTAAGCGCACGTAGCAAGGAAAAGCTGGAGATGATAAAGACTGAACTCGCAATCATCGCAAGGTGGATCGAGAGGGGCGAATGAACTACGTAGACTTTCTGGACCGAAAGACACAACTCGGATGCGATCACGGATTTGAGCCGTCATGGATGCCATCCTTCCTTTTTGACTTTCAGAAGTCGCTTGGGCGGGTGCTGATCCTGACGCCGTTGGCTGTGGCATTCCAGACGGTCAAAGAGGGTGAGAAATTCGGCATCGAGGTCAAGCATCGCCGGGATGGATTGCAGGCTGCGAGACGGTTGAGCAGTGGTGCCGGATGTCGCCAGCATCCCCGCTGAATCGAGATTGAGTACCATCCCCCGTGCGGCCTTGGCTCGGTGGGACCGGCTCACATCGGCGGAACGGAGCGCGGTCATGAGCCGCGTCCGGCGGAAGTGGATTCGGAAGCAGAAGAAAGGCAACAAATGAGAAAATGGGTGGGAAAAACACCAAGCCCAAAACCTCAACTCTGGTACACAAAGGGCGAGGCGCTGAAGGCCGGGGCGATACGTCCGGTCAAAGTCCGGTTCCCATTCTGTTGGGGCTGGTGTGATCTATACGATGGGATCAAGCTCACAGACGGTCGGACATGCCCGACGCATTCCGCTATGCTCGTTGTGAACGGGGTTGCATCTGATGTCGTCGGGATGCGGGACATGCAAGCCGTGACGTGGCCGGAAGACCTGGCCTCCGCGTGGCGAGCGTCGTTTGAACAGGAGTTGTAATCCACCCCACTCCCCACAGCCAGGCTGTGCGCAATCTTGAGTTGGCTCAGCGGGAGCGCGACTGCAACGATCTTTTCAACCAGTAACCACAACCAAACGAAAGGACAAAATGAAGACAACACTGACAGCAGCAGTAATCGGGATCACACTCATGACCGGATGCACAACGACACCTGACATCGGAGCTATCGCCACACCAGCCCGCATTGAGGCTGTGGTCGCACTTGGTGCGTACTACGGCGGCAAGGAAATCATCAAGCAGGGCAACAGGCACGAGCTTGAGCAGGCGCACGCCGCGCTCCTTGAGCTCGATGCGTCCGAAGTCGTCGACACGCTCGCTATCGTGCGAATCCTGGAACAAACCGACCTTAAGGGGACGCTGGACTCCACCGAAGGCCAGCTCATCATCGCGGCTGCTATGGTGTTCGTCGACAGTTACTCCGGCCAAGTCACTGAAATCAAAGACCTTCCACGGGTGCGCGCTGTTGTGCGCGGTCTTGCCAGAGGCTTCGAGTACGCGCTCGCGGATGATGGAGTTAGGGCGTCGACGGCTGCGAGACTCACCAGCGAAGCGAAAGCAACAAGGTAATCAAGGGGTGCCGCGCAACGACTGAACCAAGCAAGCCGGTCGTTGCGCGGTGAAATGACAAGCCTATGACTCAACCGTATCGTCTCAAATTGGCCACTTGTGGCGATTCTGATTGCGAGGGGGTGTCAGGGTAGCGGGCACACAATCAAAATCTCTGCAACGCCACAAAGATAAGCGCAAATCGGCAAGAAACGGCATTCCATGAACGGAGGCTACACCAAGCTATTCTCGTCAATCGTTGCCTCAACGATATGGCGTGAACCGGATCACGTACGGATTGTGTGGATAACGATGCTGGCCATAAGCGATCCGTGGGGTCATATCCGGGCAAGCATACCGGGGCTGGCTGATCTAGCCCGCGTGTCCGTAGAGGATGCCAAAGACGCGCTGGCTAGGCTATCAGCCCCAGATGAATATTCACGCACCAAGGAGCACGAGGGGAGGAGAATTGAGGAGACGGACGGTGGCTGGTTCATACTCAATTTCGTGAAGCATCGGGACGCCGGCGCCGAGGGTCATCGGCGTGAGTATATGCGTCGATATATGCGCGAAAGACGTGCCGGAAATGTAAACTCAAAACGTAAACACTGTAAACCTAACAGTGAACAATCGTTAACACACTCAGACTCAGACTCAGACATAGTTAACAACAGTGAAATTGTAGACGTTGGGGCGTGTAAACTCGCGTGTAAACAATCGAGCGACCAAAATGCGCGGCGGGAGCCGCGCCAACAGGCAAAGGAAACGGATGAAGCTTGGCTCAAAGGGCTGGAAAGCAACCCGGCTTACGCGGGCCTGGACGTGGCCAGGGAGCACGCGAAGATGGTCGCATGGTGCTCTGTCAACGGAAAGCAACCGAGCAGGCGCCGGTTCGTAAACTGGCTGAACCGAGCCGAGAAGCCGATGCGGGTGACGAGAGCAACTACGGAGGATGAGCACTTGAAGGGGTTTTGAGATGAAAAAGACGTGCCAGGAATGCGGGAAAGAGTTCGAGGCGGTGATGATCACTCTCATTGGCCGGGAGTATTGCTTCGAGAAATATTGCCCGGCGTGCAAGCCGATCAGGGAGCAACAAGAGCGGGACATGGCTGCTATCCGGCAAGAGCAGGCTCGAACCGAAGAGTTCAATCGCGCCTGCCCACCGCTCTACCGAGAGACCGACCCACGCAAGCTCCCTTGCAATCCCGACATCACAAAGCTGGTGCTTGGCTGGACATACGGCGCGAAAGGCCTGGTGTTGCACGGAGCCACCGGGCGCGGCAAAACACGGCTCGCATACCTGCTCGTCAAGCGGCTGGTACTCGAGGGCCGCACCGTGAGCGCATTCGACCCGCTGTCATTCGCGCACCGCGTTGGTGAGACGTTTGGGGAATACCAAGGCGAGCGATTCATCCGCGAGCAACAGAAGGTCGACGTGCTGATGCTCGATGACCTGGGCAAGGCAAAGCTAACAGAGCGTGCTGAGGCTGAGTTGTTCGGTCTGGTCGAGCATAGGATCGCTCACTTCAAGCCGCTGATCGTGACTACTAACTTCGTTGGGGATAAGCTAAGCGATAAGCTGAGCGAGGATCGAGCTACGCCGCTGGTCAGGAGACTGAGGGAGTTCAACGAGTGTGTGTGTGTGAGGTAATTGTGCTCGGAGGACATCGAGGGCACAGTTGTGCTGCCCGGGGCTGTGCTCAAAAGGCTTATGGAGGTGCTTCCGCTATGCTGAGACCAAACGAGAATAAAAACGCGCCACAGGGCAACGTGGCGCAAGGGCGGGGCGGTGTGGTGGGGCGCAAGACGGGCGGCCGATGGTCTGAACTGCCAATCAGCGATGAAGAACTTGTGCGCAGATACCAAGCCGGGGCTGGAGTTAAGGCCCTCGCCAAACAACTCGGGACAAATCACGTCAAAATCCTTCGGCGAATCAGGGCAACATGCGGTGTGATTAAGGGGAGGCAATTCGTAAAGGAAAAGTTTGCCGGAAAGACGGTTGCAGCGTGGCAATACGACGCTTGGAAAGGTGAATGGAAAGCCATGTCGCAATACGACGAGACAAAGCACTGGGGCGGGTTGTGGGTGCGCAACCGAACTACGAATAGGGAATACAGACGCGCAATGGATGCCAAGCACAGGCGCGACAAGAGCAATTACTACATCTCCAAGCTGCTTAGGTGTAGAGTGCGGTCTGTGCTTAAAGGTGTGAAGAAATCAAAGCCAACACTCACCATGCTTGGCTGCACGCTTGAGCAGTTCAGACAGCACATGCAGGCACAGTTCAAGCGAGGCATGGCATGGAATAACATGGGTAGTCATTGGCACATTGACCACATAATACCATGCTCTGCATTCGACCTAAGCAAGCCAGAGCAACAGGCGATATGCTTTCACTATACTAACATGCAACCGCTAGAGGCTAAAAGGAACTTGGCCAAGCGTGCAAAAGTCATAGATGCGCAATACAAGCTGAGGATCTAAAATGACCGGCAAAAAAACAATTTCTTTGGCAAACTCAAACAACGGGGTACGCGAAGGACCGTTCTTCGTCCGTGACTCATGTTTTGGAACTTTGACTAATGAACACCAATAACAGCCATCCGTTTCCGCAAGCGACGTGTTCGGTTCCGGTCGCAGCGGTTGACCAACTCCTTAGACAACTGGAACGGATCGAAAGACTCGAAAGCGCACTGACAGAAATTATTAATCTGTGTCAGGTTGCTGGACTTGGTGTCGAGGCTCAGGCATTCCAGTCGAGATTGATTGCGCAGAGAGCTCTTAAACCGAACGCAGAAAAGACGCCTGCGGCAGAACGCAAAGAATGACGACCGCTAGCAAACGCAAACCAAGGCGCGCCAAAAGACCAACCCGGCATAACAAGTCCTGGACGGATCACGACTTGTCAATATCCGAAGCCGCGAAGGAATTCCACAGCACACCGGAGACTATCCGGCGACGCTTGCGTGCTGCTGAGATCACACACACCGAAGGTAAGCGATACTCAATCTATGTACTCCACACGGCTTTGGTCGGCGACTTGCACGCGCAGCGAATCCGGGAGACTCGTGCGCGCGCTGACCTGCTTGAACTTGAGCGCCGCAAGACTGAAGGTGATCTTGTGACAATGGAGGAGGCTCGCAGTGTCATCCGGCAATACCTTGGTCCGATGCGGGACATCCTTACCACAGCGCCGATGGCCTTGGCTGCGCGAGTCAATCCGGCAGACCCCGAGCTTGCCCGGATGCAACTGGAGCAATGGTCGGAAGACAATCTAAAGAAACTGCATGACGTATGAGACTAACCTACACACAGCTTTATAACGCGCACACCAAAGGCGACGACTGGCCCACACAGACCGCATGGAAGATTGTCGAAAAGCTTCGGATTGAAAGCGGGCCGTATGACTCGCTGTGGTGTGTGAAGATGACACCACACCAACGTGACGTAGCATTCAACGCGATCCGCGACGTGCTGAACAAATCGGCGGAAGTGAGACAATGACTCTCAAGACCTTCGCGCGGGAAGTCTTCACAGCTCAGAGCAAGCAGGCTGTTTCCGCTTGGAGCGAGGGGGCGCTTGTCATTCCTCCCGGCAAGTCCGAGTCCCCCGGCCCGTTATCGTGGCTTGGCCGGGACTACATGCGGGAACCTTTGGATGCGTGGAATGCGCCGGGCGTCACAGACCTTGTGTTGTGCTTCGGATCGCAGACGGGCAAGTCAACTCTCATGATCGCGGGCGTGGCTTACGTGCTTGTCAACTCTCCGTCTGGCTTGCTATGGGTGCACCCAACGCAACAACTTGCGCGGAGCTTCTCGACCACGCGGTGGTTGCCTGTTGTCAAGGTATCACCCAGCCTGACCACATTGATGCCGACGGGATCAGCGAAACGCACGGGGATGACACTGCTCCAGCAAGAGTTTGGTCCAAGCCTTGTGAACTTCGTTGGGTCAAACTCGCCTGCCAACCTTGCCAGCCGCCCCGCGCGCGTTGTGATCATGGATGAGGTTGACAAATTCCCGAAGGAAGTCCGATCCGAAGCAGACGCTGTGAACCTCGCAGAGCAGAGGACCAAGAGCTTTACAAACCCGCTCAGGGTGAAAGCTTCGACGCCCACGGAAGAGGACGGGCTCATCTGGCAAGAGTTCATGAAGGGCGATCAGCGCCGCTATCAGATGCCATGCCCGCTCTGCCGCAAGCCAGTGGTGTTCGCATGGTCAGAGCAATTCTGCGTGATGCCGCGGCTCGGCTGTGAAGCGTGGGTGGCATGGGACTCGACCGCGCGGAGGGCAGACGGAACATGGGACCTGGATGCGGTGCATAAGAGCGCCCGGGCCGTGTGCCCACATTGCGGCGGGCACATTGCAGACAGCGCGAAGACTCGCATGATCCGGGAAGGGAGGTGGGTGCCCACGGCCACGGCTACCACAACCCGCGGCTTTCGTTCCTATCACTTACCCAGCCTGTACGCCGTGGGGACGCAGACAAGCTTCGGTGCGCTTGCTATCGCGTTCCTCCGTGCGAAGAAGTCATTCCTTGGGTTGCGCGGCTTCGTGAACGGAGCACTGTCCGAGCCGTTCATGCGGCAGGACATGCGCGGTCAGAGGATCGAGGTTGTTGTTAGCAAGCCCGAGGCGAAGGCTGAGGCTAGCAAGATCATGACGGTTGACTGTCAGCATGGCTCGCCGCACTTCTGGTACGTTGTTAGGACCTGGGAACACTCGCAGACTAGCACGGTGTCGACCGCGGTGAAGGCTGGGCACGCTGAGACATGGGAAGACTTACACAAGATCAAGACCGACGAGAATGTTCCTGATGCTGGCGTCATGGTTGACTCAGGCTGGGGTGCGCGCTCGGACGCAGAAGTGTATCGGCGTTGCGCTGCTTACTCAGAGTTCACTTTTCTTGAGGAACGCGGCAAACACTTCGGGACTGGATGGTGCCCGGCAAAGGGAATGCCGCACCGGAAGACCTGGAAACAGCCGGACACGCAAGCACAAGCCCCGTACTTCACAAGGTTCATCGACCCGTTTGCTGGAACGTCCGATGCCGGCAAGGCTGAGATTGTCCTTTTCGAATTCGCATCGGACTGGTTCAAGGACTTGCTCGCAGTGTTGCGCGACCCAGAGCAAGCGAAAGACTTGTCGATAACATGGGCTGTGGCCAAGGACGTAGCTACTGAGGAGTATTGGCAACACTTGGATGCTGAGTACCTAGACCAACAGCCGAGCAAAAAGACAGGCAAGACAACTCGGACGTGGACGAAGCGCAGTCAGAGATGGCCGAACCACTTGCTTGACTGCGAGGTAATGCAACTCGCATTTGCAATGTGGTGTGGCCTGATGCCAACACTGCCGACGGAATAAGAGGAACATGAGAATACTGAACCTTGAACAATTCAGAGCGATGCCCGAAAACACGGTCTTTTCCAAGTATGAGCCATACCTGTTTGGCGAACTGCAAATCAAGGGTCAGACATGGGAAGCGGACTTTCTCGCGCAATCAATCAACGGAGCCATAGAATCAAACGACACCGGTGACTTCTGCGATAAACTCGACCGCGCACAGAAAACCGGAGAATCGTTGAAGATGGACTTCAACTGCGAATGCCGCGACGGACTTTTCAACAAAGATCAACTGTTCGCGGTCTTGGAAGAAGCCGACGTGCGAGCACTTATCCAGCGCCTGCAATGGTGCTTGCCGCTGCAATGAGTGACAACCTATCGCGCAAGGACATTGCACGACTGCTCGACGTGAGTGTCGACCAGGTGCGTCGCAATGAAACGCGATGGGGGCTGAAGCCTGCGCGGCGAGTCTTCAACCTGCGCTTCGTTCGGTATCGCAAGGGGAAGGTCATAGAAGCACTACGGGCTATGGGATTGATTGATGACTTGCCGTAACTGCCGCAACTGCCGCAACTGCCACAACTACCACTAGACTAGTTTAGTTGCCCACGCGTACCTTATTCGCGTGGCGCAAATAGCAGCATCAACCTACCGGGCGGCAGTCACCTACGCGGTGTCGCAAGCCAGCGCTGGGGCGTTGCGCACTTGGTTAGCTGCTAAGGTTGCTTCTACTTTCGGCGACGTATCCTCTGGTCGGTCAGTTGCTAGCGTCAGCATGAACGGCGTTAGCACTTCCTTCTTTGATCCAGCTTCCGCTGGCATGTCACAACAAGATGCCGTCCAAATGTGGCAACGGCTTCTGGAGTTGTGCGACACTTGCATAACCTACCTCGACGACGACGAGGCTACCAACGCCGAGATTGCTGCCGAAATGACAGGCCGGTTGCCGGACGTTTATCAGCATTCGGTTGAATTCGCGGGGATGAACCAATGGTAAACGCGCTCCGCCATTGGCTGGCCAGGTTACTCGTTGGCAACGTCTATGAGGCTGCGCAGTATTCGACGCGGCGCAGTCGGATTCAATCCACCTACACTTCAGCGCGATTCGATATTTCAACAGCGTCCAGGCAGACACTCGCCCAGAAGGCTAGGTATTACGAGCGCAACTCGTGGCTCGTCAACAAGCTAGCTGACATTTTCGAGTCTGGCACGGTAGGCACTGGCTTAGTGGTTCAGCCTTCAACGGATGATGACGAATGGAACCAGCGGGCCAGTGACTGGTGGCAGACATGGTGCAAGTTCCCGGATGCCACGAGCAGGCAAAGCTTCGGCACACTGCAAGGCCTGATGGCGCGGACATGGTTCATCGACGGCGAAACATTCGTGTTGAAGTCGATGGGCCGGGTCGGGCCGAGGGTGCAGATCATCGAGGGGCATCTGATCCGCACGCCAGACGGACAGGAGAAAAACAAGCAGTGGATTGATGGGATATTCGTTGACTCGAATGGTAGGCCGACTGGATACGCTGTACACGCGGAGGAGGACGCAGGCAGACTCAAGCTCATCGAGGTGGTACCAGCGGAACGAGTGTGGCACCTATTCGAGCCACAGCGTCCAGGACAGTATCGCGGGACTTCGTTCCTATCTCCTGTTCTCAACGCTCTCCATGATCTTGATGATTTATGGAAGCTTGAGATGCAGGTTGCAAAGCTGGCCGGGACTCTCGGTGTGCTGAAGACGAATGCAACCGGAACATTCGACCCGCTCCGATTCCGCAGGTCACAGGTCACTCGCAGCAACAGCACAGCGGGCGGCGCAGCGACAACTGAGACAACCACGGACTTGATCGAGGATGCTACTGGCGCAATGGCTATCGCGCTTGGAAATGGTGAGGACATCAAGCAATTCATTGCCACTCGACCCACAGAGCAACAGCGCCAACATTGGCAACTCATCACGAAAGCGATCTGCATTGGGGTAGGTATTCCCTACGTGATGGTAGACCCAGACAGTATGCAAGGGACTGTGTACCGTGGCAGCCTCGACCTAGCTGCATCTTTCTTCGCCCAGCGTTCAAGCGTAATTGCCGATGCGTGTCGTGACATCTACGGCTATGTTATGTCCGTCGCTCGGAACACACCGGAACTATCCGGAGCGCCAACCGAATACTGGGCGGCGAATGTACTCCCGCCAAGAGGAGTAAACGTTGACATAGGTTATACTATGTCGGCTAACCTCCAAAGTCTCCAGGCCGGAACGGACGACCTGGAGACTATCCTTTCGCCAAGGGGACTCGATTGGAGAACTGTGCTGCGCAGGAAAGCAGAGCAGGCTGCTTACATCAAAGAGCTCGCGGCAGAGTACGGTGTCGACCCTAGTGACATTGCGAACATCAACGGAAAGCAACAGGCCGCGCAAGCTCCGAGTGAAGAGGAGGAGAAGCCTGACACTGAAGAGGAGGAAAAGAAGTGAAACCGTTTTGGGAAATCACGAACAGCGCAAAGAGCACGAAAGTCCTCCTTTACGGAATGATTGGCCGGGACTGGGATGGCAGCGGCAATGATCCAAAGGAGTTTCTCGAAGCGTGGGACGCGATTCCACAAGGCCCTATCGACCTGCACATACACTCTCCCGGCGGCTACGTGTTCGACGGGCTTGCGATTTACAACACGATAGCATCGCGCAAGCCCGATGTTACGGCGTACGTGGACGGGCTCGCGGCTAGCAGCGCAAGCTGGATTGCGTGCGCGGCTAACAAGGTGGTCATGCCGAAGACTGCTAGGATGATGATTCACGACGCACAAGGCTTCGTAATCGGCGACTCTGAGACTATGCGCGAGCAGGCCGAGTTACTTGACAAGGAGAGTGACCGGGTTGCGCAAATGTACGCTGACAAGACTGGCAAGTCGAAAGAGAAGATGCGTGACCTCATGCGGGCAACGACCTGGATGGATGGCATCGAAGCACACGAGATCGGGCTTGCGGATGAAGTCACAGACAGCACGGCGCAACCTAACAACTTCAACCTTTCCCGCTTCAAGTGTGTGCCTGGAGCGGGCGGCGGACTAAGCCCCGCCAAGACGGAAAAGAAAAACACAAACCAGCCGAAACCTATGGATAACCCAACAAACACGGCGGGGCCTAACCCTCAGCCGGAAATCAAACCCGTGAACGTGATTGATCACAACGCGGAACTTGAGCGCCTGCGGACGGCGCTTGAGTCCGAGCGGAAAATCAGGATCACGAACCAGCTCCACAACATCGCCGCGACGCGACCCAGCATCGACGTTGCCAAGTGGCTGCCGGACGTGCTGAAGAACGAGGGACTCCTCGAAAACCTAAAGGCGTTCCCGGTGGTAGAGAATCAGACTCCCCAGCCGAGCGGCGTGGTCAACCTCGGGAATCCGCTGCTGAACGACTTGGAGAAGAAACCTAAAGGAACGCGCGAACGTTACGAGTTTCTTCGCAACCACCTGCCGGAACTCCATCGGCTTCGAGGGTATGACCCGATGAACGTGAACACTCTGAGTTCTACTCTGGTCCCGGCATTCCTGGCCGAGCAGTTTGTTCAGACGGCTCAAGTGCAACTCGCCCCGCTGGCTGCTTTCTCTCGCGATTTCGGCCTGGATCGCATTCGCCCTAGGGCAACCGTGGTTGTCGCGAAGCATACGAGCGGTCCGACGGTTCAGACTAACGCGACGAACTTCGAGTCTGGCGATAGCAAACTTGACCCAATCAGCGTGACTATGAACCAGTACACTGCGAGCTTCCACGTGGACAATGCCGCGCAGAATCAGGGATTCAGAATGGCCACTCTCGCCGAGGGTGCGACAATCAATCTCGCGAAGAAGATTTCGAGCATCTGGACCACCTTGCTTGCTACCGCAACCTTCGGCGCAGCCAAGGCCATCGGCGCGGCTGCCAGCTTCGACCGCGACGATCTTCCGGCGATTCTCGCGCTGGCCAAAAACTGGCCGAGAAAAAACCTGGTGCTCGATTGGGGACATCTCGCATACCTGCTGCCGAAGGACGTGAACTACTTCGGGCTTACGAGCGGTGACATTCCTGGACGCGAAGGCCTGAAGCCCTACGGCTTCGACATGGTTGTAGCGCAGAACGACTGGACCGGCGCCGCGTCCAATACCGTTGGCGTTGTCTGTGATCCTGATGCAATCGCTGTTGCTAGCGGTCTTCCGGTGTCGTTCGGCAGCGGGTCGAGCATCGTGACCGAGACTGCTACTGTCGAGGGCCTCGGCCTTACCGTGCTTGCGTGCTCGTGGTTCTCGAATGCGTCGCGTACCACCTGGGCCTCCTACGATGTTGTCTTCGGTGCCGCAGCCGGTGACACCGACAAACTCGAAATCCTCGTTACCTCGTAACACTATGAGACGAGCAATCACACTGGGAATCGACGCGGCAGGTAAGACCGCGATTATCCACGGCGTAGACATTCCCTATGCCGAGCAACGGCGCGAGTTCGCGGAGGCGCGCGCGGCACACTCGACTGGCAAGTGGGTCGAAGTCCTGTTCGCCTCCGAGTTCAAGAAGCTTCGTGTTGCGAAGCCGGAGCAGACTTCCGAAGAGCAGAAACGCAAGGTCAAGTAACTAACCAACCAGCCCCAGCTCACGCGCTGGGTTATGTTCCTCTCCCAGCGCGTGAGCAAGGCGGACACAAAATGAAAAGGCTCTTACTCTCGACACTGCTTCTCATGCTGTGCCCGCTGGCGCTGGCGCAGTATTCGACAGCAACGCTGACTCACGGGCTGACTAATATCGCAGGCGCGTTCACTACAAACCTGATCGTGAACGCTGTCATTGATACGAGCGACAGTCCGAACACCGCGTTGCAAGCCAGCTTTAAACTGCATGACGGTGTGGAGACTGGCGACGTGACTTTCACCTTCCGGCCAATGCTCACAAGCACAACGCCAACTAAAACAGATCAGGATGTTACGTGGGTAGTCGCGGCAACAGCAACCACAACCGCAGTTGCTGTGACTAATTGGCCTAGCCTTGGCTACGGCTACTTGAAGCTAGTCTCGATTCAAAACGCAAACACAGCGGTCGTCACAAACCTTGTACTCACCTACAGCATCAAGAAAGGTGCGCAATGACAATCACGAGAATCGCAGAATCCGCAGTCACGGCAAACCGACTTGTGAAAGCCGGCACCGCTGCAACACAATGCGCGCTTTGCGGCGCTGGTGAAACTCCGATTGGAGTCAGCGCGAACAGCGCAGGCACAGGTGAAATCGTGACGATTCATCCAGTCTCTGGCGACCCTGCTTGTGTGACCGCTACAGACTCCATCGAGTTTCTTACTGCCACTGGTTGGACCAGCACAAACTGGACTGGTGGATGGGTTGCTGGATGGGCGCACACAGCCGGGAACACAAGCGCGCTAAGTTACCCAACGGCGCCGGTGGCAGGCCGCAGGTATACGATCACTTGGGTTGTATCGTCACACACAGCGGGCACGTTCTCAATCGCGTTCGGTGGTCGCACGATACCGACTCTTAGCAAGTCTGGGTCAGTCACGATTGACGCGACAACGACGGACGTGCTCACCGTCACTCCGGTCTCCGCATTCGACGGAACGCTCGCACTCTCCATCAAGTGTTCAAGGATTCAGTTCGGGGATTCTGTTGGAGTTGCCGCGGGAGGCCTGGCACAGACTCACAGCACTGGACTACTCGTTGGCAGTGCGATCAGCGATGCTAACACTGGCGAGACTTTAACTCTCTCGTATAGCTCCGGACTGACCGGAGGAGGTGGGCCAGTGATTAACGTCGTGGCCTCTGTGCCTACTGCTGATCCTGGAGTTGCTTCCGGCACTAGCGCCTTCGCGTTCCATTACGACACAAGCTTTAAGGGGCTGTACTTCTGGAACGGCACAGCTTGGGAACAGCTCGTCTAACATGCCACTGGCGTCCATAGCAAACGAAGGCGCAACTGTACTACTGAGCGCAGTATCAGACACGCTCACATATTCTGGTACAAGCTATGCCTGCGTGCCGGCGCACATACAACAAGGGAACACTGTGACAGTTGGCGGCAAGGAAGAGGAGCTTACCATGTCGTTTGCATTCCGACCTGGCAGCACTCCGACAACCGGACAGAAAATCACTTACAACAGCAAGTCCTATCGAATCGCGTCCGTTCAACACAACGCAAACAATTCAACAGTTATCGCACTATGCACTTCACCAAATATCTGATTCTCCTAGTTGCGCTGTGCGGGATGGCCCAAGCGCAGATCATCAAGAGCAACGTGTTCGTGCGCACTGATGTCACGAATGAAACCGACAAAGCCGCGGCCCGTGCTTTGCTGGGGATTTCTGAGTGGGTAACGAACAGCGTTCCGTCCTACACAAACATCGTCGCGGACCTGACCGCGCTTGCAGCGTACAGCGGCGCAGAGGATAGCGTCCTAGTCTCGGACGCGAATACCGGCGGCACGTTTACACGCGAGACCGCTGTGACTTCAGACGGGGTGCTAATCGTCACGAATGCTGCCAGCGGCGACGTGTTCAGGCGGCAGCACGGAGGACCTATCCTAGCGGAGTGGTTCGGACTCGCGTCCGGCACTGATAACGCAACAGCAATCGCAAACACTGCTGCGCTAAACGCGGCATTGAGCTTCGCCTCGAGAAACCGTTGGACGGTGGTGTTGAGAGGGGATTCAAATTACCGCTTTGACCTTGGTATTGTTGTCCCGGACAACACCACACTAGATGGGCGTTTTGCGCTGATGACATTCCAGAACGCAAGCGAGCTTTCAACCGTGCGGGGTGTGCCAGCGATCACCATCGGCAGCCAGAGCACTGTTCGCAATCTCAACATTTATGGAAGTGGAGTCGACGAGGCGACATGTATAAAAGACCGAACCGGCTGGGATACGAGATTCATCATCGACAACGTGATGATCCGATCTACCTGGAGAATCGGAGTCGATATTGCTGGAGCAACTCCCGCGTTACACAACATCTTTCTAAGCGCAGGCTCAGTTATTCCGTTGCGTATGAACTTGGCTTCAGTGTGCGACGTGCAGGGATTCACTGCGATCAACAACCGGATTGTTGATCTTGAAAAAACAAACTTCATCGCTTCCGTCGCTCGAACGACGAACGTCGTCACGGTCACGACCGGCGCAGCGCATGACCTTATTCCGGGACAGCGGGTGCGCATGACGAACATTATTGACGCTAGTCTCAACATTGACGGTTACGTGCGGACGACCGCCGATGATACGACATTCACAATGTACTCCGTCGGAAGTGATGTCGTCGCAAACCCAGCGGAATCCGGCACACTCATCGAAAGGCCAGCAGGGGTGGTTGGTCATAATGTGGTTACCGGCAACTTCGATGGTGTGAATGTGGAGGGCGCGACCACCAACGCGCTGCCCGACTTCGTGATTATGTCGGATGCGCAAAACAATTTCTCGACATGGAAAAACTGGTGGACTGAAGAGTTTGAAAAGACGTTCACACTCCTTGGTGGGACACACATAATCACGAGAGGAAACGACATCAAAGACATCGTGATGGATGTTCGGCCAGGAGCGCGAGTCCAAGGACTTGAGGGGTGGTATCCAACGCCGAGCAATGAAGTGCTAGGCAAGGCAAAGTATCTCTACTATTTCAACGAGGGTGTTGGTAGTAATGTAGTAGACCATGCCGGCAACTACGATTTGCCGATCGCGGTGAATAGCGCGTGGACTAACACGCCATACGGTCCAGCCCTGCAAATGCAAACGGCTTCCAAGGTCGCGCAGACGGCGGCAACAATTCCCGCCGCGCTCGTTGCTGACTCATCATGGGCCGTCGCGTGGTGCTGGTACGCGCCGGCGCTGTCGGCTGGCAATAACGGTATGCAAGCTGCCTTCCGTCTCTACGAATCATCCAGCCACTATCTTTTCGTTGGACCGTACAGCAGCAGCAAAATCTACATATTGTCACGGGCATTGCAAAACATGAGCAGGAATATCATGAGCGATAACTATCACACGGGGTGGCAGTGGCACGCGCTTGTTCATGATGCGGATCATGGCACCATGACTTACTTGCAACTGCAAGACGAATCGGGTGTTACTGAATGGAGTTGGAAAGGTGGTTCATACTTCACTCCGAGCACTAATGTCCCATTAAACTTCAACTATTCGTCCAGTGCTTCCACTGCGCCATGGCAGACATGCTACACATTTTTTGGAGTGTGGACAAATACGATTGACCGAACTGATCTGAAATGGCTTGCGAGCAACCTAAGCTTGTTGCGAGCTGGAGCCCCAAAGACAAGCACGTTTGCGCACGTACTCAAGCCGGCAACAGCAGCGGTTCAAGCTGGCAGCGGGGAAGCGGTTCTATCGGCTGGCGCGTATGGTTCCAAAACCACACTCTACGTGAGCCAGGATGGGGGCGTGACGCAACCGATTGAGCTGCGACAGCGCAGTTCAATCACAACGTCGCGTGGGTCGCTGGCTGGTGAGATGATGAATTCCTCTGCAATTGCAGGCTGCGAAAGTGGATGGACGCTGTCGAATCCTGCGGCCACCAACTGGATCTTGGGTGGTACTAGTTACGCTTACCTGAACAACGGCGACGGCAATGGTGGAGTCGCGATCACAAACACCATGCAGGCTCCAATCCGGGGTGGCGATACCGCATGGAACAGGGTCTATGACGTGACCGTGACGCTCGCGAGCGCCTGCACGATCACGAATAACGCGACCATCGAAGTGAGTTTGGGCGGCAATGTGATAGGTCAGATCGAGACCACAACATCATCGTTCAGCGCAACCGCGCTGTGCGGCAGCGCGACAAATCTCATTTTCACGATCAGGAGTCCCACGACAAATTCCCAAGTACTGATCGAGTTTGATACTGTCTCAGTTGTTCCGTGGGCTAGCGGTGACCTGATGCACTCGCACAGCTACTCGGCTGCGAGTCTTGTTCCGTCTGCTAGTGCGGCCCCTTACTTCGAGTTCAGCGCAAGCGGTAGCAACGCTGCGACCGCAGACGTGAAAACTAACATCCTTGCACTTGCAACTACTACTGTCACAGATGTTCCTGAAATCATTGGTCAGATAGTCACGGGTGACAATGGTGGAAACTGGGTCGTGCGCGGTAAGGTGTTTGCCACAGCATCCGATGACTATGCGCTTGAGCTTACCTATATTGATCCAACCACGACAACTAACATCGTGACTGCTACCACAGACCTAACGCGATGGGCCTGGGCTAACGCGGGCTACATCTACTTTGGAGCGCGAGACGACAGCGCAGACTCGGGAGTAACCATCAAAGCAAGCTCGGTCGAAATCAAACCCTAACCTATGACTATGAAGAAACTACTCATTGCAATCATCGGGCTGGCGCTCATTGCGCCAGCGTGGTCGGCGGACGATGACCCTATCACTGCTGTTGAAACCACAGAGCTGACCCGACTGGAAGACGCCGGTTTCACGGTGCGTGTCGCGATGACGCCGGTGGTCAAATCCGGTGGGACGAACATCGCGAGCGTTGACAAGATCATTGTCGAACGTTGGGCCAAACGGCGAAAGTTGGTCAACGGCGTGCAGGTCGGTAATGCGACGTCAGTCAAGATCGACGAGCGGGACTGCACGGCGTGGTTCATGGCGCGCATTAACCCGGCAACCGGGCTGCCTGTTGCGCTGAACATTGCGCCTGATCGTGGTTCCTGGGCACAGCGTGCCTACCGACAATCGGCACCAGTCGGGGAGTAAGCTGCATATGGGCAAACCAATTGGAGAACTTCAGGGCTGGTGGGCGTCGAGCCATAAGGTACTGCTTGCAACGTGGCCAATGCTCCTCGCGTTGGGAGCTTGGCAAGTAAGACAGACCTTTGGACTTGCAGCGCAGATTCAGGAGGAGCGCATCGAGGCGAGGGCCTATACCGACAAAGCTGTAAGTGGGGCACTGGCCCAAGTGTTCCTGGAGATCAGCAACCTCAAGACCACCATCGCAACCATGCCCGCGAAGACGCCTCCTGACTGGTGGGAGCTGTTTGTGCGCACTGAACTAAAAGAGCTTGACGATCGAGTCAAGGCCATTGAAAGGAAACCATGAGAAAACTAGTCAAAACCGTAGTTCCGTTGAAGGTTGGTAAGGTGTTCGAGTTCCCGTGCAACCGGTTCCTCGACTGGCACGTTGCAGGACGGCAAGTTGTCATCCGTTGCCTAAACTGGACGGAAGGCGAGCCTGCGCCGTGCGAGTGGGTTGTGATCGAGGATGGTGGCACGGTACCAGAGGGGTTCGGCTTCGCGGCTAAACTTCAAGGGTCCACCAGCAAGGCATACTTGCTTGCGAGTACCTGCATTGGGAACGTCTGATGCGCTGGCTTGCCCTCACCCTGCTCGGTGCCCTGCTCTGTGGGTGCACGACCTACAACGAGCGGTTCACGTACGTCGATCCTAATACTGGATCGACCAATCACACGGTGCATATCAGTTACCGAAGCTGTCTAATGTGGGGTGAGGCTGCGAAGCTGAAGACTGAGACTCAGACAATGGAGTTCATCCGCACCGTCAACGCTGACGGACTAGTTAGCAAGCCGGACGCTGACTCGATCAAGGCCATTGCTGACGGAATAGTGCAGGCGATTTTAAACGCAGCATCGCAAGGAGCTGTGCCGTGACACCAGAAGTCGTCAACCGCATTGTCGCAAAGCTGACGAGTGGTCAGTGGCTTCTCACCATGTCTGCCGCTTTTGTATTCGCATGGTGCGCGGTCAATGCTGTGTTGGACAAGGAGACAATCTCGACCTTGCTCGGTGTCATCTTCACGTTTTACTTCTCGCGACAGAGGAACCAGACTCAATGAGGCCAACAGTCACCATCGACACGTCCGAGTTTCAGCGTGCGCTGAGGCGGCACTTGGCTACAACGTCGCGTGAGTTATCCGAGGCTGTGAACATGCGGCTTGCTGCTGTGTTGATGCGAACGTTTCTGTTTCTTGATCCGCGCAATCCGCAAGCAAAGCGCGATGAAGTCAAAGGAATACTAACGAGAGAGATTGAGGAACGGACAAGGACCACGAAGAGCGGTAAAGTGAAAAGACTAGGGAGGCTGCGGCAATTCCAGTTCCGACACAAGATCATCAATGCGATGCGCGGCAAGCGCGGGCAAGCTGGCCTTTACGGTCAAGCAATGCGTGATGCTTCTGGATCGTTTCTTCGCGGACGCACTTCGTCTGTTGGTGCAATGAAGGCTCTTGTTGTGCGAATGCTTCGCAAGGTAATGCCTGCATTCACTCAGTTTGGAAGTGTGACTAAGAAGAGTGGAGGCCGACAGGTCAAAGGCAACGCAATGCTAATTCGTTTGGCAGGCCAGTACAACCATGCTGCAAGCAACGTTGGGGTCAGCAGCAACGTTAGCAAGCGACAAAGCGCAACAGGTAAGACAGCTGTGCCAGGGTGGAAGCCGTTCGCTGAAGTCTCTGGAGAGTACGGAGTGAAAGCAGGCCAAGACCCGAAAGTTAACGCGCGCTACCAAGCCGCCGTCCAGAGGGCATTCGCAGACGAGACTCGGGAGATGATTGACCACCTACGCGCCAAGGTACTGGACAATGCTGAGGCCGCAGGCTTCATAGTCAAATGAGCGGCTACAACCCCATCCTAAGCGGCTACAACGCCATCCTACTAAGAGCGCAAAAAGCGTTGTACCAGTACATATCCGCTCAGACGTTCACTTGGACCTACTCGGGGACGAGCGTGACGGTTGGTAAGTACCGCGGCATAGACAACGCGGACCTGACACTGCCTGCGATCATCTGCAACGCGACGAACGCGGAGCATGAGGATGTTCCTTGGTGGACTGGCAACTGGCGGGTGACGGCTGAGATTCTGCTACGCGAGGCGGCAGACGATTGCACGGAGGACGAACACCTAACGCACGCAGGGGAAGTCATGGACACCATCGTTTCGAGCAGCCTAGTCGCGGATATAAACACGGCGTGCACAAGTACAATCGAGGTTGTGAGGGCTGGACCTCCGGCGACCATAAGCTACTCCATTTCAAATCGTCATTGGGAGAGCAGCATCGCATTCACAATGCTAGTCAACAACACGTAACCAAGGATATCTTATGGCAACCACAGTGGTCGGAAGCGGCAGACTCTACCTCGCGCCAAACGCTTCTCTAGGAACTTCGTTTGGCACGCACACGGTTGAGGAAGCTACCATCACGCAATCTGGCGAGGCTCCTGTTGAATCACAGGTTGCTGGAAGCTACGCGCTTATTGCGGTTAAGGACGCGATGAAGCTTGAACTCACAGCCACCTACGTCACAACAGATATAGTCTCACTACCGGCGCACGGGACATCACACACGCTCGCCAACATGCCAAGCATCACATGGAACTCCGTTGCCAACGCGATTAACGAGGTTGCATTAACCGGCAAGTGGACTCTGACAGCCCTGACAAATCCAGTGGCATACGATCAGGTATCGCGTTGCACTGCGACGTTCACGAAGTGGGCGGGCATTGTCCGATCATAGGGCGCGCGTTATGGCAACCACCGTTTATGGTAGTGGCAGACTCTACGTAGGATCATCGGCCTCGTTGGGCGCAAGCTTCGGCACTCACACTATCGAGGAAGTCACCATCACGCAATCTGGCGAGGCTCCGGTTGAAAGCATGGCCACCGGCTCGAACGCGCTCGTTGCAGTCAAAGACGCAAGCAAGGCCGAGTTGTCTGTGACATTCTTAACAAACGCTACCGTGACAATCCCGGCTATCGGAACGGCTCACACATTCGACCACATGCCCGAGGTTGAGATATTCGCAACGCCGGACGGTATCAATGATACGAGCACGACCGGGAAATGGACGCTAACGGAGGTTACGAATCCAGTGGCCTACGATCAGGTACAGAGATGCACGGCAACGTTCGTTAAGTGGCGCGGGATGAAGCGATCCTGAGATGGACCCGGCATTCAAAAATGCGAACGAGTCACGACTGACCGGCCACGTCGTTTATGGCCTGCCGCTCTATCCACTCACAATCGGTCACGTCTTTCTACTCTCTGACTTGGACGTGACATTCCTGGTGGACCAGAACGTTGAGCCGCAGATTGATGACATGCTGCTCTTCACCTTCACGGCGGCGCACAAACGCGCAGCGCAGGCGAGGCGGGCGTTGGCCTTCCCCTGGTTGCTTGCAAGCAAGCTATTCTTCTTCGTGTGGGGATTGTTCGCACGCAGAAAGAATCCGATCCTCGAAATGGCTAGGCTTCATGCGTACCTGGACAGCCAGGGGAAATCTCCACAGGTAAAGCCACCGAAAGGTGAAAGCGTGACGCTCAACGCTCCCGAGCACTGGCGTCTGCTTGTGATGCTGATGGTTGACTTCCATATGCAGATGAAGGACGCACTCGACGTGCCGTTGAACTTCGCGCGCAATCTCTGGGCAGTGCAAGGTGAGCGCGAACAGAAGATTGCCTTGGCTTGGACTCCGAACACCAGTGCGGCTATCGCGCAACTCAAGCGCAAGCTTCAAGAGGAGGGCAAGTAGCTATGGGACTTGCTTCTCTCATTGTCCGCCTGGGGCTCGATGCGACAAGCTACAACGTGGGAATGAAGCGGGCCGAGAGTGCCGCAACGAAATTCTCCAGTGTTGTCAAGAGCCAGCTTGCTGGAGTGTTTGCGGTTGGCGCAATAACAGCCTACGCGAAGTCACTGACCAACTTCGCGTCGCACATACAAGACATCACAAAGCGCACGCAACTGAGCGCGGAAACAATCCAGGAATGGAACTATGCAGCTGAGCAGACGGGCACCAACTTGGAGACAATCGTTCGTGGGTACGAGTACCTTGCTAGGAGCAATCCGACGAAGACTAACCAGGAAGTCCTGCGGCAGTTCTATGAATTGAGCAGACTGGTTAAGGAGGGTGCGATCAGCAACGAGCTAGGCTATGTTACGAAGCTTCTCGGGCGTGGAGGTGGCGAACTTATCCCGATGTTTCGCGAGGGCTTTCAGGAGATGGGCCAGGACGCGCGGCGGCTCGGAATCATCATGGAGAATGACGTTATCGCCAAGCTGGACACTTTCGCGGACAAGATGGTCGAACTCAAAAATAGGTTGCGTGGGCCTGCGGGGACGGCGCTCGCAACGGCGGGTGGATGGCTTGCTGGATTCGTGAATGAAGTTGCGGACCAGGTTGCATTCCAAGGCGCGTTCTGGGCCGCAAAGGCTGAAGGCGTAACAAACGCTGAGGCGCTGAAGATAGCAAATGAAGTCCTTGCAGAGTCAAAGCCAACACAAGCTGAGGCCGCAAACAAGGCCGCGCCCAAACTGTTTGGTGATGAATCCGGCACTGCCAACACGACGACCGCCCAAGAATCCCGCAAGTGGTTGCTAGGTGCTACCACCAGCAACCAACAAATCGGCGCCTTCAACGCCGCGCAGCCTATCCTCATCACGGAGACGAAGGAACAGACGCGCCAGTTGAAGAAGATTGCAGATAACACGGACGCGCTGAAAAAGGAGTGGGATAACTCATGAGCGTTTTCGGAACAGACCACAAGCCTAATCAGTAGCCGCACGTCTAAGACTTCTATGCCACCCCAACCGAAAAAGGTTTTCGGAACAGACCCAAGACTAATCAGTAGCCGCACGTCTAAGACTTCGAGCGGAACTTCAACGATAAAGGTTTATGACGGGTCACTATCTGGAGTCAACACAGTCATTGCCGGCTTGTCTTCATGGGATCAATGGGACCGTGACGACAGCAACGCTCCGCTCTATCGGTTGACGGTGCGGCAGCCTTTGGACGCTGAGGGTGCGGAATCGCTTGAGTGGTCTTGGGAAATCGCGCCGACCGAAGACAGGCGCGACATGAAGGAGCATCCCGTTGTGCTTAACATTGTCAATGCTCTGAATGCTGTGTCAGCAGACAGCGGCACAGATGCGCTCCGTCAAGTAATCCAGGCCGTTGACGATGCGAATGAACTCTTGTTTGTGGCTGGAGTTCTTCCGACCGAAGCAACGCGAGTATTCGAGAGACTCTATAACGTTATGCTCCGTGGCCAGACACACTTCGCATGGCCACACTACACACTGCGTTTCAACGCTACCGTAGGCGCTGCGTTCTCTGGACAAATCAACGACGATGGCGCTTATCGTGTGTACTCTGCCGGGGACATTATCTCGCAGTTTGGAAACTTCCCGATGTACGCTAGGACGCAAGCCCGAGTGCTTGCGCTCCAAGCATTCGACCCTGCGACTCTGTTCGCTTCCGCAGGCGTCACAGGCCTTTCTGGTTACACTTGGGGTTGGCTCAAAAAGCCGATGAGTGAAACGCAACTAAGGGACTTCAAGATTCAACTCTCTACAGAGTGGGATCTTGACTTGTGGGAAACTGAGCTACCCACTTACATCAGGCTATGAGGACTCCGGCAAAACCGCGCAAGCTCGGTGACTTGCTGACATGGGCTCAAGAGATGCACGAGTTCATCATGCGGAGTCGAATCGTGCCGAGTCCTGACGTGAAGCCGATTGAGACGACACGCGGCACGGCTCTGATAACAACTGCGAAAGGCAAAGGTGGCGACGGTGACAATGTGTGGCAATGACACAACTAACCAAGGATGAAATATGGCTGACTCTGTATCACTCACATTCAAACTCAGCGCAAGCTTCTCAAGTGAGACCTACGCTAACACCATAAGCACAAAGAGCATCACGCCTGAGGCCGGCAGCGATGCCGCTGGCGCGAGCCTTCAAACCATCGGGACAAGCTGGCAAGCGTTAGACCTTGGTGACGTTGACAAAACTAAACGTTACTGGGTCTGTGTCGTCAACAAATCGAGCGACACAGCAACTCCCAATACACTGACGATTAAAGCTTTGACTGGAGTTGGGGCATACGGGGGTGTTGAGTTCGTGCTTTACCCTGGCGAGGGAATGCTCGTCCCGATGGAGGCTTGGGATGGAACATATCCGGTACTCGGAGGATTGTTCGCTGGTGCTACCGATCCTGTTGCTCAAGTCGTCTACGCGGACGCAGGTGTTCCTCAATGAGCTTGACCTATCCAGTCGCGCCAACGGTTGCGGCGGGAGAAGCTATCACTAGCACGCAACTGGCAGGACTCGCAAACGCGATCAATGCTAGGTTGCGCTGTGGACTTGGGGACGGTGCCGAGCGCGTTGCGTACATGACACGCAACGCGTTCCTTCAACTCCAGAATCCAAGCGGCAGTGTGTATCTGCCGCAGTCACACTTTTTCACTCAGCGGCAGATGGCCGAGCCGGAACACACCGAATGGCCGGAGGCCGAAGTGGGTGAAGACAACGGTGCAACCACGGGCAGCAACTGGGGAGCCTACGTTTTCGGCTCTGATGACATCGACCTGCAACCGGAAGCTGTGCGGTTGACTGATCCTGTCGAGGGATTCATAACCACGCCTGCGAGCACGAGCACTCTTGATTTGTGGCAACTCGGGAAGCTTCAACGCGGAGCATACGACCCAACGACTGGAGCTATAGCATGTCCTGCATTCACAGCAGCCCGCGAGTATGCGAAGATTCGGTGGCGCTGGTGGAGTCCACAAGGAGCAAGCTGGGGTGGATACTTCGCAAGCCCAGCCCTAAACGCGACACCGTGCGAAGACCCGGACGCTACAGACAACTACCCTGCCCCGCCCAACTTCAATGTTTTCTTCACCAACCTTTCCACCGGCGCGACCACAAGCTATCCGGGGACTTGTTCCGACGGGCCAAGCTTGTCTACCCCTGGAATGTATGATGATCACATTTACGCTTGGGGTGAGACACCCTGGGCGTACTATGTCGCGCTGAACAATGGCACGGTTGACGAGCTAAGCAAAACAGAGTGGGTTATTGGACCGTTCTCCGGCGAACCGAGGCTAGGGCGAGGATGGGCAGGAATGTTCGAGCGATTCGGACACCGCTTCGCCGGCGAGTTTCGTGGGGTGGAGCCGAACGAGAAGGCTATGCGCGCGCGTTCTACGGTACGCTACAGGCTTGCGCCGAACTTTCGAGACATAGTGCGGCGGCAGTATCTACTAGCCCCGCAGAACGGAACGCAGAGCGGGAACGAGATAACCGCAATCTACCAAAGCGCAAGCCTAGGGCACGGGCAAAGTGCGATGATGAACGCTGCGAGTGGCATGGTATTTGCCGGGATGCTCGTCACTGGTTCCGGCTCAGTGACAGCGACTGACTCCGACGGCGATGTTGTGGGATCAGCAAGTGGACCTGCATCTGTTGCAGCGTTTGATCCGACCGCAACTAGCGTTACGCTTACCGCTTCGGACTCATCTTCGGGTGTACAGGTTGAACTCTTGGAGTTGCTACCGTACACACCAGGGCCATGGGATGTGTTCATGATGTTTAGGGTCGGTGGGGCTGTGCTTGCATGAGCATTCCGCTTGATGGTAGTCCGCTTACAGTCGACGCTCCGCGCGCGATTGAATCGAGCTACTGGTCCGGCGCGTGTATCACTTCGCAGAGCGGACAGGAGTTGGACGTTCCGCGCTACATGAACCACAATGCTTTCTTCGATTCGGCTCGCCGCTTCTCACAGTTCGTCCGCTTCATTGATAGGCCACAAATCACGGGTTACGAAGTCGTCAACGGCAAGTCAGTGATCTACGTCACACTCCGAGACTTGGGTGGAGGTGCAACTGTGCTTGATGGTATCAAGGATGCGATCACGGCCACGGCACCGAAAGAAGGCTGGTCAAACGAGTGGCTTCTGCTGCCGTACTTTCGTCCATACTCACCGCACGACACGCACACACTGAGTCTTCCGAACTTCGCGGATTACTACGATATTTGGCAGCGTGGCCAATGGCACGCGCCGGAAACAGAAGTTGATGAGGATTTACTATGGCAGATTTCCTACGGAGCAAAGGTCAACGGCTACGGCAATTTCCTCGCCGAGAGTGTGTCAGGCTACAACTACGCCAAACTCTACACGCCAACATTTGGAAGCTACAACCTGAACTATTACCCGCACGGAGGCGACCCGACAGAGCAAGCAAAGAACCTTAAGTTCTACAAGTCGGTCCAGATTTACAAGCCTCCGTATGAGATTGAGTCTGCTGAAACTGTGAACATCGACGGCGCGGAGCGAATCAGGATTACGCTTACCACGAGGCTACAGAATACCGTGGGCGAGGTTGACGGCGTTCCCGCTGGTGACATATCGCGTGACGTGTCGACGTGGGTCGGTGCAACCATTGCGGCTGAACCGTATCGCACGGATGAGAACGCTCTGCGGTTGTATCTCGTTTGGCTCGCGACGGGCTACAATCCACCTTGCACGATAGGAGACTGGGCTCGGGCCGGCGAACCGAACACGCATTACGATTCGCTCTTTGCATCCATCATGCCGACGCTCGTGCTCGTGAAGCTGATGCCGTTGCCATACGATGACGGAAACGACACAGCGCAATCGAGCGATTCCCCGGCGTGGCATGACTGGTTCCTCTCTGCGGAATGGTACATTCGCGCAATGTGCGAAGGATACGTGGACCTGAACTCCAGCGTGAATCTCGCATGCAATGTCGATGATCCGGACGGCATTCCAGAGTCAGAGGACGAGACGTGCGAAGACACCGGACCTGATATTTACGACTACACGTTTGAAAACCTGATGGTTGATGCGAGCGGTGGAACGCGCTCCGCGATGCTGACTGTTCCAACGACTGACTTAGCTGACCCGTGGCCTAGCTACGGGCCATTGCCGCGGACGCCACGAGCAGCCGAAGTCTTCAACTTGTTCAGTTCGGCAGTAAACAAGCTAACTCGCGTTCGGCTCATGCTCCCATGGGACTTGTGGCACCGTGATATTTACTATGAATCTGACGCTCTGAACGTCGCGCCGTCTGACTTGTGCGGCGGCGCGCTCTCATGCGGAGCAACCGGCAAGCAAGTGTGGGTTGGCACAGGGAATCCTGCTAACACACTCACGCTAGATGAGGGATGGGATAACACACCTGAACATCTTTACTCGCAGGTAAGCTCTGCGTTCACGTTCGCTTGCGGTCCAGACTATCAGCTTGTCAGCACTCGGAACACGGTGGAAATCAAATTCGACCTGCTCGATGCGGACTTGCTCTATGCGATTCCGGATCAATGGAAGGAGCTAGTCACAGACCATACAAACCTTGGAACTGTGATGTGCATATGGCGGTACAATGTGCGATGGGTGTGGAATGACGAAGCGACAACGGAATGCGATCCACCATACATTTCGTTCGCTTGCGGATTCGAGGAGCAGAAGATACAGCGTGTCGGTTGCGAGTACGTGAAAGAAGGACTCGTGGACTTCGGCGCGCAACCGCCAGGAGGGCTGCACGCGGCGGCGTGGCAAACCACCCCATTAGCCCAGTGCTCGCACGGTCCGGCGAACATCTGGTGGGGCTATCCTGCTGAGCGTAGAACGCTATTCGTCGACGTACCGCTCGAAGGAACCGAGCCCGAGACTGTGACAGTCCCCGAAGACCCATGACATTCCGCGTGACAGGCTATTTGCGACGCCGGACGGCTCCCCCGGTACGCGCACACCCCCCGGCCACAGAAAACGCGCCAGCGGGCAAATCTGAGCGAATGCAGGCCTGTCTCGCGTGCGGATGGCTACAGGACAGCCGGTGCCAACATCCTGGGGCGAGCCGGTGCCCAGGGCGGCAGGGCGGGCAGCCGTGGCGCAGCCTGCGGCGGTGCCCCGCGGGCCGGTGGTGAGCGCAGGAAGCCCGTGGTGGGGTTTTTCCCGGCGGGGAGGGTGAGCGTAGCCGGGCAACAAAAAAGCCGCAGGGGGATGCCTGCGGCGTGGGTGCCTCGCGGGGCTATTTACCACCCTCGTTTCGCCGTCACGACCGTGTAGCCATCGTCGCTACGGGCCTTTCCGTTTTCAGCGTCGCCCGGCAATCTCGCTCGCACTTCGTCTCCGAATCGCGATTTTGCGATGGCTTGAGCCTGATCCTGGGCCATCAAGCGTTGATGCTGCTCGAACACTCCGGTTGCGTCGTGTCTCCGGTATTGGACTGTGTATCGCTTCATTTTGTTTCCTCTTGGTTGTGCCCCTTGCGGGGGCTGTGGGCGGCGCTACTTGCGCTTCGTGCGCCTGATCCCCTTCCGCCGGACGCGGCTCATGACCGCGCTCCGTTCCGCCGATGTGAGCCGGTCCCACCGAGCCGAGGCCGCTCTGGCCTGTTGCGGCTCGATGGCCGCGCCGCATTTTGGACAGTTCATGCTTCCTTTTTGTTGTGCCCCTTGCGGGGCGGGTTCTCAGTCTCGATTCAGCGGGCTCGCCGGCGACATCCGGCACCACTGCTCGACCGTCTCGCAGCCTGCCACCCAATCACGCCCCACCTCGATGCGTAGCGTGCTCGGAGTGTAGAGCGTCCGCGCAAATCTACCGTTGCGGATATGGGTCTTCCAGCGTCCCATTCCCGCCGTCGCGGGATGTTTGTCGCCATCCACCTCGACGATTGGGGTGGAGTGGAGCGATCGGAGGCCTCTATCCGTTCGGCCGCGCGGATGCCAGCCGTTTCGGCGGGCGATGCGCCTAATGTATGTGCTGAGTTTCATCTCGTTTTTGTTTGTTTTCATGCGCGCAATCTACACTCACTTGCGCGCACGTCAACAGTTTTCTGTAAAATCGTAAAACTTTTTTCTGGCGGGTTGGCACGATTCATGACGTGCGCGCAAACATTGGCGTTTTCGAGCAAACGGCGATTTGATTGTGCGGAAACATCAATGGGAATGCGGGTGCAAACGCGATTTGCATTGCACTTTTCGGACGCGAATCGAAAAAACCGTTGACGATTTGCATTGCGCGCAATACAAGCAATGCACGCAATGAGCGCAAACCGAAAACGGAAAATGCGATCCTGGGAAGCGGACCCAGACATAGACGAGCATCTTCGTCTGCTTCAAAAAAAGCACACTCTTTTAACACCCCACATCAACCGCGCGTTGCGAGCGTACTTCGCCCGCGAATTCGGGTGGTCGTGGAAAAAGAAGCTCCAATGAGAACGCTACTTTCGGCCTGTCTCGCGTTTGCGATCACGGGCCTGGTCTGCGCGGGACAGCCTCAAAAAAGACCCAATGCTGTACGTCTCGAGCAGGCCGAACTCTACACAGTCACGGCTTACTGTCCGTGCAAAGTCTGCTGCGGGAAGTGGAGCGGTGGGCCGACGGCAAGCGGCAAGATGCCGGTGGCCGGCATCACAGTTGCCGGGCCACGGTCGATTCCGTTTGGCACTAGGGTTTGGATCGAGGGCGTGGGCGTGCGGGTGGTGCAAGACAGACTTGCTCGCAAGTATGACGGGAGATTTGACCTGTACTTTTCGAGCCATGCGGACGCGCTCCGATTCGGGAAGCGTAGCCTGAAGGTAAGGGTGCTGCGATGAGTGACCATCAACCCATCCCCGGTACTCCAAGCGAGCAACACGCGATCCGCATCAAGGAGATCGAGTTGATGCGCGAAGAACAGTTGGAGCGGGTCTATGACCCGAAACAGTTGGACGAGCTTGCGGAAGCTTACTGGATTTCAGTTCTCGCGCTCAATAGCAAGCGCAGAAACATGCGATAATTTCCGGTAGCACGACGCTGCCGGGCAACAAAAGGAACAAAGTGAAAGCGCACAACGTAACAGGTAAGTGCATTGTAGCCGCTGATCGCGGCTTCGTGTGGGTTGGAGACATTGAGAGGAGCGGGGACTGCTTGCTGATCCACAATTCCAAAAACATCCGGAGGTGGGGAACAACTCGCGGCATTGGTGAGCTAGCGAATGGGCCAACACCATCTACCGTGGTCGACGATCAGGGTGAGGTAGTAGTTCCCTGGCACGCCGTAATCCATATCACCTTATGCAAAGCGAACTCATGGTGACTATTGATGGGTCCGGGTCCGGGTACGGGTACGGGGACGGGGACGGGTCCGGGTACGGGTACGGGTACGGGTACGGGGACGGGGACGGGTCCGGGTACGGGTACGGGGACGGGTCCGGGGACGGGTACGGGTCCGGGTCCGGGGACGAGTACGGGTACGGGTACGGGTCCGGGGACGGGTCCGGGGACGGGTACGGGTGCGGGTACGGGTACGGGTCC
>Ga0116160_1000933_pt1 | contig 32330 bp, 28 predicted proteins | sample AD_JPNAS2_MetaG_FD_89879 | JGI IMG/M metagenome (GOLD analysis project Ga0116160, IMG submission 89879) | Active sludge microbial communities of municipal wastewater-treating anaerobic digesters from Japan - AD_JPNAS2_MetaG | ecosystem: Engineered > Bioreactor > Anaerobic > Digestate | place...
AACTGGCTGGCGTACCGTGATGATCTGCGGGCCATCGTCTCAGGGACCTCTGCGGTCACCGAATTGCCCGCGCGTCCGGAGTATCCGGCAGGCACATAAAGTCGCGGACAGTATTCCAGGGAGAGCGACCTCCCTTAGACCCTGGCTGACACCAGGACGGGATAACCCGCTACCATCCGCGTTCCTGTGGCAGGAATGTTCAGGTATATAGCAGGGTTACTCCCGCAATTCAATCTAAGGGAGGATAATCACTGTGAAAAGTTTTTTTGGCTTATATGGGCGGCAAGAGTCTATTGACGGATAAGATCATTCCCAAAATTCCGGAACACCAGTGCTTCGTTGAAGTCTTCGCTGGCGCGGCTTGGCTGCTATTTCGGAAGAATGAGCATATTTCGCGCGTCGAGGTGATCAACGATATCAACCTTGACCTGGTCACGCTGTACCGCGTAATCAAGCATCATCTTGAAGAGTTTATCCGCTATTTCAGGTGGGTTTTGATCGCCAGGGATGAATTCGAGCGGCTCAAGGGAGAAAATCCTGAGAGCCTGACGGACATTCAGCGCGCCGCCCGTTTTTATTACCTACTAAAATCGGGCTACGCCAGCCGCATTAAAAACCCCTCATTTTCGAGCGCCGCTACTAGCAAGCCCCGGCTGAATCTGCTGCGCATCGAGGAGGAGCTGTCCGCAGTGCATCTCAGGCTGGCCAGGGTGTACGTCGAAAATAGGCCCTACCGGGAGATGATTGAAAAGTTCGACGCGCCCGACACTTTCATGTACCTCGATCCTCCGTACTACGGCTGCGAGGATTATTATGGCGACGGGATATTCAACCGCGAGGATTTCGAGCGGTTGCGGGACCTGCTGCTGGCCCTGAAGGGTAAATTCATGCTCTCGATCAACGACGTGCCGGAAATCAGGCGGCTGTTCAATGGTTTCAGGGTTGAAACGGTGGCGACGTCCTATTCGGCCGCCGGCGCCAATAAAAAGAAGCGCGTGACCGAGCTATTGGTCTCAAACTACGATCCCAATCGTGCTCGAACAGGCGCTCAAAAATAGACTTGATCAAACTTATTTTGATGTGCTCAAATCAATTTCACACGCGACTTTTAACGTTTTTCGCTCCGGGTTATCGCGTGCGGCTAGTCAGGTCAGGGTATGGGTGCCGGGGTGTTCCACAGGGGAGGAGGTATATTCAATAATCATTCTCCTCCGGGAACACATGGATGAAGTAAGGAAAGAATTCAAAATTCAGGTCTTCGGGACAGACATCGACGAGGACGCGATCAGCACGGCGCGTTCGGGCATTTACCCCGGCAATATCGCCATCGACGTCAATCCGGAGCGGCTGAGGAAATATTTTATCAGGGAAGAGAACGCCTACCGTGTAAGGAAAGACATCCGGGAGGCCGCGGTCTTCGCCGTCCAGAACGTCATCAAGGATGCGCCTTTCACCAAGCTGGATATCCTGAGCTGCCGCAACCTCCTGATTTATCTCGACAGCGATCTCCAGTCCCGCCTGATGCCGCTGTTCCATTACAGCCTGAAGACGGGCGGGCTCCTGTTCCTCGGCTCGTCCGAGAGCATCGGCTCGTACATGGATCTCTTCCGGGCTTTCGACAAGAAATGGAAATTCTACCGCCGGACGGAAACGCCTTCGGCCAACAACGTGGGCGCTTTCGCCGGATTCCCGTGGACGCTCGAATCCGGCCAGAGAGAAGCCGTTCCGGAGGTGAGGAAGCTTCGGGCAGTCAGCACCTCCGAGCTGGCCAGAAAAGTCCTGATCGAAAACTTCGCGCCTCCTTCCGTCCTGATCAACAGCCGGGGGGAAATTCTGCACGTCCAGGGGAAGACCGGGAAGTACCTGGAGCCTTCCCCGGGGCAGGCCAGCCTCAATATCATCGATATGGCGCGCGAAGGCCTGCAGTTCGAGCTTCGTTCCGCCCTGCGCAGCGTGCAGCAGGAAAGAATGGAAACCGTACAACGGAATATAAGGGTGAAGACGAACGGCGGATCCCAGGTCATTAATCTCAAAATTATTCCTGTGCCGGATTCGGAGCAGGCGCAGGGCCTGATGCTGGTGAGTTTCGAGGACGTGATCCCGGTTAAGGCAAAACCGGCCGAAAAGGAGAAAGAGGGCCGGGCCGACGCTCGGGCCGGAAGGGTGCATGAGATAGAAAAAGAACTGAAGTACACCCGGGAAAACCTGCAGGCCACGATTGAAGAGCTTCAGGCGTCCAATGAGGAGCTCAAGTCCGCCAACGAGGAGTTGCAAAGCACCAACGAGGAGCTCCAGAGCACGAACGAGGAGCTGGAGACTTCCAAGGAGGAGATGCAGTCCGTCAACGAGGAGCTGGCGACGGTCAATTCCGAGCTCCAGGTCAAAATAGAGCAGCTCTCCCGGGCGGAAAACGACATGAGGAACCTTCTCGACAGCACCAATATCGGGATCATCTTCCTGGATCGCGACCTGAGAATCAAGCGCTTCACCCAGGAGGCGACCAAGCTGATCAATCTGATCCACAGCGATATCGGGCGCCCCATCAGCCATATCGTCGCGAATCTCGAGTACGAAGGACTGGACAGGGACGCGCGCCAGGTTCTGGACGCTCTCGTCCCGAAAGAGCAGGAGGTTCGGACCAGGGACGGCCATAATTATCTGATGCGGATCATGCCGTACCGGACAGTCGAGAACGTAATCGATGGCGTGACCGTGACGTTTACGGATATCGGACGCCTGAAGGAAAAAATAGGGGTATCACGGTAGCGGCCTGTTCAGGCATTTTTCAGCGGCAGGAAAAATGAAACAAACGGAGCTTCGCAGAGAAGCGGAGAGGCTGTACAGCAAGCAATTCGTGTCCGGGAAGGGAGCAGGACATGCTCACGGGCAGGCCGGCGACGTTATCCGGGAACTGGAGATTGCCCAGATAGAGCTGAAACTGCAGAACGAAGAATTGAGGGAATACCAGGCCAGAATCGAAGAGGAGATGGCGAGGTACCACGACCTGTATGATTTCGCCCCGGTCGCATATTTCACCTTCGACCGGAAAGGTATGATCACGGAGGCGAACAGGGCCGCGGCCGAGATGCTCGGAATCGGAGCCAGGCAGCTGATCGGAACCCCCTTTTTTCTTTATGTAGCTCCCCCGCACAGGAAGCTTTTCCATGCCCATCAGCACGAAATTTTTCAGAAGGGCGGGAGACAGCGGATAGAACTGAATCTGCTGAATAAAGACGGGACCGAATTCGAAGCTGTTATGGAGAGCCGTCTGGAGGAAACAAGCGACAGGGCGCAGTCGCGGTTCCGCTCCATCGTGACGGACATATCGGAATACAAGGCCTTGAGCAGGGCCCTGCAGGAATCCAACCAGCTGCTCGAGGAGAAAGTCAGTTTACGAACCGCCGAACTGCTGCGCAGCAATGCGGCGATGGCGGAGGAGATAGAGGCGAAAAAAAAGGCGGAACGGGGCCTGAAGGATCTCGCCGCGAAACTCCATGAGGTCCGGGAGCGGGAGAGGCTGGAATTGTCGCGGGAGATGCACGACGATTTCGGCCAGGACATGGTCAGCATCAAAATGGAGGCCTCCTGGATCTGCGGCCACATGGATGGAAGCCCTTCCGTCCTGGTTCGGAAGGCAAAATCGATCGTCGAAAACACGGATAAATGCATTCAGAAGATAAAACGGATCGCATCTTCGCTCCGGCCGCCCGTCCTGGACGACTGCGGGATCGCGGCTGCGATCGAGTGGCAGTGCCGGGAGTTCGAAAAGAGGACGGGAATCCGGTGCTTTTTCATTAACAACACCGAAAAAATAGCGCTGAGGGGAGATGCCGGAATAAACATATTCCGCATCTTTCAGGAATCCCTGACCAATATCGCACGCCACGCGGAAGCAACGGAAGTCAAAACCTCGCTGCAGGTACGTGATGGAAAAATCATTCTCGAGGTGAGGGATAACGGCAAAGGCATCGGGGATGATGAAGCCGCACATCCGGGAGCCCTGGGCATTCTCGGCATGAAGGAAAGGGCGGGTCTGATCGGGGGAGGAATCGAGATTACCCGTCCGCCAGCGGGAGGAACCCTGGTCAGATTTACACTTTTCCCCCCGCGCAATCTCATGGTGAGTTCTGAACGGCAGAGCTGAAGAGTTTAAAAGCCGCCTGTCCTCTCAGCTTCTCCCTTGAGCAGGTCCAAGCCGCCGCCGCTTTCTCCGGTCGAGAATTTCCGCGAGGAACGGAAGAAGAAGGGCCCCTCCGGGCAAGCTGAAGATGATCAGGACGGGAACATAGATCGACAGGTGCTTCAGGCCGTCCCGTATCAGCGCCCTCTCTGCGGATGTCCATGCCTCTCCCGTATTCCTGCCCTTCATCAATGTCCTCATGAAATCAGACATGAGCCGGGTCTCGCTCAGGATAATGTCCTTGTGCTTTTTTACGAGCCGGCGGACGAAATTTCGGGTTAACGTTCCGGGATCCAACATCAGAGATCAGTTCTCAGTTCGCAGTTCACGGTTCACTCGACAAAGACATAAAGATTCATGAATATCTTAGATATCGGCGAATTCCGGGAAAAGTGAACCAATTTCATTCACAGTCCACAGTTCGAAGCTCAGTCTTGATTTTCAAATTAAATCTTTCCCTATAATTGACGATAGGAATTTACGGAGGCGTTGCAGCCGGCCCCACGTGCACTTGAACGTGGTCTGTCGAACTGTGAACCGTGAACTGTGAACTTTTTTTTACGGAGACTAAAAAATGATCGTAAGGTACTGGATGTCGGAAAACCCCGTCACGGCCACCGAGGATATAAGCCTGATGGACGCGTTCGAGCTGATGAAAAAAAACGGGATCAGGCGCCTGCCAGTCTTGAGGGAAGGCGGCCTGGCGGGAATCATCACTCAATCCAATATCCTTCCGTTCCTGAAGAACGAGCCGATCACTGAAGACATCAAAAATGTTCTTCGGAGCAGCAAAGTCCGCGATGCAATGTCGAAGAAACTGATCACCTGCGGGCTTAATACTCCACTCGAGGATGCCGGGGGCAGCATGAGGGAGCACCACGTCGGCGCCCTTCCCGTGCTCAACGAAAAGGGGGCGCTCGCCGGGATCATCACCGAATCCGACGTCCTGGAGGCGCTCGCTGGGATTGCCAAGGCAAGGTGTGAAGGGGTCAGGGTCTATCTGAGCGTTCCCGTGGGGGAGAAGATAGGAATGATTTCCGAAATAGCGGGGCTCTGCAACGACTATTTTCTCGAGCTCCTCACTTTCCTTTCCCATCCCCTGCGGGACGGGAAAAACGAGCTGATCATGCTGCGGCTGAAGGGTCTGAGGACGGACGATTTCATAGCCGCGCTCTGGAAGAAGGAGTACAAGCTTCTGTTTGTCACGGGAAAAGTGACCGATCCGGGCGTCAAGAAAGCGGTGTCGGAACTGGATAAAGTATATCGATAAAAAAGTCCGGAGTCCCGAGTTGGTTAAAGTGTACTCTTTAGCCGCCAGAATATAGGCCAGCCCTTCCTTTCCCCAACCTGCTTGCCGTTTATACCTTAAATACTTAATTTCAATAATCTGAAGAGTTCCTCCCTCCAAGAAAATTAATTAATAAAACTGACGTGTTTGCAGCTGAAGCCTAAAGTTTCAGGGGGGGAAGCCGATACCATTAAAGGATAGTTGCGGCTTACTGCCGTACTCTCCTCCCAGATCCCGAATATTGCTATGGTCGGAGTTATCCGAAATCCTTATATTTTTATGTGTTGGGGGCTATGAGGCTGAAGCAGGTAAGACCTCCCGCATATTTTTGAAAAATTCTACCGCTCCGGGCAGAACTCCATCAAAGAACAGGTCGGGAGCGGCCTCGGACTGGCCATAACGTCGGAAATCGTGCGGCTGCACGGCGGCGAGATCGAAGTGCACAGCGAGCCCGGAGCCGGAAGCCAGTTCATCATCAGGATTCCCAAGGAGGATTATTTCATTGCCAGATCCTAGGAAAGTGCTGGTTATTGACGACGAAGTGCATATCCGCCGCGTGATCGAAGTCATTCTGAAAAAGCGCGGATATGAAGTCATTACCGCCAAGAACGGGGAAGAGGGACTGGAAGCGATCAGATCATTGCAGCCCGATGCCGTCATTTCGGATATAAGGATGCCGAAACTCGACGGCGAGGCGCTCTGCAAAATGGTCAATCCCCTGAAAGAGTTCCGCTCCTTTCTGACGGTGATCATGACGGCGAGGATATCTCCGGACGAGCAGAAATGGATCGATGGGATGAAAGACACCATTTTCATGGAGAAGCCCTTCAGTCCTTTGCGGCTGGCGGATTGCATAGACAGGTATTTTGAAGACAAACTCATGAATACGTGAGCGAGTGATGGATTACGGCTATTTCAGGCAATTCCTGGACGGACTCGAAGGAGTCAGCGGGTACCGGTTCATGATTGCCGATCCGGACGGCTTTCCCCTGCTTTCCGAAGGCCCCGCGGGCTGCCTGGAGGGGATAACGGAACTCGCCGTGCAGATCGTCCGGGAAAATGCATTCCGGTTCGTCTCATCCCCGGGAAGCTTTTTCGCCGGAGTGCCCCTTATGCACGGCAGTGATGTCGCGGGTTCCCTGATCGCCTGCAGCAACGGAAACGGGCAGGCGGAGATCGGGAAGCAGCAGGTATTCAAACTGGAAAAGCTCCTTGTCAGCGTCTCTTCCATGATGGAGGAAAAATGGGCGGCCCAGCGCGAGACGGAGCAGATGAGCCAGGAACTGGCCCAGCTGGTCGAGCACATCTATCTTTATTCCCGGATCGCGCCGCAGATCAAGACCCTGAGCTTCTCGGGGGGTATGCTGAAGGAGCTCATCGGCGAGCTCCTGAGCACGATGCGGATGGAGTTCGTTTTCTCCCTGTTCCCCGGGCGGCCGGAGCTGGATTTCATGGTCGGCAGCCGGAAGATGGAAGGGCTGCCGCGCTTCATCCAGAAACTGTTCGCGTGCATCCCTCCGGACAGTCCGAGCCTGGCCGAAAATTATTTCGTCTTGAACGATTCCAGGTCCGTGCCGGCTTTCGCGGCCCTGCATCCCGATCCGTTCCGCTTTCTTGCGGTAAGGATACAAGACAAGGGCAAGTATTACGGCTGGCTCGGCATGGCGTCGTTCAACATGAGGGAGACATTCCGCCGCAGCGAGCTTAGACTGCTGATATCGATTTCGGAACAGGTCGCCGGCGTCATAACCAACTCGGAACTCTACGGCGAGCTGGAGCGCTTCGTCATCAACGTCGTTGAGTCCCTCGTCGCCGCCATCGAGGCGAAGGATATTTATACCCGCGGCCATTCCGAGCGGGTGAACCGGTACTGCCTTATGATGGCCGACGAGATGGGGATGGAAGCGCCCGAGAGAAGCATTCTGCACTGGGCGGCCATCCTGCACGACGTGGGGAAAATCGGGATACCCGAAAGCATCCTGAACAAGCCGGGCAGGCTCGACGACGAGGAATTCCTCATCATCAAGTCCCATCCGGAGAAGGGCTTTAATATCCTGAAGCCGCTGGCCCCCCTGGCGAAATCCCTGGAAGGGATCCTTCATCACCATGAACGCTTCGGCGGGGGAGGTTACCCGCGCGGGTTGAAAGGGGAGGATATTCCGTTCCACGCGCGGATCATCGCGGTTGCGGACACTTTTGACGCCGTCAATTCCGACCGCGCCTACCGCTCCGCCAAGCATCTGCGGGAGGCGCTGCGGATAGTCGAGGAGTCGGCCGGAACCCAGCTCGACCCCGACATAGTCAGGGTATTCATGAAGGCCTTCCCGTCAATAATATCGGAAGACGGGGAGAAGTAAAATGTCGTCCTCAAAAATAGGAATAATGAAGGCGGGCGCCAACAACATCCTGATACCCAAGGATATGCTGACCTTCAAGAACTGCGATGACCTGGAGCATGTTTCCGACGCCCTGGTCAAGCAGAAGTCCGGAATCGTCCTGGACTGCAAATCGGTTTCGTTGATGGACAGCAAAGCTCTCGAGCTGCTGCTGCGCATGCATGATGCAATGAAAAGCCGCGGCCAGAAACTGAAGATATGCGGACTCAACGCTGGAGCAGCGGCGTATGCTGCTGCGCCTTGTCGTTGCATGAGGGCTGCCCTTGTTCATTTTTCACGCCTTCCCCATTGCTGAACGGCGACGCCGCTGAGGATGAGAACGAGTCCGAGAATGCTGGATGCTTGTATCTCCTCCCCGACAATGTAATGGATCAGGACAAGCGATAAAAAGGGGGAAGCGTAAACGAGATTCCCGACCATCGCCGTCGTGCGCGAAAGCGTAAGCGCCTTGAGCCAGACGAAAAACGTTATCCCCATTTCGAAGAGGCCGATATAGGCTGCTCCGATAATCCCCGGAAGGGCAGGCGGGACGGAGGCGCCGGCGGCGAGGAAAAACGCGGCGGTCAGGATGAAACCGGCGGAAAAGTTCAGGAACAGCTTTACCCTCTCGTCCCTTCCGTCGCGGACGTTGAAGATCCAGAAGAGCGCCCAGACGACGGAGCTCGACAGGGCCAGGAATGCCCCGGAGGGATTTGTGAAATGAAGGGAAAGGGGGTCGCCTCCCGTGGAAATGAACATTACGCCGGCAAAACTGATCAGCAGGGCGGCGACGCTCCTGAGGCCGATCCGCTGCTTCAGAATGGGAACGGAAAGGAGCGCCAGCATGATGGGCCACGTCCAATTCAACGGCTGGGCTTCCTGGGCGGGGAGCAGCGAATAGGCCTTGAAGAGCATGAGATAGTACAGGAAAGGGTTCAAGCCGCCGAGCAGAAATGATCTGAGCAGGTCCTTTCCCGTGCAGGCGCGAAGGAGGTGGAGCTTGCCGCCGAACGCGAGCATGGCGAAAAAAATGACGGCGGAAACTCCGGACGCGATCAGAAGCATCAGGACGGGGCTCATGTACTGGAGGGTGATTTTGAAGGCGGAGGCAACCGTGGACCAGAACAGGACGGCCGCTATGGCGTATAAATATGCCTTCTTCTGATCACTCATATCCAGGGAAGGAAGCCGTCAAGGGAGGATACCGGGCGGGTGGTCATGTTTCCCGCGGCTTCAGCCGCTCGTTTCCCATCTGCTCGATAAGCCCTGCGGATTTCATAATGCATTCGAGACTGATCGGAGGGATATCCCCGATTCCTTCCAGGAACGAGCCGATCAGTTCTCCGGGGGGTCTGACGCCGAGGCGCGCGCAAACAAGCCGGGCGACCGATTCCGCCTCGAATTCGCGTACTTCCCGGGACAGGCCCGTGCGGTTCGGCCACCATTTCCGGTTCGGGCTCCCCAGGTGCCCGCAGTAGAGGCGGGCAAGCTCATGGACCAGCGCCGGATACAGGGTCTCGGCATCCAGTCCCTCTTTAAGGGATATTTCAAATCCGACCGGCACGGCCATGTACTGAAGACCTTCCTGCTTTTTTCTGCCGATCGGAAACGGCAGCGGGGAAATATCTCTTCCCTGGGCCTCCTGGAGCGGTCCGGCCGCCTGCGGCAGATCCCTTTTCATTCTGATGCGTATTCCGTCCCGAATGGCATTTTCCATCGTCTGCTGGAACCGCCCGCCCGTCTTGCGGGCGTCCGGGGCGGTTTCCTTTTCGCGCGGCAGGGGCCTTGCGTCGGCCGTCCCCTGTTCCGTTTCCGACAAATCAAAGACGAACATGACCGGGCCCATCGGCTGAAGAATGACCAGGGGGCGGGCATTTGCCTTTACGGTGCGGCCGTATTCCCTGATCCACCTGTGGGCGGGGGCGACATGGACCGCCTCCGGCATTTGGATATGCAGGAGCATGGCGTTATAAGGGGAATAGGAACGGAATCGGGCGATGAATTTCAGGAGATTTCCGTAAGCCTCGCCGGATCGATACATGCGCGCGTGGCTGAAGAGCTCGTCGAGGGCTCTCCTGGCGGATTCCTCCTCCCACTGCTCGGCCGGCGTACTGTAGTCGAATAGGGACAGCTGTTTCATCTCGGAACCAGCAGGCTTTGGAAAGGCCGGCGGCGAGGTTTGCGAAAACCCGAATGCTCTGCAGGCCGTATTCCTCTCGCCGCTTTCTTCGGGATAAACCGGGAGTCTTCCCGGTTGACGGCGGTACCGCAAGATTCTTAGCGCACCTGATCCGCTCAAGTCAAGAATAAGAATCCCGTAACAATGATATTCATAATTGACAAATTTGTTCTTACATGTCTAAAGTAACCCAAAATACGTAACTATGTTACAAAAAATAACGGAAAGGACAAACCTTTATGGCGTGGAAAAGTCTTTCGCAGACGTGGCATTACGTTGAGAAATGGGCCGCCGAGAGGCCCGGTGCCGAGGCGGTCGTTTTTGAGGAATCGAGGTTGACGTGGGCCGATTTGAAAAAGGAGACGGACAAAGTGGCCTTGTCCCTGCTCGAAATCGGCGTCGAAAAAGGGGATCGTGTGGCCTTCCTGGCCATGGCGAGGCCGGAATTTCTGACCAGCTATATGGCCGCGGGGAAGGTGGGGGCCGTCTGGATGGGAATGAATCCGAAGTTTACGATGGATGAATTGCGGTACCAGATCGGCGATAGCAGGCCGAAAGTGCTCATCGCGCTGCGGCGTTTTCTGGACAACGACCTCGGGGAAGGGATCCGCGCTCTTGCGGGAGAATTCCCCTTCATCAGGAAAATTCTCATTCTCGGCGATCCGATTGCCGGCGCGGAAAGTTTCCTTGATTTTACCGGAAAGGCAAGAGACCACCTGCTGCCCGAGCTGGACAGGAGGGCCGCTTCCGTCAGCGGAAATGACGAAGCCCTGCTCATGTACACGTCCGGCTCGACGGGGAAGCCTAAGGGAGTCGTGCACACGCATCGGAGCATCGTGGAGAATATAAAAGTGGAGGTTCAGAAATTCTACATACACCCCGGATCGCGGGTACTGCTTCATTTCCCCGTCAATCACGTCGCCGCCGACGTGGAGATCGGATTCGGCAGCATCATGGCGGGTGCCTGCCTGGTGTGTATGGACAAGTTCGATCCCGTGGAGACGCTCAGGATGATACAAAAGGAGAAGCTCACCTTTCTCGGCCAGCTTCCGGTGATGTTCCTTCTGGAAATGCAGCAGCCGCTCTTCAAGGAGACCGACATGAGCAGCATCGAGGTCTTCGCCTGGGCGGGGGCAAAAGCGCCGGAGGTCCTGGTCCGGGCCCTTGCCGCCATCTGCAGCAGGACGGGCGCCAGGATGATCACGGGATACGGCAGCACGGAGGTGTGCGGATTCGTGACCTATACCGAGCCGGGGGATTCCCTGGATACTCTGATCCTGACGGCCGGTAAGGCGCCGCCGCCTTTCGAGTTGAAGATAGTCGATGAAGACGGAAACGAGCTCCCGGACGGGAACGTGGGAGAGATCGCCGTGCGCGGCCCGATTCTCTTCAAGGGTTATCTGAACAAACCGGAAGAGACGGCAAAGGTAATGGACAAGGACGGGTGGTATCTTACCGGCGATCTCGCCTGCAGGGACGGGCGCGGTTATATCTGTATTACGGACAGGAAAACTGATATGTACAAAACGGGCGGGGAGAACGTTTACCCCCGCGAGATTGAAGACATTCTCGAATCGCATGCAGGCGTAGTCTTCGCTGCGGTGGTGGCGGCCCCCGACGACATCTTCCAGGAAGTCGGCTGGGCGTTTATCATGCAGAAACCCGGACAGGAAATCAGCGAAGAAGGCCTGAGGGAATACTGCAAGACGCGGCTGGCCAACTTCAAAGTGCCGAAGAGGTTCTTTATCCGCCCGCTGTTGCCGCTGCTTCCTACGGGAAAGGTGAACAAGATGGCCCTGAAACAGGAAGTCAAGGCCATGACAGGAAGGAGTTGAGGTGTTCCGATGAAAGTAAGCACGCGTTTTGCGGGAACTCCTCTGAAACCCTGCTCCAGGACCGTCAGCTGGCGCGATACCATGAACTATGCCGCGGCCGTCGACGACGATAACCCCGCCTTCTTCGACGACGAGGCGGAAACGGGCGTCATTGCCCCGCCGATGTTCAGCGTGGCCGCCACCTGGCCGATTTCGGAGAATCTGCCGGAGTTCATCCAGGCCGCCGATTTTCCTTTCGCGGCCATGCAGCGGCAGGTGCACTACACGGAGCACCTGGAATTCCATGCGCCGATCGCGCCCGGCGTCGAGCTTGAAATTAATGGATCCATCTGCGCCATCGCCCCCCACCCGGCGGGGACCTATATCGTCATCAGGTACGACGCCGCGGACCGCGGCGGCGGGAAGGTATTCACGGAGCACGTAGGAGGGCTTCTGCGCGGCGTCGAATGCGATGGCCCGGGCGCGGGAACGGACGCGCTGCCTGTTCCGCACAGGTTCGGGGAGCCGGGAGGAACGCTCTGGTCTTCGCGCGTCAAGATAGATCCCCTGCGGCCTTATATCTACGACGGCTGCGCGCGCATCTATTTCCCGATCCATACCTCCAGGAAATTCGCCCGGAAGCTCGGCCTTCCCGGCATTATTCTCCAGGGCACGGCGACGCTGGCTTTTGCCGTCAGGGAGATTACGAACGTGGAGGCTTCGGGCCGCCCCGAGTCGGTGGCCGCCGTCTCCTGCCGTTTTACCGGAATGGTTTTCCCGGGGAGCTCGGTGATTGTACGCGTTACGCGACGGGAGAACGAGGACGGCGTCCGGCATGTTTCCTTCGATGTGCTCGATGACGAGGGTAAATACGCCGTGAGCGACGGGTATGTCAGGCTGAACGGTTCCCGGTGAATTTGAGGAAACAGCGAAAAGAGGTCATCCGTGAAAGGCCGGAAGCAGACCAGGAACGCAGCGGCGGCGAAGCCGCCCCTTCCTCCTAAAATGAAGGAAAGGCTCTACCCGGCCGTGCTCGAGCTGTTCTCCCGGAACGATTTTCACCAGGTGAACCTCCGGGGCATCTACCGGAAATCGGGTCTCAGTCCGAGCACGATCTACAAATACTTCCAGTCCAAGGAGGACCTCCTCTTCACCATTCTGGACGAGAAGATAAGCGAGATCGGAGGGCTCGTCCAGGCGCACGTCAAAGGGCTGGAAAGCAGCAGGGAAATGTTCCGGAAGGTATTCTGGGCGACGCTCGACTATTACGATCAAAACCCCGGTGTGGCGGTCGCGGCGTTCGTTACCGTGCCGATGCGCACCTGGATGCGGGAAAAGACATACGTCAGGAAGGACGCGGAAAAATTTTTCCGGGAGATATGCCAGTACGGCCTCCGGAGGAAGGAAATCGACGCCTCCGTCACTCCCAGGGACTGCATGGATCTGTATTTCATGTTCTGCTACCGCCAGATCCATCTCTGGTATTACAAAGGGATGAAATGGAAGCTGGCGGACACGGTGCCGCGGTTTTTTCCCCTCTTCTGGAAAACGGTCTCGTCCGGCAGGGAATAAAAAAAGGCCTGTTCCACTGCAGCAGTGGAACAGGCCGAATCTCTCCCCGCCTCAGACGGATCTTCCGATCTGGAAGCCCTCTTCGATCGCGTCCTTGATCATGCGCGCCTTGGCGCAGTCGCCCACGAAATAGACCTCCGGCGCCTTGCCTTTGAAAGGCTCCGATTTTCCGGGATCGGCCTTGAATCCGACCGCGAGCACGACGGTATCGGCCTCGACGAACCCGTCGTCGCCGTTCTGGCTCACATGGACGCCCTTGTCGGTAATGCGCGTGACGGTCGCCCCGGTCTGCATCCGGACGCCCTCCTTTTTCAGCCTCGCCAGGAAAAACGGGCGGTAAGTGAGCGAGACGTTCTCGGCCAGGCGCTCGAGCATCTCCAGGACGGTGACCTGAGTTACACCCCTCTCAATGAGAAATTCCGCGGTTTCGCAGCCGACCATCCCGCCCCCTACGATCGCAACCTTGTTCCCCACCGTTCTCCTGCCGGCAAGCACGTCTTCCGCCAGAACCACATTTGGTCCCGCAATTCCGGGGATCGGCGGAACGAGATTGTCGGCGCCTGTCGCCAGCACCAGGACATCCGGCTTCTGCTTCCCTATCCATTTGGCATCGACTGCCCTGTTGAGTACTATTTCCACGCCCGCCTTCCGTGCCCGGGCCGCCAGGCTGACGATCAGATTCCTGATCTCTTCCTTGAAGGGCGGGAGCGCCGCGATCAGGAGCCTGCCGCCGAGCTCGCTTCCCTTCTCGAAAAGGGTGACCTGGTGCCCCCTCGACGCCGCTGTTACCGCCGCTTCCATGCCCCCGGGCCCCCCCCCGACGACAAAGACCCTCTTCTTCCGCGCGGCGGGGACGAGCGCATACTCCGCCTCTTTCCCCGCGAACGGATTTACCGTGCAGAACGTCGACACAGGCTTGCCCCATTTCCGGTACGACGCCATTACTTCGGAGAGACAGTTGGAGCAGGCCAGGCAGGGGGTGATTTCGTCCACCCTGCCGTCCCTCGCCTTGTTCGGAAGATCCGGATCGGCAAGCAGCGCCCTGCCCATACCGGCGAAATCGGCCAGACCTTCGGCTATTATTTTTTCGGCGGTGAAGGGGTCGTTGATGCGGTTCGCGGCGATGACCGGTATGCCGACGCCGGCCTTTATCCTGCCGGCGAGATGGGCGAACGCGCCCTTGGGCAGGGAAGGCGCAACCGTAGGCACCGGCGACTCATGCCAGCCGGTATAGGCGTTGATCACGTCGATCCCGGCCTTCTCCAGGATGCCGGCGACGATCCCCGATTCCTCGATGGTGTGACCTCCCGGCATCTGCTCCTGAACATTGAGGCGGCAGCCGATGGGGAAATCCGCGCCGGCTTCCCTCTTTATGCTCTCGATCACTTCCAGGATGATCCTCATCCGGTTCTGCAGGTCGCCGCCGTACTCGTCCTCACGTTTGTTGCTGATGGGTGAAAGGAAGCGGTTGAGGAGATAGCCTCCGCCGACAAGGATCTCGACGGCGTCGAATCCTCCCTCGCGGGCGCGGCGGGCCGCGCTGCCGTATTCGCGGACGATCTGGCGGATTTCATCGACGGTCAGCGCCCTCGGGACCACCCGCATCAGCTGGTTCATCACGGGCGAAGGCGCGACGATCTCCGGGTTGCCGTCGGCGAAGATCACATGATAGGAGGTGATGAGCTGGGCAGCCGTCCCGGCGCCTTCGTCCTTGAGGCGGGAACTGAGGCGGCGGAGTCCCGGGATGAAGCGGTCTTCGAACAGCCCCGGCTCCACGGGAGAGCCTGCCCGGACCGGCGAAAACGGAATGATGATGAGGCCGACGCCCCCTTTCGCCCGCTCGGCGAAAAAATTGATAAATCGATCCCCGACCGTTTCGTCAGGCTCGGTGTAGCCCGTAGTCATCGGCAGCATGACCAGCCTGTTCCTGACCTCCAGGCCCTTTATGCTTAATGGGGTAAACAGGTTTTTGAACTGCTGCATCTCTTTTCTCCTTCCTGGAAAAACGTCCTTTTTTATTTTATCCATGATACGAAATCGTCGACAGCCGTCCTTTGTCTTTTGAATGTGTTAATCGCAGAATCCCCTTCCGGGTACCCAGCGACGACGCCCATGACGATAATCCGGTCTTCGGGTATTTTTGCGATAGACCGCAGCACGTCCGGGTATGCAATCGAGACGGCCATAATGCAGGTGCCGAGACCTTTCCCGTGGGCGAGGAGACAGATATTCTGCAGGATGAGGCCGATGTCGATCAGGGCGTACCTGCTGGATACGGACTTGTCCTGGGCCGCCACGATGAGGCAGGGCGCGTCGAAGAGGTGGAACATGTCCGCATTATACCTGGACCTCGACTCTTTGTCTTCCCGCGCGATATCGAGGGCGGTCAGGACGCTCTTCCCCACGCCCATGTAACGCGCCTTCATCCGGTCGGGCCATTCCAGCGGCATCGGTATGTCCGGGCAGGGCGGCGAACCATCAAGAATCCTCCGGCGGTTTTCTTCCTTGACGGCCTCCATGGCTTTTCCGGTTATGACGTACAACTCCCATGGCTGCGTGTTGCCCCAGGAAGGCGACCACCGGGCCTGTTCCAGTATTTCCCTGATAAGGGTTTCCGGGATGGGATCTTTTTTGAATTTACGTATGCTTCTTCTTCCCGTTACCGCGTCCGCAATCTCCATCTTTGTCCTCCCTTCATTTCTTTTCGAATTTCGCTCAATGTGCCTCGAGATCAGATATGTGTTCCGCTTGGAAAGGTCGAGAACTCCCATGCGGGAAGAGAGGCTGCTTCTCATGTTCCCGCTGTCGAGGGCGCCGTCTATCTCCCTGTACCCGGCGACGGCCATCGATTTGACCCCCGGAAGAATGGTCCTGGGGTCCGGGCACCTCGCGGCCTTGTAATCTTCTATCGCGGCAAGCCGGCGACGTCGGCGCCGAGACTCATGATGTATTTTCTTATTTCTTCCTTCATGGCATCTCCTCCCTAAAGCTCAGAAATGGATCAAAGACCCAATTGAACCATTAAGGACACTCGAATCCTCTAATCCTTGGACCCTCTTCGTTTTCACTTTTCACTTTTTACCGTTTTTCGGATCTGTCTTGCGGCGGCCTCGAACAAAGACGGGTCTGTGGCGCGGACAACCTGCAGCGCTCCCTGAAGACTCGACATGATAACTATCGCCTGGTCCTGCGGATCTCCCGGAAAGGCGAAAGCCCCCCGCTCCCGCCCGTCCCTCAGCAGTTCCGTCAGCCAGCCCAGCATGTCCGAAATGAATGCCTGGGTTTCCATCTGCATATCCGTCGGCAGGGTCTTGAAGCAGGTTTCGAGGACTCCCCCCAGACAGCACTGCCCTCCGGCATGCAGGAATTTTTTGTTGAAAATGAAAAAAACGTCCAGCTTTTCCAACGGATTCCGCTTCTGCATCTCCTCCGAATGCGACCACCTCCAGAAGCGCCTTCTTGCCCGCTGGATGATGGCGACGCCCAGGTCGCTTTTCTGGGGGAAATGATAATGGATGGAGGCGTTCCTGATGCCGAGGGCGGAAGAAATATGCTTGTAGCTGAACCCATTATATCCGAGATCGAGCAGGAGATTTTCGGCAATATCGAGAATCTGTCTCCTTGTGTCGGCCTTTGCGGGTATCAAAGTTCTGTCCGTCTGCTATTTTTGGGGGCATCTTACCTACTGATAGGTAGATAGTCAATGAATTTTTGAAGAAAGGAAACCTGAACGAAGTCCGGAGATGATCCTCTATTTTCCGGATAAGAAATTTCTCTCCCTCAAGGGGGGCTCTTTCGAGACACCCCCGAGAGGGAGAGTGAGAGGGCTTTACTGTCCTTCCTTTTCAAGCTCTTCCATGCGTTGCTCGAAAGACTTGATCTGCTTCCGGAGGATCTCGACCCGGTTCTTCAGCGCCTCCTTTTCTTCCTCGGCTGTCATGTCGAATGCATGAGGGCCGGTCCGGTAAGGGCCGCCGCCCTGCCAGCCGAACACCGGGAAGCCCTGAGCCGCCCTCTGCCATCCCGGCAGACCGGTAGCGTAGAACCAGTTTCTCCTGCCCCGGCCGCCTCTGCGGCTGAAGACGCCAAAGCCCCGTCCCCGTCCTCTTCCCGATCCCGGGTTCATGTGTCCGGCAACAGGGTAGCCTGCGCAGAAGCCGGCCGCTCTTCCTGTCATGGGTCCCAGACCTTCAGGACCTGTTCTGTCGCCTCGCGGCATTTTAAGCACCTCCTTTTTGTTAATGATAACCGTTTCCATGTATGGAGAAAAAAATTTAAATATTTATCTCTCGGGTTTCTTGCAGGTATCGCAGAAACCGTAAAACTGTATGAGGTGATTATCTATCCTGAAATTATACTTTCTGGACAGGCTCTCCTCAGTTTTCTTGAGTAATGCTAACTCTTCATCGATAAAGTCATTGTAGTCGATGATCCGGCCGCATCCCCTGCAGACAAGATGGTGATGATGGCCCTTGCCGTTCGAGTCCTCCGCCAGCTCGTACTTTGCCCGTCCGTGCCCGAAATCGAGCTTGCGCACAAGACCGATTGAGACAAGGATATCCAGGGTCCTGTAAATGGACGTCAAGCCTACCGCCGGATAGAAAGGGTGTATTTTCATATAGATATCTTCCGCACTCAGATGCTCGTCCGACTGCGCTATGACGTCGAGTACGGCTTCCCGGCCGACGGTCATGCGGTAACCGCGACCTCTCATTTTCCCGTGACACCATCCTCCGGGTCCTTTGCCGAAATTAGACCTCATTATGCTCACCGCGTGTTAATGGAAACGATTTCCATTATCATTTACACCCCCGAAGAATCGTTGTCAAGTATTTTTACCGGGGAGGACATCTCAGGACTGAATGGGTTTCTGGAAAAGCACCCACAGCCGTTTAGCCTGGTGGGACGTAAGGCGAGTCACTTTCACGTCCATAATTGCAGTATTTTCTCCTTGCCCTTTGAGTCTGACGGGGAAGAGTTCCGTAATTCCCTTGGCGGCCTGCCGGAGACCTTTTTTAAGCGCCTCGATACTGTCCTCCGCCAGCAGTTCCGTCAGGCAACTGCCAATCAGGGCGGTACGCGTTTTTTTTGTGAACGATATTACCTTTTCTGAACACCATTCCACCAGTCCGTCGCTATCCACCAGGAAGCCGATATCTTCCTCGTAGCGGTATGCCTTCAGATAATCGTTGCTCTCGCGCAGCCACCGGTAAGCGGCCTGAAGCTCCTCGTTGGCCCGTTCCAGATTCCTGTTCAGGCTTATGAGGCGCTCTTCCATATTCCTGCGCTCCGAGACGTCCCGCAGGATGCCTACTTCTTCCAGGAACTTTCTATTCTCGTCGTAATTCATGCGCGAGTACAGCTCCGCCCACATGACCTCGCCGCTGTTCTTGACAATGCGGAATGTCAGGCCCTTTACAAAGGGCGTCTGAGCGGCAACGCAATCGTAAAATGATTTGATGACTTTTTCCCGGTCTTCCGGGTGGACGACTTTCGCCACGTATTTTTCCAGCCGCAAATCGTCATTGGGATAACCCAGCACGTCCACCGTGCCGTCATTGAGCGGAATAAAATTACCCTCGCTGTTTATATAGTAAAGGATATCCGGAGAGTTCTCGAAAAGATTCTCCAACCGGCTCGCCTTTTCTCGCGAGGCCGCCAGCTCCCGCTCGAGCCCGTCGATACGGCGGAGCAGATCTTCTTCTTTTTCTCCCATTGGTAAGGTCTCCAGTTTGAAAGCGGATTGTGACGGCATATACAATAGAGGCGAAAGAGAGTCCATTAAAATGATGATCCGGATAATATGGCTCCTCGTCTGCATAACTGAATGCAGAAGCCTTGTCTTCGAACTGTTGTGTCAATGTAAATATCCATGAAGCGTCTTCTGATCATTATTTTTCTGCTGCAGGGTTCCATGGCCGATGCCACGGCCGGCTCTCTCGAAAATGCCTGCTTTGAAGCTCGCGATAATATCATGCGCGGATATGAGAAGACTGGAGGCCGGCAGGAGAGCATGCAGAAGCGTGCCCTGGAAGAGCAGCTGAGGGCGGCAGTAGGGCCCGTCCGGGTGGCGGGATTCGAAGGACCGGGCTCCATCAACCTGCCGGCTCTCGAACGGGACGATGAGGGCTTCAATTCAACCAGGCGGACGGGCACCCGAAAAGAAAAACAAGAGCGGCAAAAGGATAAAACGAATCGGCTTTAATCTTATTTCCAGCATGCTGTTCCCCGTTCCGGTTGCCTGCTGAACTCCGTTGCCCGAGGCAGGACTTTCCTGATGACCGGTTCAATCCACTGCCCCATCTACCTCTCCAGATATGCACTCCCCATGCCGTAGCGGATTTTTCCGGGGTTCTGCATGAATTCTCTCTCCGCGGCCTCGTTCAGGACGGTGTAGCTGGTAATGGTCCCTCCTTCGGCGGCGACCGTTACATAAACAGTCGCACCCTCCACGGGGTAGTGGTAGATCGTCCCGCCCGCGCCCGGCTCCTGCCAGGCGTGATCGACCGAATAGCACGTTCCGCTGAAAGTCTTCGGGACGCCGTCGCTGAAGGGGCGCTTCAATTCAAACACAACCTGCTTGTATGTGCTGCGTTTTGTGCGTTCCATGACCTGGATGGATTTAACCACGGCTATGGCCTTGATCTTCGAGGCCCCGGCGACGCTCGCGTAATGCGCCGGCGGCATCACCGCTCCGGCGGAACCGGCGGGAAACAAGATAACGAGGAGGGCGGACACGGCCAGAACATGCGGAAAAGACGTGCGCAAGCGCCTCCTGTTACGCAGCTCGTACTTCAACATAATCACTCCTTCTATTCTGGAAAAATTCAGGAAAAGGTCATTCCCCGCAGTTTCCCGAGGCCAGGCATTTTTTCATCTTCTTCAGAAAGCGCAGATGATCGTTCAGCCCCTGGTTTTTTCCCGCAGTCCCGGCGGCCTTTTCCACTGCCGCTATCTCATCCTCAATCGTCCATGTATCGCTGAATTCCACTTTGATGTCGAAATCGGGTTTGATGAACTCAAACCGCCACTCAATCCCCTCCGCTGAGGAGGTGAAGCGATTCGACGGTTCCAGCCAACGGACGGCGCCGGCACCTTTCGGGTGTCTTACCGTGACGGTCGCCTTCTCAATGGGATCGTACCACCCCGCGCCGGTCACCATGATGTAACCGGTGGAATAGCTGACCATGCCGTCGATGATGCGCCGCACCTCGGGGGGCATGGGCTTTCGGTCCGCTGCGTCCTCCCGGATCCGGTCGAGAGACCGCCGGTAGGGCGTGATGAGGTAGTCGTGGTTTTTCCGGGGCTTGACCCGGTAGCTCACCAGGAGCCTGGTCTTTTCTCCGGGGGCGAACCGCATGTTCCACAGGGTCCAATGGTAGGTGATCGGGTCCCTGTCCGGTTCCGTAATCTCCTGTTCGATGGATTTCTTCGTCTCCACTGGTTGCCCGTTTCGCCAGACCTTCAGCCCCTTCACTTCGTCCCTGTAGCCTGTGGGGAAACCGACTTCCATGGCCGCGGGTGCTTTGGAGCGGTTATGGAGCAGGAAATCCGCCTCCACGAGGCACCAGTCGCCGCCTAGACGGATGATCACGTCCTGGGAAACCATCTGCACGCGGCTGTCCCGGCGCGCCGGCGTCACCCCCTGGTTGAGCGGATCGGGGGCGACATCGGCCGGGGCCGGCACAGCCGTGAGCAGCATTGCTAATGCAAGCATACATATTGGAAGTGTCTTCATTTTCCCTTTCTCACTTCTTCAGCCGCCCCCGGCTGTCCGCCTTCGGGGGCGGGGTTTGCAGGATCCGCGCCGTTTCAGTGTGTTTGTTGCGGATGGCCAGGGACAGGGCGGTCTCGCCCCTGTCCCGGCCGAAAAAGATCCGGGCCTCGCGGTCCGCGCCGGCCGCAAGCAGGACGCGCACTACTTCGGTGTTGCCGCGGGCGGCCGCCCCGATCAGGGGAGTGACTCCCTCGTCGTTGCTCCGGTTCACATTCGCGCCGTGCTCCAGGAGCACCCCGACAGTCTCCGCCGATCCGCCTCCCTCGTACAACACCCCTGTGCTCGCCAGGATCAGAGCCGTGTTGCCCATTTCGTCGATCATTTCCGTGCGGGCCCCGCCGCCCAGCAGGGCCTCAACGGCGCGGGCATGGCCCCTCAGCGCCGCCGCCATGAGGGCGGTTTCGCCCAAGTCATTGGCCGCGTTCACCGCCGCGCGCCTTTTCAGGAGCCACCGGATCGTTCCTTCGTGCCCGCCGCGGGCCGCCGCAATCAGGGCCGTGTCGTCCTGCCTGGATCGGGCATGAATATTTGCGCCGGCGCCGACGAGCATTTCGGCAATCGCCTGGTGGCCCCCCTGCGCCGCCATCATCAATGCGGTGCGCCCTTCGGAGTCTCCGGCATGGACGTCCGCTCCACGGGCGAGAAGGACCCGGACCGCAGCCGTATGCCCCTTGCCCGCCGCCCGCATCAGGGCGGTATAGCGCATGAAGGTGAGCTGTCCGCCGGTTTCGCGCGCATTGACGTCGGCGCCCCGCTTGAGCAGACTCTCGACACGGGCGGCGTCTCCCAGCCCGGCCGCCGTGATCATTCGTTGATCGCGGTCGCCGAACGCGCAGGCGGCTGTTGCCAGAAGGGCCATCAGGCCGGCGGCAGCGAGGGAAACGGCCGGAAACCATGCTTGGATTTTCCGCGACATGGCGACCTCTATTGCCTCGCGAAGAACCCGAGCAGCCGCTCCCGCTCAGGAGTGGGTTCGCAGCCGGACAGGTAGCGCTTCAGCCAGGCCTTTTCGTCGGAGCCCGCTTCGGCGGCAAACCGCTCGAGATCGCCGTGATGGAGGCGGATGAAATCCCCGCAGGCGAGGTCCCCGATGCCGTGGACCCGCCGGACTTCCTCGGAGGTGATCTCCGATTCCAGGGGAGACAGAACATAGTCCCGCAGCGGTCCCTCCCGGACGTAAACCGCACGCCGCCGCAGCGTGAACAGAGGAAATTCCTCGAAGGTCCTGCCGTCCAGGAGAAAGCGGTCGCCGAGGTATTCGACGCTGAAATCGACCCGGATGCGGTTGCCGCCCCGGTCCGCCTCGACGACGCGCGCTGCGAACCGGCGGCAGAGCGAGGAGGCATCGGCGCACTCGTGACCTTTCGCGGGCAGGCTCAGAACCTCCCTGACGCGGTCGGAGGCGATCTCGTACCGGCGCTCGTACGCCAGGGAAACGCCCGTGCCGGAGGCGCCCTGCGCGGTCATGACGACGTACCGCCGTCCCCCCAGTGTCTCCGTCCGGCAGTCCGGCGGATCCTCTCGGGAAAAATCATGATCGGCGTGTCCGATGAAGCGCCACGGCGAACGGCCCGGTGCCTTCCCGGTCAGGACCGTCCTGAAGAAGAGAAACCGGCAGAAACCGCGTCGATCGCGGATTCTCAAAGCGACTGTGCCGGCAGGGCACCCCCGCCACCGCAGGGTCCGGACCTCGGCCTCACAATCTTCGCAATGGTCGAAGACCGCGGGCTCGTCCGGGACGATGCCGACCCGCGAATAAACGGTTTCCAGCTCGGAGGAAATCCCCAGATTGCGCCACAGCGCGGCGACATCGAAACCGCTCTTTGCGGCGATGCGGCGCTGGATCTCATAGGGACCCGGAACCGGCGCGTCCTGCGCCGCGAGCGCTCCTGCCGCGGGCAGCCACAGCATCAGGGAGACCATCAGGATTCGCCGGATAATAAATTTCATATCCCCTGTCCTCGTCTCGATGGCTTGATCGCCGCCTGCTGTTTTTACTTTTTCTCCATGAAGGCCCGGACGGCGCGAACGCGATAAGCGGGGTACTTATTGCAGTAGAGCTGTTTGCCGTTGCTGAAATTGATGTTCCAGGCGTAGCGGCCGTTGCCGGTTTCGGAGGAACTCCAGTACTCGCCGAGACGGAGGCCCCCGAGTCCCTGTTTGAACAGATGCGTATAGATCAGGTTCAGTTCGTCCAGGGACGGCAAAAACCAGTCGCTCTTCCCGCCGCCGCGATATTCGGCGCACTTCCGCGCGGCGGTGTCCGGTTCATCGCATTCCTTCAATATGGCCTTGGTATTTTTTATGCCGGCGCCGACGGCGGCGCGGCGGGCTTCCGGTATGGATGTCCCGTGGCAGCCCCATTTAACCAGGCCCTGATGGCGCCAGCTCGCCGGCGTCTGATCCTCGGGCGCGGCTTCCAGGTATCTCCAGCCTTGGGAATCGTCCCCCTTGTCGTAGATGATCCAGCCGCCCGCGGGGCCCCGGTCGCCGATCGCGTAAGGGCCCTCACTCTTGACAATGATCGGCGGCGGCGCCGAGGCGCAGGATATCAGAACAAGCGCGCTGAGGACGATGGTCAGCGGCATCAACGCTCTTGTTGCCTTTCTTTTTTCCATCATGTTCCTCCTCAATCCAGCACCCGTCCCTTGGGCGCGGGAACCTTCCGTTCCTGAGGCGCCGCGGCCGCGGGCGGCTGAGCGTCCGTTTTCGGGGCAAAACGGACCTCCAGTCTGAATGTCTCTGCATTCGAGCCTTTCTGAAAGCGGTTGGCCTGCGCGGTATTGGCAAACACCCGCCCCCGTCCGACCCCGGGGCCGAAGGCGTCCAGCTCCACCTTGAGCCACAGCTCTTTGCCCCCCAGCAGCCGATCCGGAAGATTCCGGTCGAAAACACCGGAACTGGCCTTTCCGAATGCGGGCGGCGGGACGTCCATCAGTTCGACCCAGGCGGCGCCGTCTCTGGATCCGTACAACTTGTTATGCCCCCTGCTGTATGCCCAGTGAAAGGTGGGCAGATTGATGAAAAGCCTGGCCGCGGCCGCCGTTTTATCCCAGCGGAACCGGTAAACGATCACGCCCGGCTTTGCCCCCTGCTTGACGCCCCCCGTCCCGGGTTTCCAGTAATAGACGGGGTCTTCAAAGAAGACCTCCGCGTTCTCGGTTTTCACAATGTACTGCCCGGCGCCTTTATCTCCGGGGCGGCCGTAGGCGTACTTCCAGTCCCAGCTTCCCGGCCGGTCGGCCGAGGCGGCGGCTTGGGGATCCTTCGCGGCGCCAGGCGACGCCGGCGCTGCCTTGGCCGATTCGAAGGATTCATAATATTTCAGACGTTCCGCCAAGTTGGGAACAAGCTCTTCGACGGGCACTCTTGCCCATTTGCCGTCGCTTTTGTAAATAGTGCACCTGCCATCTTCTTCTGTTTTGAAGACCACGGCATGGCGACACTTCTCGACGAAGGATAAAGGGGACATCCGATGCTTCAGCGAGGGGGCGGGGGCAATCCACTTCCCGTCCACAAAAACTGCGTTCTTGTCTTTCCTCGCTTCATAATAATGAACAACGCCGCCCCCGAGATATTCGAATTCAGGTATTGTCCTCACGCCTGCCGCCCACGGGATCTTCTGCTCCAGGCTTGAGAGATCCAGGGTCTTTTTGCCCGTTTCATCCGCCAGAAAGTACTTTCTCCCCTCTTTGATCACCTTTAACGGAAGAAATCCGGAGAAGCTCGTACGGCCTCTATTATCGCCGCCGCAGTCAACAACGTCCCCCTTAGGAGTAAAACAGCCATATATCAGTTCCGAATTGTTGTATTTTCGTCCGGTTGCAGGGTCTTTGTATTGGATGAACCGGGCAAGCCCATCAGCAGAAAACTCTTCATTTGTTATTTGACGGACAGTGCACTCCCAATTTTTATCCCTCTGGCTGTCGATGATTATTTTGCCGGTTTTGTCAATCACATTCTTGCCCCGTCTAACAGGGACAATCGCCACCCCCGCTTTGAATCTACCTGGTTTGCTCACGAGGTCAGGCTTGATGATCATTTTTCCCGATGGATCGATGAACCCCCACTTGCCCCCCATCTTCACGGCGGCCATTCCTTCGGAAAAAGCGGTTGCATCCTGGAATCGCGGCTCCACGGCGTATGTTCCGTCTTTTTTTATAAATCCGAATTTCCGGCCTTTGCGCACCACCGCCATGCCTTCAGAAAAACCTGCTCCGTATTCGAATTCAGGCCGGATGATCCAATTGCCTTGCCGGTCGATATAGCCCCAGCGGTCGCCGACACAGACGCTCGCCAGCCCCTCCGAAAAGTGGCCTGCGTAATCGAAAGAAGGCGGAACGGCATAGTCGCCCTTCACATCCAGAAATCCCCACTTTTCTTTGAAAAGCGCCCGAGCGCGATCTTCAATATAGGGACTCAAATCTTTAAAGACTGGCGGTGCGAGAAATTCCAGTTTATTGTTCACCATGCCGTATTTGACGGAGTCCTTCCTGTAACTCTTCTTCGTCATGGCTTTGCCGGACACCGACCTGTGAAATTTGATGTCGAGGTCCGGGACATAGGCCCCGTCCAGGAATTCCCCTTCCTTGCGCAAGCCGGCCTTGGTCACATAAACCCCCATCCCGGTCCGCTTGCCGTCGACAAAGTCCCCTTCGTGGCGGCTTCCGCTCGGCCAGGTGTAAACGCCCTTGCCCGTTCTTTTGTTATCGGCAAAATCCCCTTCGTAGCGGTCCCCGCTTTTCCAGGTGTAGATGCCCTTGCCGTGCCGGGCGCCCGCCCGCATCGGTCCGACATAGCGCGATGTTTCAACCCCGTTCTTGAACCAGACCTGGGTGCCGCTGCCTTCGGCGGAGCCGTTGACGCAGCCGCCCGACCAGGTTACGGTGATGCCCGGCTTCGGCGCGCCTGTATGCTTGCATCCGTTCTGGTCGACAATTCCGCTATCCGCGACCGCGCCTGCCGCCAATCCTGCACAGGCCAGAATCATGATGACGGCGATCGCCGCCGATGATCTCAGATTTCTCATGGACACCCCCAATTCATTTAGATAGCGGCTTGTAGCCGAATTCTTTCGCCAAGGGCGAACCGTTTGCGATTTCAATGCATCTTTCAACGTCCCCCTTGCGCCATGCGGCGGAAACGGCGTCATACAGCGCCGCAATTTCCTTTTGCCTTTTGATCAAGCCGTTGCGCTTTTCGACCAGGCGGTTGTGCGCCTTGGTTTTTTCGTTGTATCTTGATTCCATTTGAGCGGCCTGCCGGAACTCGGCGCCGTGCCTGGCCATGAACTGCTCTTTCGTCATGGTCCGCGCCCTGGCGCCCAGCGGCGCGGCGATTCGCTTCAATTCGGCCAGATCTTGGGCGAGCGCTTTTTTGGAATTGTCGATGGAATACTGCAGAACGCTGATGTCTCCCGCCATCTTTCTGACCCCCGCCTCGAGGCCGGCGGCAAGTGCATTGAGGCGCCTGGCGGCCTCGTTGCGGAAAGCAGACGATTTCTTCCCGGCGCTTTCCGCCGTCGCCCGGGTTGCCTGCGCCGGCCCGGCCAGGGCCTTGACGCCGGGACCGTAGTTCACCAGCGGCGACCCCTCCAATCCCTTGCCGATATGCCCCGACACATCATGGCGGGTTCTTGGAAATACATCACGGTATTTCCCCTGGTTGATGCCGTTTGCGATCTGCTGCGCCTCGCGCGGATCCAAAGTGCCGTACGCCTTCACGACGACATGGTAGTGACCGGCCGCGCCGGAGACCGGCTGGGAGAAGCCGGTGACGGGCGGCTGATTTCCGGTTGTGACCTGGGCGCGCATGGTTGTCGCCTGGCTGTGTCTGCTCCAGGTCGACGTGTTGACAACCCAATAGACGGTTTGGGGTTCGCTCTTCTTCTGGTGCGCCTTCACCTGTGGTTCGGGCATTGGCTTCTGTTGGGAAGAAGAAGCGCTCTCGATTCCCGAATGCGAAGGGGATATGGGCCCCGGGGTAGAGGGGGGCAATCGCGGCGCAACGGGAGGGGGAGAAAACTTTTGCGCAAGCGGAGTCGGCATCGAAAGCACTTTCCCCACCGGCTGGATTTCCACCCTGGCCTGAGCGGCGGCCTTCTTTCCGTCCGCATCCGTGACGCTTACCGTAAGATTGCCGACCTCCGCCGTGCCGGCGGCGATGCCTCCGACGGTTCCGGACAAGTTGCCCGGCGCATGGCCGACGCTCAAGCCGCGTCCGGCGGCGCGCACATCGACCATAAAGGGTCCCCGGAAGCTTTTCGGAACGGCGATTGAAAAGGATTTGTTTTCACCCGATTTCAAAGTTTGGGGAACATTCAGGACCAGCCGGTAGGCCTCCTTCCTGAAGGAGGTCCGGGCTGCGTGCCGCTTGCCGCCGTCGGCGGTGATCTCGACTTCAAAAACTATCTCCGCGCCGATGGGAACTTTCGCGTTCGGCACGGCCAGACCCACCCGGTAAGGGGGCTTCTCGCCGGGGCGCGGCCGCTCCACGGCGGCGGTTTCGATCACGCGGCCGCCCGCGTCCTTTGCCGTCAGCGTGATGGTCGCCTTCCCGACATCCGGGCTCAGCTTGTAGTGCGCGTAGAGCAGGGGTTCCTGATCGGGCGACAGGACGGGCTTGTGAGTCTGGTCGCCGGGGTTGTCCGTCACGAGGACCCGCTCGATCCGGACCGCCTGGGAGACCCGGAAGCGGGCCACGGCCTGCTTCTTCTTCTCCGGACTCTCGGTAAAAAAGTGGGTCAGCCGGACCGAATAGTCGCCTTCGCCCAGATCGTCCAACTGGATCTTGAAACGATGGTTTTTAGTGGTCCCCGCCTCCAGGAGCTGTTCCTGCTTGCTGAGCCCCTGCACCGGATTTCCGGCCCGGTCGTAAACCTGCCAGACGAGCAGTGCCGGTTGAGCCTCCCCGTCCGGATGCTTCAGGTCCGCCTGGAAGGCCAGGATATCCCCGTTCTGAACCGATGGCGGCAGCGCCGGGCCGTCATAATCCCTGAGGGCGGCGCGGATATTGAAGGATTCCATGGTCAGGATGTGCTTGACCAGGCGCAGGGATATCCCCTGGTGGGCGACAATTTTCCGGGCTTTCCCCGCGGTGTCTATCAGACGCACCGCAACATTGTATGTCCCCGGCGCCATGCCGGTCGAATCGAAGCGCAGCATATGGGCTTTGGGATCGCTGCCCGGCGCCGTCTTGTAATTCTCCCCGTTTACCAGCCACTGCACTTCGTGTTTGCCGCTCCAGCCGCCGATCCGCGGGACCTCGAAGGCGAGGATCTCGCCCGCTTTGACCGGCGATTTTGAAGGAACCAACGGGGATCCCCCCTGGGCGAGAAAATGCCCGACGGCTGCAGTCATGGCGCCGATCCCCGGGGTCTGGTGGGACTCGATGGCCTGGACCCAGCGCTCGGAGAGGACTGAAAGCTCCCGATCGGCCTGATGCCTTTCCCGGAAGCCATAAAAGTACCGGATCAGCGTGTCCCTTTCCAGCGCCTTGGCGTCGTCGAATCCGTTGATGCGGATGTCGTCCATGAGCGCCTGAAGCCGCTTCATCTTCCCGGCGTTGTATTGAATGAGCCTGGCGTTCATGGCGGTCGAGGCGGCCTCCGAGTCTTCCAGGTCCTTCTTCGCGTAGAGTTCGCCCAGCATGGCGCCCGCCTGGACCGGGGCGGTGGCCAGGCCCTCGGCCATGCCCATTCCAAGCTTCTTGCCCATGCGGGAGGCCGCGGTGAACGTCTCAACGACCGTAATCTGCTTGATCAGTTCATTCCTGGCCTTTTCATCCAGGCCGGAAAAATCGATCTGATCGATTTCCTCCTTGATCCTTCGATCCGCCTCCGCGACTTCGGCCCGGTATAATTCATAAATCGAGGGGATCCCCGTGGATTCCGCCAGGACATAGCCGACCGACTTTCCCCAGGTTTTCAGGCTGCCGTCGCCTTCGCGCTCTTCCGCGACCGCCTGATCGACCCCCTTGATGAAGTCCTCCGTCCAGCCCTTGAGGTCGAGGAATTTCATATAGGTCTTCGCTCCGACCAGGCCCGGGGCCCCCTTGGCGGGCTTTCGGCCGCTTTCCAGAGGGGTTACTTTCTCTTTGACATGGATCGGTTCGCCCGTCATGATTTCCCGGCGCGCCGCGTCGGCGGCTTTCATCTTGACCCGGGAGTCTGTCTCCTGTTTCCGGAGCTCCGCCGCCCGCGATTTGCGCTCCTTCGCCCGGCGGTCGAGTTCCCCGGCGGCGCGCGCATCGCCGCGGCTTTTCGCCTCCGCGGCTTTTTTCTCCAGGCCGGCGACCTCGTTGTCCGTGCGGGAAATCTCTCCCTGCAGCGCGCGCATTTCTTTCTGAGCCCGTTGTCCCGCCTCGTCGAGCGCAAGCTCCAGGGTTTCCCGGCAAGCCTTCTGGAAGACGGCCATCTCGTTGCGGTCGAACATGACGTCGGCGACCTTGGGACTGGTCTTGATGATTTCAAGCTGCCGCTTGAAATCTTCGGCCGTGCCGTCGAAGCCGGCCCTTTTCAGCGCGGCCCCGAGCTTTTTGGCGTGTTCCCCGGCATCGGGCTGCGCAGCGCCAGGCTTGGGTTTTTCCCCGAACCCCGCCTTCAGAGCCCCCTTGGCCATCCCCTGCAGTTTGTCCCTGCGTTGAAAGAGCTTCTCCGGAGGCTCCCGCAGGCCGCCCGAGGCCTTCTTGTAGTGGTCGTTTACTTCGACATACGACCTGCCGGCCTGTTCGGAGCCCATCGAGCACGACACGTAGGTTTCCTTCGAAAGGGCGTCGACCCCGGCCTGCATTTCATGGAATTCGCCGCCCGGAACATCCGCCGCGCCCGTCTTGTTGACGGTGATCTCCAGCCGCTTGGCGTCGAGATACCCCGGATGATTCTCGGGCGCCATCCCCACGGCTTTCAGCAGGCGCTCCAGTCTCTTGGCGGCGACCTCGGACCCGCCGAAATCGATATCACCGGTCCATCCCCGATGATCCGGGTTCAGGATGCGCTTCCCGGCGGCATCCGTTTTGTACAGGCCCTGCCCGAGCGTTTGCCCGATTCTTTTCCCCTCCGGCAGGCCGGCGTTGACGTCTGCGATCAGTCTATCGATCAGGGGCTGGCGGTATTGAGCGACCAGTTGCCTGCTCCTGGCGGCATAGGCGTCCTGAATCCGGCGGACTTCCTGCAGCCGTTTTTTCCGGTCCTTGATCTTGCGGTGAGCTTCTTCGATTTTCCGGTCTCTCTGGACGATCAGCTTTTTCTCTTTGACTTCTCCGATTTCGAAATTCCTGACGAGAGGCTGATATTCTCCCGCCGCAGCGGAAAGTCTCCGGTCGAGGGCCGCCTGCCTCCGCACAAGCTCCGCCCGATAATTCCGGCGGTCGCCCGGCAGTTCGGTGCGCGCCCTCCGGACGAATTCCTCCCGGTATTCCGGATCGATGTTCTGCACGGCCTCGCTGAAGTAAGTAATCAGCGCTTCGTGCCTGTCTCGCTCGACGGTGTCGATCCGGGCATCGATCCGCTCGCCTTCTTCCAGGAGCCGGCCGAGGTCGTTTGCCCGGGCGGGAAGCGGAGAAACGGAAAGGACCAGCGCAGCGAGAGAGAGCAGGGCGGGAAAGAGTGCGCTTCGCGCGATATCGAGAACAGGGGCGTGCCGGCGTTCATGCTTGTGCGTCATCTTACCGCCCCCCTTCCATTTCAACGATCTTGCGCAGCAGCTCGCGGGCGTACCGCTTGTCTTCGCCGGAGGCATGCCGCCAGCCGATCACCCTGTTCAGTTCGCCTCTCGCTTCGTCCAGCCGGCGGTCGTGCTTGAGCAGCACGGCCCTGGAGAGGGCCAGATAAGGCGTTTCGGGTCTTTTCGCCAGCAGCTGCCGGTAGAAATCTTCGCCGATATGGGTCTTGCCGAGGGCGATGTAGCAGAGGTTCATCGGGCCGACGATCCGCGGCGAGACGAGAGAGCTGTCCAGTCGCAGCGCCTCCTCGAACTGCTCCAGGGCGTCGTCGCGGTCATTTTCTTTCAGATAAGCGAAAGCCAGAAGGATTCTTGTCGATGGGACGCCGGGGGCGAGCGTTACGGCTCGTTCGAACGACTGGACGGCCTTGATGCCCGCGAAGAGATACTCCCCCATTTCCGAATAGATGATCCCGGCGAGGAGGTGCCCCTGCGGATCGGAAGGATCGAGCTCCCGCGCGGAATTCGCGTAGCGCAGGGCAAGCTCCAGGGCGTCCTCGCGCTGCCTGCTCCTATGAAACCTGAAGAGCGCCTTGGCGTGGTCCCGCCGCACGGCTGCAAGCTTCAATCGCGCCTTCTGATCGAGGTTGCCCCCGGATTTGGAGATGATTTCTAATTCGTCGGGAAACAGGGAGCCCAGCGATGCATCCCCGGCAAGCGCCGGTTGTTCCATTGCCCGGCTGATCGCCGCCGGCGTCGCGGGTCCTGCCTCGGCGGGAGCTATGGCCGCTCCGGCGGCCGTAAGAAATGCCGCCAAAATATAAATAAAGGAGCGGATTTTCGGGATACCGGAAAGAAGAAGGGATGTTTTCATGGTGTTCTCCGGGGCTGTGATGGTCGTTGCCCGTGGTGAAAGCGTTGGATGCCCCACGACTGCGGTGCGGGGAAGGAGAGGGGCAACGCTGTTTTATCGTCTACTCCCGTCCGGATGCGAACGCCTCTGAACCGGACAAGACGCTACTATGCAGGCAAGTCTCCAGGACCAGGCCGTCCGGGAAGGGTCGGTCTGGAGGTTTTTCTTCGATTCTGTCTGGGCGCTTGTAAGCTGTCGTGCGGCGGAGGTTAATCGTCCTCTGGTCCATGGAAGTCCGCATGATCAGGGGCGGCCCGGGAGGCCGTAATTGTTTTCCGCCTCGATCGGGCAGGCAAGAACCTGCCCGGCACTGACTGTCATGAATGGGAGCGGCTGTCAAGATATTTTCGGTTGCCCTTTGCATACAAATCATTACTGTAGCAATGATATTGGGTCATTTTGTCTTCAGCCCAAAAAGCCGCTGGGGTCAGGTCTTGAGGGCCTGTTGCTCAAATAAACTCGTTCATACTTTCAAAGTTCGGCGGTCGGGTCGGATTCCTCCCGGCGCACAGGTCTTTTCTGCCGCTCTATTCTCTCGCTCCGCTGTAACGCACATTCGTCCGGAATCAAAGC
>Ga0116160_1000938_pt1 | contig 32191 bp, 29 predicted proteins | sample AD_JPNAS2_MetaG_FD_89879 | JGI IMG/M metagenome (GOLD analysis project Ga0116160, IMG submission 89879) | Active sludge microbial communities of municipal wastewater-treating anaerobic digesters from Japan - AD_JPNAS2_MetaG | ecosystem: Engineered > Bioreactor > Anaerobic > Digestate | place...
AGTGCTCCTGCCCCGCGCGGGCACGGATATGACCAGATGGGCGGTCGTGGCGTGCGACCAGTTCACCTCGCAGCCCGATTATTGGGAAGAGACGGAGCGCATCGCGGGGGACGCCCCCTCGACGCTCCGGCTGATGCTGCCCGAAATGTATTTGGACAAGCCCGGCGAAGCCGAGCGGATCGTGGCCATCAACGCCACGATGAAAAAGTATCTCGACACGGGCGTGCTCGAGAACCGGGGGGAGGGCTTCGTGTTCGTGCGCCGCACGGTCGCGGGAAGGAGCCGTCTTGGCCTCGTGCTCGCGCTCGACCTCGAGCGCTACGATTTTTCAAAGGACTCCGCCTCGCTCATCCGCGCGAGCGAGGGCACCATCGTGGAGCGCATACCGCCGCGCCTTCGCATCAGGAAGGACGCGCCGCTCGAATTGCCGCACATACTCGTGCTGATCGACGATCCCGGCCGCACGGCCATAGAGCCCGTCGCGGAATCCGTGTGCCCCGGCTGCAAGGCGTATGACTTCGAGCTCATGCAGGGCGGCGGCCATGTCGAGGGCTGGTTCATCGGGGACGAGGCGCGCATCGGCGCCGTGCTGCGCGCGCTCGAAAAGCTCGCGGAGCCCGCCGCATTCAAAGAAAAGTACGGCTGCGACCAGCCTCCGCTGCTCTTTGCGATGGGGGACGGCAACCATTCCCTCGCGACCGCCAAAACCAACTGGGAGAACCTCAAGGCGAACCTTTCCGACGCGGAACGGGAGGATCATCCCGCGCGCTTCGCGCTCGTTGAAATCGAGAACGTGCACGACGCGGGCATCGTATTCGAGCCCATCCACCGCGTGCTCTTCAACCTCGACGCGGGCGCCGCAGTATCGTGGCTGCAAAAAAAGCTCGCCCTGGACAACGGGGGCTGCGAGGTCGCCCAGTTCGCCTCGCGGGAGGAGTGCGAGAAAAACCTCGCCAAGGCCGCGGGCTCCGGCGCGCACATGCTGCCCTTCGTGACGGCCGACGCGTACGGCTATTTCAGGGTCGAACAGCCCGCCGCGCAGCTCGAGGTCGGCACGCTGCAGAACGCGCTCGACGCGATGCTATGCGAGATGAAGGGCGCGGCCATAGACTACATACACGGCGCGGACGTCGTGAACGAGCTCGGGCGCAAGCCGGGAAGCATGGGCTTCCTGCTGCCGCCGATGGAAAAGAGCGCGTTCTTCCGCACGGTCATCTTCGACGGCGCGCTGCCGCGAAAGACATTCTCCATGGGCGAAGCCAACGAAAAGCGGTACTATCTCGAGTGCCGTAAAATCCAAAAGTAAAGCCGGTTGCGGGGCGGACGGCGTCCGCCCCGATGAATTTTATTCAGGGAGGGGCGCGCGCGGGCCTTCTGCTTTCGCGCGCGGCGGGTATTTCAGGCGACATGACGGGGATATGGAACTCCATTTCTGCGGTGCTGCTGGTGCTCCTGATGGTGGGCGTCGGGTATCTGTTCGGCTTGTTCGGCTGGATGAAGGCCGAGCATAAGCCGCTCGTGATCAGGTTTCTCATCTACATGGCCGTGCCATGCATGTGCGTCAAGAACGTGTTCGAATATTTCACGCGGCAGATGCTCGCCCAGGCGGGCGTACTGCTGCTGGTTCCCATACTCTTCAACCTCGTGACCTTCGCCGCGGCGCTGGGCATCGGCAGGCTCGCCCGCATCCCCAGGAAGCGCTTCGGCGGCTTCGCGGTGATGTGCGCCTTCTCCAACTCGCTCTTCGTCGGCTTCCCCATCACGCACGAGCTGTTCGGGGACGCGGGCATACCGTACCTGATGTTCTACTACATCGTCAACACGGCGGCGTTCTGGACGCTCGGGAGCCTGATCATCTACCGCTGCGGGGACGCGGGGAAGGCGTTTTCCCTCAAGGCCTCGCTTAAGCAGCTTGTGTCCCCGCCGCTGGTCGCGCTCCTGGGCGCGATCGCGCTGCTGCTCGCCGGCGTGACGCTCCCGCACCTCGTTTTGACCTTCACCTCGTACATGAGCGCCACGGTGACGCCGCTCGCGCTCTTGTACATCGGCTTTTTGATCTATGAAACCGGCCTTCGCAACCTCAAGCCCGACCGCGGCATCTGGATTGCGAGCGCCGTGCGCTTTATCGGCGCGCCGGCGCTGATGCTTTTGATGTGCCGCATTTTCGGCATCACGGGCCTTGCGCGCAGCGTATTCTTCATAGAGGCCGCGATGCCCGTGATGATACAATCCGTGGTCGTGTCCGGCCTGGCCGGGGCGGATGAAAAATACAACGCGCTGGGCATGAGCTTCACGACGCTGCTCTGCCTCGTGGCGATACCGGTGCTGATGCTGATACTCGGCTGAAGGGAGGATGGGAGCATGCGCAAACGCGCGAGCACGAAAAAGCACAATCCGTTCCTGTACGCGCTCGTCTGCGCGCTGCTGCGGCCCTATCTCAGGCTGATGTACAACTTCTCCCCGCCGCGGCAAATCCCCGCGCTGCCGGCGGGGCCGATACTGCTGCTGGGCTCGCACTCCTCCAACCTCGATTTTCTCTTCGCGCTGCCCCTTCTTCGAAAAAAGCGCTTCAACGCCGTCGTCACGAGCTATTATTTCAACAACGAGCGCCTCGCCAAACTCCTCCGCTTTTTCCACTGCATCGCCAAGGAGCAGTTCCGCGCGGACGTTTCGGCCATACGCGATATACGCGCCTGCGTCAAAAACGGCGCGAGCGTGCTGATCTATCCCGAGGGGGAGGTCAACGGCACGGGCCGGTGCGAGAAACCGGACCGCAGCATCGTCAAGCTCTGCCGCATGCTCGACGTGCCGGTTTACGCCGTGCGCACGCACGGCAGCTACTTTACGCGGCCCAAGTGGGGCCCCGTCGTGCGGCGCGGCAAGGTGACGGCGGAGGCCGCCGAAATCGCGGACGCGCAGACGCTCCGCGCCTTAAGCGACGCGGAGCTGTACGGCCGTATCTGCGAAGCGCTCGAGAGCAACGACTACGCCTGGCAGGAAACGGCCATGGTCCCCTTCCCGCACAGGCGCTGCGCCGAAGGCTTGCACAACATGCTCTATCTCTGCCCGCGCTGCGGCCGGGAGTTCACCATGGATACGCTTGAGGACGAGATCTTCTGCGGGACTTGCGGCAACCGCGGCTTCATGGATAAATACGGCTTCCTGCACCCCGCGGGCGGGGACGACGTCATCCCCCGCACCGCGCCGGAATGGATCGATTTGCAGCGCGGCCGCATCCGGCAGGAGCTCGCCGAGGCGGGGGAGGACTTTGCGCTTCGCGAGAAGGCGTATTTGCAGTTCCACAACAGGCGCAATTCCGTGCTGCTCGAGGATGTCGGCGAGGGCGTCGTGACGCTCGGGCGGAACGCGCTCACCTACGAGGGGACCTGCAACGGCGAGCATGTGACGCTCGTCTACCCGCTCTCGACCTTCTCCAAACTGCCCTTCACCATGGGCAGCCAGTTCGACGTGCCCAACCCCGTACGCTACACGAGCATACGTCCGAGGAACCCGCGCGCCGTGGAGAAATTCGTGCTCGCCGTGCCGGTCATCAAGGAAAGAGCGAACAAGGGGATTCCCGTTCGATAAGCCAAGGGCGGCCGTCGTCGGCCGCCCGCGCTATTTCAGTTCGTTTTCGTTGTTTTATATTACCGCGCGAACGCCGCGTAAAGCGTCCGCGCAGCGGCGGCGGCCTCCGCCCCGGGCAGCATCACGCTCACGGCGTCTCCCTCGGCGCCGACCGGCGCGCCGGGGAACAGCTCCGCGACCCTGCCCGCGACGCGCGCGGCGTCCCGGTAGACCATGCTCACGGCGTCGGATTCGCCCCGGCGCTTCATCGCGATGCCCACGAAACCTTCGGGCTTGTTCCCAAGGGCCGATATCTTCGTGCCTTGCGTCGATTCGAACGTGGAGCGCACCCACACGGGCATCGAGAAGCGCTTGCCCGCCTCGATGGCGCGCGGATGCACGACGCCCGCGCCGAGCCGCGCGAGCAGGAGCATGTCGTCGCAGTCGATTTCCCCGAGGAAGCGCGCCTCGGGCACGACGCGCGGGTCGCACTCCGCCACGCCGGGCACGTCCGTGTAGATGACCGTTTCGTCCGCCCCGAGATAGCCCGCGACGCATACGGCGGAGGTGTCGCTGCCGCCGCGCCCGAGCGTCGTGACCGCGCCCGTCTCCGATATGCCCTGGAAACCCGTGATCACGGCAACATTGCCCGCCGCGAGCGCCTGGAGCACGCGCCTCGTATCCATGCCCGTGACCTCGGCCGCAAGGTGTATCCCGTCGGTCTGAATGCCCGCGGTCGCGCCCGTGAACGGCACGGCGGGGACGCCCTCTTTACACAGCGCGTCCGCGAACACGCACGCGGAGATCGTCTCCCCGCAGCTCATGATCAGGTCGCGCGTTTCGGGAAGCGTGTCTTCCCCCCGCACGAGCGAGAGCAGCGTGTCCGTGGCGTAGGGCGCGCCCATGCGCCCCATGGCGCTCACGATCACGGCGAGGGAATAGCCCGCCCGCCGGTATTCGCTGATGCGCGCGATGGCGCAGGTCCGCGCGCGCTCGTCCGCGACGGAGGTGCCGCCGAATTTTACGACGGCGATTTTGTTTGCGTCCATAATCCAAACTCCATTCTAAAAGCTTTATTCGGCGTTGTTCATCGCTCAACTCGAAGCAGCCCGTCGATCTCCGATTCCCCGCAGACGCGGTATCCCGCCCCTTTGAGCGCGGCGGCCGCGAAGCCGTCCCCCTCGACGAGGCGGCCGGTGAACGTGCCGTCGTAGATTTTGCCCGCGCCGCAGGAAGGGCTTTTCTCCTTGAGCAGCGCGCAGTCGCATCGAAGAAGCCGCGCGAGCGCGAGCGCCTCCTCCGCGCCCCTTTGGAAATTTTCCGTCACGTCCCGCCCGCCGCGCGACCAGACCCGCCCGTCCCGGATTTCCGAGGGCTCGCGCGGCGTCGTCAGGCCGCCGTACGCTTCCGGGCAGAAGGGGATAAGCTCATGCTTTTCCATGAGCCTCGCGACGGCTTCGTTTATGGGAATCCGCTTTGCGTCGTAGCGGCAGTTGACGCCCAGCAGGCAGGCGCTCACGAGTATGCGCATCGCATTTCCTCCGTATCGAGATCGCGGTATTTAACCAAAATAATACCATGTCCGCGCGCGCCGGTAAACCCCGGAAAGCTTTACTTTTCGGCGTTCCCGGTCCATAATGGAGCCGAAAAGCATCCGCAGGAGGGAGGCGAGGTCATGCCCATGCTCGCGGCGTTTGCCGTGCCGCACCCGCCCGTCATATTGCCCGGCGTCGGGCGGGGCGAGGAGAACAAGATACGCAAAACCGCCGAAGCCTACCGCAGGGCCATGCGGCGCGCGGCGGAGCTCAAGCCCGATATCGTCGTGCTCGCGAGCCCGCACGCGACGCTCTACGCGGACTACTTCCACGTATCCCCCGGCGCGAAGGCCGAGGGGAGCTTCGCGCGCTTCGGCGCGCCGCAGGTGAAGGTCGAGGCGGCGTACGACGAGGAATTCGCGCGCGCGCTCACGGCCGCATGCGCGCGGGAAGGCTTTCCCGCCGGGACGCTCGGCGAGCGCGAGAAGAAGCTCGACCACGGCACGATGATCCCGCTCGTGTTTCTCGGCGAGTTCGCGGCGGATTACCGGCTCGTGCGCGTCGGCCTCTCGGGACTCTCCGCGACGGAGCACTACCGCTTCGGGCAAATCATCGCCGGGACCGCGGACGCGCTTTCGCGAAGCGTTGTGTTCATCGCGAGCGGGGATCTCTCCCATAAGCTCGCCGAAGACGGGCCCTACGGCTTCGCGCCCGAAGGGCCGGAGTTCGACCGCCTCGTGACGCGGGCCATGGCGAACGGCGATTTCGAGGCGCTGCTCACGCTCGATCCCGAGCTGTGCGAGGAGGCGGGGGAGTGCGGGTTGCGTTCGCTCTGGATCATGGCGGGCGCGCTCGACCGGCAAAAGGTCGAAAGCGAGCTGCTCTGCTACGAGGGGCCCTTCGGCGTGGGCTACGCCGTGGCGGCCTTCATCCCCGCGGGCGCGGACGAAGCGCGCGACATCGGCGGGCGGGCTGCGCGCAAGGAAGCCGAAAAGCGCGCGGCGCGAAGGGCCGCGGAGGACGAATACGTCCGCCTCGCGCGGCGCGGCGTGGAAACCTTCGTCAAAACCGGCGAACGCGCGCGGTTGCCCGGGGGATTGCCCGGGGAATTATCCGATGTCCGCGCGGGCGCGTTTGTGTCCATTAAAAAGGACGGCAGGCTCCGCGGCTGCATCGGCACCATAGAGCCCGTGCGCGAAAGCCTCGCCGAGGAGATACTGCGCAACGCCGTGTCCGCCGCGAGCGAGGACCCGCGCTTCGAGCCCGTCGGGGAAGATGAGCTCGATTCCCTCGTTTACAGCGTGGACGTGCTCGGCTCGCCCGAGCCGATTGCGAGCGAAGCCGAGCTCGACCCGAAACGCTACGGCGTCATCGTCGAGCGCGGGGCGCGGCGCGGGCTGCTGCTGCCGGATCTCGCGGGCGTGGACACCGCGCGCGAGCAGGTGCGCATCGCAAAGCAGAAAGCCGGCATAGGCGAGGGCGAGAACGTGCGGCTCTACCGCTTCGAGGTGGTGAGGCATACTTGAAGGCCGTGTGTCCCGTCTGCCCGCGCCGCTGCGCGCTCGGGGAAGGGCAGCCGGGCTTCTGCCGCGCGCGGAAAAACGAGGGCGGAGCCGTTGTGTGCGCGAACTACGGGCGCGTCACCTCGCTCGCGCTCGATCCCATCGAGAAGAAGCCCCTCGCGCGCTTCCATCCGGGCAGCTTTATCCTCTCCGCGGGCAGCTACGGCTGCAACCTTCGCTGTTCCTTCTGCCAGAACAGCGATATCTCCATGGCGGGCGGCGATGTCGGCTCGACCTATGTTTCGCCCGAGGCGCTCGTCGCCGCGGCCGCGCGCGAAAAGGCGCGCGGCAACATCGGCCTCGCGTTCACCTACAACGAGCCGCTCATCGGCTATGAATACGTTTACGACTGCGCCCTGCTCGCGCACGAAGAAGGGCTCAAAATCGTGCTCGTGACCAACGGGACGGTCTGCGAGGAGCCTTTGTTAAAGCTGCTGCCCTTCGTGGACGCGATGAACATTGACCTCAAGGCGTTCACGGAGGAAGCGTATCAAAAGCTCGGCGGCTGGCTCGACGTCGTGAAGCGGACGATTGAACGATCCGCGCAAGCCTGCCACGTCGAGGTCACGACGCTCGTCGTGCCGGGTTTCAACGATTCCGAGCGGGAAATGGAACGGGAGGCCGCGTGGCTCGCCTCTCTCGACCCGAATATCCCGCTCCACATCAGCCGCTTTTTCCCGTGCTACAGGATGCGGGACGCGTCGCCCACGCCCGTGCCGGCCGTATACCGCCTGCGCGACATCGCGGCAAAAAAGCTGAATTACATTTATACGGGGAACTGTTGAATTTTGCGTTTCCGCTTGAAATCTCTCATTTGCCGCGCTATCTTATTATAGTATATATTATGTCGTCCATCGCCGCGCGCGCGGCGCGAGGTTCGCTTGATACGGAGGTTCTTGATGACGAGAAGCATCGATCAGATCAACGAGAGGATCAGGTCCGGCGACGCCGTCGTGATGACGGCCGAGGAGGTCGTTTCCCTCGCGCGGGAAACGGGCGTGAAGGAAGCGGCAAAGCGCGTGGACGTCGTGACGACGGGCACTTTCGCCCCGATGTGCTCGAGCGGCGCGTTTTTGAACTTCGGCCACGCGGAACCGCTCATGCGCATGAGCCGCGTTTTGCTCAACGATGTTTTGGCCTACGCGGGGCTCGCCGCGGTGGACTGCTACATCGGCGCGACGGAGCTGAGCGAAAAGCAGGGCATGGCCTACGGCGGCGCGCATGTCATCGAGGATCTGATCGCCGGCAGATCCGTGAAGCTCCGGGCCACGAGCTACGGCACGGACTGCTATCCGCGCCGCGAGATCGAAACCGAGGTCGCGCTCGAAGGGATGAACCAATGCTTCATGTTCAACCCGAGGAACGCCTACCAGAACTATTCCTGCGCGGCCAACACGTCGGGGCGCGTGATCAAAACCTATATGGGGACGCTGCTTCCGGGCTGCGCCAACGCGACCTACTCGACCTCCGGCGAACTGAGCCCGCTTTTGAAGGACCCGGAGCTTCGCACCATAGGCATAGGCACGCGCGTGTTCTTCGGTGGCGCGCAAGGCTACGTCGCGTGGGAAGGGACGCAGTGCTTCCCCTCGATCATAAAGGATGCGGACGGCTTCGAGCACATCGGCGGCGCGACGCTCGCGCTCGTGGGCGACATGAAGAAAATGTCCCCGGCGTTCATCCGCGCCGCGGTCATGGACGGCTACGGCGTTTCGCTCTACGTCGGCGTGGGCATCCCCTTTCCCGTGCTCGACGAGGACATGATGGCGCGCCTGGCCGCTTCCAACGAGGAACTGTATACCGAGGTTTACGATTATTCCGTGCCCGTGCGAAGCCGCCCCGTGCTCCGTTCCCGCGTGAGCTACGCGGAGCTTCGAAGCGGCTCCATGGAGCTTTTCGGCAAAAAGGTTCCCGCCGCGCCGCTCTCGAGCCTCAAAAAGGCGCGCGAGATCGCGGAGCTGCTCAAGGCGCGCGTGCGATCGGGCGAGTTCCTGCTGACGAGCCCCGTTTCCCCGCTGCCGCTGGATACCGCCAAGCGCAAACTGGAGGGCTGACATGCAAAAATCGATCAAGGTGCGGCTCAGGTTCGACGCGCTTTCCGCGTCAAAGCCGATGATCTACTATCTCGCCAAGGATTACGGCATCGTCTTTTCGATCCTCCAGGCGGACATACGGCCCGGCGTGGGCGGGCGCACCATCATGGAGATGACGGGCGAGGAGGCGGACATCGAGCGCAGCCTCGCGTTCGCCAAAGATCAGGGCGTGGATGTGAAGATCCTCTCCAAGGCCGTCGTTTGGAACAACGAAACTTGCGTCCACTGCGGCGCGTGCACGGCGGTGTGCGTGCCCAAGGCGCTCTCGCTCGACCCCGGCACGGCGGAGCTGTGCTTCGACAACGCGGCCTGCGTCGTGTGCGAGATGTGCATAGGCGCCTGCCCGACCGGCTCCATACGCGTGGACCTATACGAATGAAAAGCGACCCTTACCTGGACAGGCGCGCCTACCGCGCGCTCCATCACGCGGCGGATCTCGCCTATTTCCGGGTCACTCTGCTGGAGAGCGACCTGCACATAGGCGCGTTTTGCCCGCTGCGGGGGCAGGCGCTGTCCGCGCTCGCCCAGGCGCGCACGGAAGTTGAGGCGGCGATCCGCGCGAACCCCGCGTTTCTCACCTCGCTCGAACCCGTTCCGCCGCGCGGCGGCGAAGCGCCGCTCGTGCGCGCTATGCTCAAGGCCGCCAAACGCGCCGGGGTCGGCCCCATGGCCGCCGTCGCGGGCGCGATCGCGGGCGCGGTCGGCCGCGCGCTTCTCGCGCACTCCTCCGAGGTCATCGTCGAAAACGGCGGCGATCTCTTTTTATGCGGCGTCCGGGAGCGCGTCGTGGCGGTGTTCGCAGGCGACAGCCCGCTTTCGGGTAAGCTCGGCGTCAGGCTGCGTCCGGGAAAGGGGCTCGGCGTGTGCACCTCCTCGGGCACGTTCGGCCACTCGCTCAGCCTTGGCCGCGCGGACGCCGCGCTCGTGGTTTCCCCCGACCCCGCGCTCGCGGACGCGGCGGCGACCAGGCTCGGCAACGCCATCCAGTCGGAGAACGACATCGCCCCCGCGCTCGAGGACGTGCTGCGCGTGCCCGGCGTGATCGGCGCGCTCGCAGTCGCGGGCGGAAAGGTCGGCGCCAAGGGCGAAATCGAGCTGACGGCGCTGTGAATCATCGATCCCCAATCAGTTTCAAAACAAGATATCCGAGCGGCAGCAGCAGCGCGAGCAGCGCGGCGTTCAGCGCCGTGAACAAGCGAAGGTATTTCCCGGTTTGCGCGCCCTCCGCGCGGGCATAGAGCTTGAGGGAGATGAGGCTCGCCAGCGACGCCACGGGCGTGCCGAGGCCGCCGATGTCCGCGCCAAGCAGCAGCGCGCGCCAGTTTTGCGTAAATCCCGAGAGCAATACGGCGGCCGGAACGTTGCTTACGATCTGACTCGCTGCTGCGGAGGTCAAAAGCGCGTCCGCCTCGAGCGCGCCCGTGAGAAGATCGCGCACGGCGCTTATACGCGCGATGTTGCCGGAGAAGACGAAGAAGAAAACGAACGTCATCAGCAGACAATAATCGACCTTCGCGAGCGTTTTTCTTGAAAAGAGCAGGCAGTACAGCGCCGCCGCGGCCGTGGGCACGAGGTAATGCACCGCGCGGAACACCGCCAGCAAGCTCAGCGCGAACAGCGCGAGGAACATGAAAAGATGCTTTGGCGCGCGAAGATGCGCCTTTTGCTCAAAGACGACCTCGGCGGTTCCCCGGTCTGAAACGAGCGCGGCCGCGCCCACGGCCGCAAGGGAAACGAGCGTCACGGGCAGCACGAGGGCAAAAAAGCTCCCCGCGTCCGGCGCGTATTTGGCGAAGATGAACAGGTTCTGCGGGTTGCCTACGGGCGTCGCCATGCTGCCGAGGTTAGCGGCGACGGTCTGCAGCGCGACGATCCATGCCAGCAGCCTCTCGCGCCGCGTAAGCTTGAGCACGAGTATCGCGAACGGGACGAACGCGATGAGCGCCACGTCGTTCGTGACGAACATCGAGGTGAAGAAAGGAAGCAGCACAAGCGTGAGCATGAGCGCGCGAAGGTTCATTTTGCCCGCGAGCAGCCTGTTGGCGACCACCCAGAACAGGTTGCATTCCTGCAGCCCGGCGACGATCGCCATCAGGCAGAAAAGCAGGCACAGCACGCGAAAATCAAGATAGGCGAGATATTCCCCGTCCGGCGGGACGAAGCACATCGAAATCGCGGCGCAAGCCGCCGCGACGCAGAGCACGGTTTCGCTCCGAAAGAAACCGCCGATCTTTCGTAACAAGTCCATCGTATCAAAACCTCTGCCGGTTCAAATTGATCATCCGTCATTCCGCCTGCCCCGCGTAATCGCGCGGGGAAACGCCGTATTCGGCAACGAACGCCTTGTAGAAGCCCGAATAATCCGAAAAGCCGCACAGCGAGGATACCTGCGCGAGCGGCATGCCCTCGAATATCAGGTTGCGCGCGCGGATCATGCGCTTTTGCATGAGCATCTGGAATATGGTGACGCCCGTTTCCTTGCGGAATGTCCGCGCGAGGTAGTATTTCGAGAGATATACGCGCGCGGCGAGGTCGTCGAGGCAGACGGTCTCGGCGATGTGTTCGTCGAGGTAGGCCGAAACGCTTTCCACCAGCGCGCCGACGCTCGCGCCCGCGCGCGCGGGCAGGTGCCGCGCCTCGAGAAAATCCCGGTTGAGCTCGACGAGCAGGTCCGCAAGCTTCGCGCGGCAGAGCACGTCGCGGCCGAAGCCCCCGCCGTTGGTCGCCTCGAGCAGCGCGAAGAGTTTGCGCTCGAGCGCGGCGCGGCGCAGCTTCGCCGGACGGCTTAAATTATACTGCTCGCTCGTAAAGCAGCTTGAAAGGTCCGTTTCCGGCGTGGAGAGGCGCTCGACACAGCGGCGCGAAATCCAAAGCACGATCCGCTCGTAGGGCAGCTTCGCGGAGCTGATGAGCGGGCGGTGGAGCTGGTTGGGGCTGATGAGCAAAAGGTCGCCCGGGGTCACGGTGTAAGCCTGGTTGTCGATCTGATACGACACGCGGCCCGAGAGCAAGAAGTAGCACTCGAAGAAGTCGTGGAAGTGCAGCGAAACATGCAGCTCGCTGCTGTCCAGATAGTGATAGATCTCGTAATCCTCCCGCAGCATGTGCTGCCGGAGCTGGAATTCGTCCCGTCCGAGCATGGCCGCATACCCCCGCGCACCATCATAGCACGACAGGGCAATCCTGGCAATGTCATCGGCAATTTCGGCATGGAAGATTTACGCGATTTCATTTATACTGAAGTTGGGAAAAGCTGTATGCGCGCGACTACACATCGATACGAGGTATGAAATCATGGAAGGAAAAAAGAGATACGCCATCGCGAGCCCCACGAGCATGGGCGTGCGCATCACGCCGGAAAACCGGCAGGGCGTGCACACGTCGAGCCTCTACATGCTCCAGGCGACCAGCGCGGAAACCAACGTGCTCAACATCGCCTCCTCGCTCGGCCACGAGTGCCTCGCGCTCACCAAGTTCGTCGAGGGCAGCCCCGTGGCGCAGTTCATACAGAGCGCGCTTCGGGCGAGGAACATCCGCTGCGAAGGCAAATCCGTGCCGCAGGGCGGGCCGTGGGGCTACCGGCACCAGTTCAACATCGCGGATTCGGGCTTTGGCCTTCGCGGCCCGCGCGTGTGGAACGACCGCGCGGGCGAGGTCGGCCGCACGCTCTCGATCGGGGAGTTCGACATTCCCCGCATCTTCGGGGAGGAGGGCGTTTCAATCCTGCACATCTCGGGACTCATCGCCGCGCTCTCGCCCGAAACGGGCGAATTCTGCGCCGCGCTCGCCGGGGCCGCCAGGGAATACGGCACCGTCGTGAGCTTCGATCTCAACTATCGCGCCTCGTTCTGGAAGGGGCGCGAGGCGGAGCTCCGCCGCATTTTCGACGGCATCGCCTCCCTCGCGGACGTGCTCGTGGGCAACGAGGAGGATTTCCAGCTCGCGCTCGATCTTTCCGGCCCCGAGGCGGGCGGGGAGGGCCTCGGCGCGAAGATCGAAGGCTTCAAGGGCATGATCGCCGAGGCGAAGAAGCAATATCCGAACGCCAAATACTTCGCGACGACGCTTCGCGAGGTGAAATCCGCAAACGAGCATCTCTGGGGCGCGCTGCTGCACGCGGACGGCCGGTGGTTCGTCGAGGACGCGCGGGAAATACCGGTGCTCGACCGCATCGGCGGCGGGGACGGCTTCACGGGCGGGCTGCTCTACGGCGTCTATCGCGGCTGGGAGCCCGAAAAATGCCTGCAGTTCGGCTGGGCGTGCGGCGCGCTGGCGGTGACGGAGCTCGCGGACTACGCGACTCCCGCCGACGAGGAACAGGTCTGGAGCATCCATAAAGGCAACGCGAGGGTTAAAAGATAGGAGAAGTTCTATGAAAAAAGCGGACATCGGCATCGTCGGCCTCGCCGTCATGGGCGAAAACCTCGCCATGAACATGGAGTCGAAGGGCTTCACCGTCGCGGTCTACAACCGTACCGTCGAGAAGGCGGAGCGTTTCATTGAAGGCCGCGCGAAGGGGAAAAACGTCGTGGGCTGCCATACGCTCGAGGAACTGCGCGACGCGCTCGAGAAGCCGCGCAAGGTCATGCTCATGGTCAAGGCCGGGCAGCCCGTGGACGATTACATCGAAGCGCTGCTCGGGGTGCTCGAGCCGGGCGACGTCGTCATCGACGGCGGCAACAGCCATTTCCCGGATACCATACGCCGCGCGAAGTATGTCGAGGGCAAGGGGCTTCTCTACGTCGGCACGGGCGTGTCCGGCGGCGAGGAGGGCGCGCTCAAGGGGCCCTCGATGATGCCGGGCGGCTCTCCGGCGGCGTGGCCCATCGTGAAGCCAATCTTCCAGGCCATCTGCGCCAAAGTGGAGGACGGCTCCCCCTGCTGCGACTGGGTGGGCGAGAACGGCGCGGGCCATTTCGTCAAGATGGTGCACAACGGCATAGAATACGGCGACATGCAGCTCATCTGCGAGGCGTACCAGCTCATGCGCGATCTTCTCGGCATGAGCGCCCCCGAGATGAGCGCGGTGTTCGCCGAATGGAACAAAGGCGAGCTGGACAGCTATCTCATCGAGATCACGCGGGACATACTCGCCTATCGGGACGAGGACGGTTCCCCCATCGTCGACAAGATACTCGACACGGCGGGGCAGAAGGGCACGGGCAAGTGGACGGGCATCGCCGCGCTCGACGAGGGCGTGCCGCTCACGCTCATCGGCGAGGCCGTGTTCGCGCGCTGCCTGAGCGCCATGAAGGAGGAGCGGCTCGAGGCCGCGGCCGCCTTCGGCAAGGAAAAGCCCGCGTTCGCGGGCGACAAAGCCGCCTTTATCGAGGACATCCGAAAGGCGCTCTACGCCTCGAAGATGATCTCCTACGCGCAGGGCTACACGCTCATGCGCGCGGCGGCGAAAACCTACGGCTGGAAGCTCAATTACGGCGGCATTGCGCTGATGTGGCGCGGCGGCTGCATCATACGCAGCGTGTTCCTCGGCAAAATCAAGGAGGCGTTCGACAGGAATCCGGAGCTTTCGAACCTGCTGCTCGACCCGTATTTTTCAGAAGCCATACGGGGGTTGATCCCCGCGTGGCGGCGCGTGGCCGCGGCGGCGGCCACGCACGGCGTGCCCGCGCCCGCGTTCGCTTCGGCGCTCTCGTATTTCGACGGCTATACCTCGGCGAAGCTCCCGGCAAATCTCCTTCAGGCGCAGCGCGATTACTTCGGCGCGCACACCTACGAGCGGCTCGACGCGCCGCGCGGCACATACTTCCACACGAACTGGACGGGCGAGGGCGGGGACACCGCCGCCTCGACCTACACGGCCTGAAAAGGGAGGCGCTTGTATGGAGCTTTGCCTTCGCGCCAAAGACGAACAGGGGCTTTCCGACGACGCGCTCCGCGCGGGGCTCGAAGGGCTCCTCGCGGGGCACCCCGCGAAAAAGGTGCTGATCGTCCCGCCGGACTACACGCGCTATCACAGCAAGGCGGGGTTCATCACGAACGTCTGCTATCATCACTACGCCGCTCAAGGCGCGCAGGTGGATATCCTGCCCGCCCTGGGCACGCACGTGCCCGTGACGGAGAGCGAGGCCGCGGACATGTTCGGCGATATCCCGTACGCCCGCTTCCTGCGCCATAACTGGCGCGCGGACGTCGTGAAGCTCGGCGAGGTGCCGGGGGAGTATCTCGGGCAGATCACCGAAGGGCTCTGGAAGGAGCCCATATCGGTCGAGATCAACCGCCGCGTCATGGATGAAAGCTACGACCTCATACTCTCGCCGGGGCAGGTCGTGCCGCACGAGGTCATCGGCATGGCAAACCAGGCCAAGAACCTCTTCGTCGGCGTCGGCGGGGCGGAAATGATCAACGCTTCGCACATGGTCGGCGCGATTTACGGTATGGAGCGCATGATGGGGCGCGACCATACGCCCGTGCGCAAAATATTCGACTACGCGCTCGGACGCTTCCTCAAAGACCGGCCGATCCTGTTCCTGCTGACCGTCACGACCGCGCCGGGCGGGAACATCCGCACGCACGGCCTGTTCTGCGGCGGCGGACGGGACGCGCTCGAAGCCGCGATCGCCCTCTCGCAGCAAAAGAACATCGACTTCGTAGAACGCGGCCTGAAGAAATGCGTCGTCTACCTTGATCCCAGGGAGTTCAAAAGCACCTGGCTCGGCAACAAGGCGGTCTACCGCACGCGCATGGCCATCGCCGACGGCGGGGAGCTCGTGATACTCGCGCCCGGCGTCGCGCGCTTCGGCGAGGATGAGGCTGTGGACGCGCTCATCCGCAAGTACGGTTACTGCGGCAGGAAAAAGGTGCTCGAGCTGTTCCGATCGCCCGCGTGCGAAGACCTCCGCGCCAACATGGGCGCGGCGGCGCACCTGATCCACGGCTCGTCGGACGGGCGCTTTTCCATCACCTACGCCGTGAAGAACATCTCCCGCGCCGAGATCGAGGGCGTGCATTTCAAGAGCGCGGACTGCGGCGAACTGATGCGCCGCTACGACCCGGAGAAGCTCGCATACGGTTATAACACGCTGCCGGACGGGGAGGAGATCTACTTCATACCGAACCCCGCGCTCGGGCTGTGGATCGACCGCGGGCGGTTCGAGGGAGGCGTAGAATGACGCCCGTCTTCGACGAAAGCTTCCTGCTCGGCAACGACGCCGCGCGCGCTTTGTACGCGCGCGCTTCGCGCATCCCGATTTTCGATTACCACAACCACCTCAACGCGAAGGACATACTTGACAACGCGCCGTTTTATGACCTCGCCGCGCTCTTTCTCGGCGACGACCATTACAAATGGCGGCTTACGCGCGCGAACGGCGCGCCGGAACGGTTCGTTTCCGGCGACGCGAGCGGTTATGAAAAGTTCCTCGCTTACGCGAGCGCGCTGCCCTTGGCCGCGGGGAGCCCGCTCCCGGTCTGGAACCGGCTCGAGCTCAAGCGCTATTTCGGCATAGACGCGCCGCTCTCGGGCGAGAGCGCGAAGGCCATCTGGGATCAGGCGCGGGAGATGATGCGCGGGGGCGGCTTTACGCCGCGCGCGCTTCTCGCGCGTTCGAACGTCAAGGCGCTCGTCACGACGGACGATCCCGCGGACGACCTTTCGTACCACGCGAGGCTCGCGAAGGACGCCTCCTTCCCCGTCAAGGTTCTGCCGGGCTTCCGGCCCGAGCGGGCGGGGGAGGTCTGGCGCGGCGCGGACTGGCGAAAGTATATCCAAACGCTCTCGGAGGCGGCGAACGTCGAGATCAAGGATTACCCCTCCCTGCTCGGCGCGCTCGAAAAACGCATGGCCGCTTTCGCGGCGCTCGGCTGCGTCTGCGGCGATTATAGCATGGAGCGCGTGCCGTTCGCCCGCGCGACGGAGGCGCAGCTCGACGCGATCTTTAAGAAAGCGCTCGCGGCTGAGCCGGTTTCGCAGGATGAAGCCGATCAATACCTCACGGAGCTTCTGCTTTGGCTCGCGTCGAGTTTTGCCAAACGCGGCTGGGTCATGGAACTGCACATCGGCCCCGTGCGCGCGCGAAACAGCCGCATGACGGCGCTCGTCGGGCGCGACGCGGGCTTCGACGCCATGGCGGATCATACCCTCATGCGCGATCTCGGCGGCTTTCTCGACGCGCTGTGCGAAGGGGATAAGCTTCCCAAAACCATCCTCTTCAACCTCAACCCGAAGGACGGCGCGGCCTTCGCGGCGCTGGCGGCGACGTTCCAGGATGAATCCTTCCCCTCGAAAATGCAGTACGGCCCCGCGTGGTGGATGAACGACCACCGCGACGGCATCCGCGCGCAGCTTTCGGCGCTGGGGCAGCAGGGTTTGCTCGGGCGCTTCATCGGCATGGCTTCGGACAGCAGGAGCTACCTCGCCTTCGCGCGGCACGAGTATTTCCGGCGCGCGCTGTGCGACCTTCTGGGCGAGTGGATCGAGCGCGGGGAATACCCCTACGGCGAGCAGGAACAGCACAGGCTCGTCGCGGGCGTCTGTTTTGACAACGCGGCGGCTTATTTCGGGTTGAAATAATCGCCGGAAAGTATGCGGGAGGGCGGTCATGAGCCGCCCTCCATCGTTATTTGCGCAAAACGATCATAGGAAAACAGCCGCTCCATCCCGTTCTATGCCCGCGAAGGCGCGGGCGGTTCCTCCGCTCGCATCGCGCGGTTGCGGCGATGCGGATGCGCGTGCTATACTCAGGCATTCATATGCGGGGGGATTGGCCATGATCAACATTCTTCTTAGCTTCTGGAACTTCGCGGACCCGCTGCTGATGCCCGAGTTGAGCCGCTGCATCAAGGCTTCGGACAAGGTGGCCATGATTTCGTTTGCCCATCGTCCGAGCGCCGACAAAGCCGCATACGATGAGAAATACGGGTACGGGGGCAAGCAATTCGTCTATCCCGCGCTCGAGTTCATGAAGTACGGCATCGCGCGGGAAGCCGTCTCGCTGGTGCACTACTTCGACGATCCGCGTCCCGCCATGAAACGGAAAATCAGGGAAGCGGATATCCTGATGTTCACGGGCGGTATGCCCGATCAGGTGGTGCCGCGGCTCAAGGAGAAAGGCATCTATGAGGATGTGCTTTCGTTCGACAAAGTCGTCATGGGGTACAGCGCGGGCGCGATCGTTCAGCTTGCGCGGAATTTTCTCTCGCCGGACGACGATTATCCGGAACTGGCATATATGGACGGACTCTCCCTGATCCCGGACGATTTTTATATAGAGGTTCATTACGACCATTCGGACGCGTGGGAAAAGCTGCTCCGGGATATTCGGGAGCGCGAGAGCAAAAGCGTTTATGCGATCGGCAACGAAGGGGCGATTGTGGTCGACGCCGCGCGCAACGTTCGTTTGCTGGGGGATGTCTCCGTCTTTGGCGATACGCCGCGCGGGCGCGGCGCGTGAGAGCGATGATGAGCACGGCAATGCGGGCGGCTGAAAAATCAGCCGCCCGCCGCATGGATGAACCTTAGTAGGTCGGATACCAGAGATCGACCGGGATGCCCGCCGCGATGGCGTCCTTGATATACTGGAGCGGCTCGGGATCGCCGTCGTCATAGGAGATCTCGGTCAGGTCCGGATCGACCGCGTCCTTCATGGAGATCTCGTTGCTTCGGAAGCCGTCGCCGTTGGGCGTGAACAGGTCGATGTCGGGGACGGTCATGGTCGTGCCGTCCTCGTAAACGACGAGGACCTCATAGGTTTCCGCATAGGGACGGATGAAGAAGTTGAACACATAAAGCCCGCCCTTGCCGGACCCCCACACGGTCACGGCGCTGCCGTCCTCGTTGATCAGGTTGGGGATCATGCTGGGGTACGCCTTGGGATCGGCGCCGGTCTCGTAGAGATAGAACTCCACGATGCCCTTGCCGGTCTTGTTCTTGATCTCGAGGCCGAGTATCTCGTAGCCGGGATAGAAGTTGTCCGAGGTCTTGCCCACGGCCCTGACGGCGTCGAGCAGTACGATGTCCTCCGCTTCGGAAGGCTCCTGCTCCCAGGTGGAAGGGTCTACGCCGTCCTTGAGAGAAAGCTTGTCGTAATCGGCGATGGTGAGGCCCGCCCAGGTGGCGTTCGTGCCGTCCGCGAATTCGACGTAGAGGTCGTAGGCCGCGGCCTGCGGGCGCAGTATGTAGGCGAACATCTCATAGTGCGTCTCGTCGGGATCGTTGTCCTTGTCGATCCACTCGGCGGGGCAGATGCTGTTGCCCTTCTCGGCGGCTCCCGCAGGATACAGGTAGAGCCCGGTGATGGTCACGCCGGTCTTGTTCTTGAAGTCGAGCGAGTAGGGAACATAGGTGACCTCCACGACAGGCGGCTCGGTTGCGGCCGGCTCCTCCGTGGGCGCGACGGTTTCGACGGGCGCTTCCGTGGCGGGCGGCGGAGTCGGCTGCTGATCGGTGTTCACGGGCTCCTGCGTCTTGCAGCCGACGATGGCAAGCATCATCAGCAGAGTCAAGAGCATTGCCAAAAGCTTTTTCATACTGGTTCCTCCTGTAAGATTTATGTTCGTCCCCGCGCATTGGCGGGTGTGGGACCGTTTAAATCCCCCGCGGGCCTGTGATGACGCCGTCCTCGCCGACGGCGAGCCGGACCGCCTCGCGCATCGAGGCGCTCAGCGTGGGCAGTTCCCGGTTTTCCGTGCACAGCACGTTGGGCACGTGCTTCTGCACCGCGGCGATGACCTCCGCGCTCGGGCGCTCCTTCTTGGTTGAGGTGTCGTTTTGGCAGGAGACGACGGCGTAGGAGGGCGCGAGGCTTTTGACGAGCTTCTCCGTCATGGATTTTCCGTCGCCGTGGTGCGGCAGCTTGAGTATGTCGCAGCGCTCCTGCCCGCTTCCCTCCCAGTAATCGGCGTAGGAATCGCCCGTGAGCAGCATGCTCCTGCCCGCGTATTCGAGCCGGACGATCAGGCTCGAACAGTTGCGCTCCTTGGATACGGCGTAGAGCTCGCCGCGCGGCGGGCTCTTGCCCAGATACAGCGCGTCGAAAGCCTCTTTCTGGCGGAGCGCCAGCGCGTCGTCCGGGCGATATACGGTGAGTTTGAGCCTCTGTGTCAACGCCTCGGCGCCGTTTTTCGCCTCAACGCAGGCCGATCCCTTTTCACGGGCGATGTCCACGATGTCGCGGAACAGGTTGAGCGCGTCGCACATGCCGATGATCGTCTTTTCGTCGCTCTCCGGCGCGAACACCCACTTCGCTCCCTCCGGCGGCAGGTACAGCGCCATGAGCCGCCCGACCGGGAAATGGTGCAGCAGCGCGGGCGCGCCGCCGATGTGGTCGAAATGCAGGTGCGTGAGCACCATCAGGTCGATGCGGCCGATCCCCTCGCGCATCAGGTAGTTGAGCGCGTGCCGCCGCTTCGAGCCCGGAACGAACTCGATGTGCGGGCGGCCGCAGTCCACGAGCATCACATAGTCCGCCTCGCCGGGCCCTGTTTCCCGGATGAGGATCGCGTCTCCGTCGCCGACGTTGATAAAGTCGAGTTTGAGCATATGTTTCGGGCGATCACTTCGCCCCGGCCTCCGCACTCAGGGTTCTTCGGAACATCAAAAGCGAAAAAACCGCGCCGCTTACGAGCCCGCTCGGCACGAGCATCAGGTAGAAGTACAGGAAGATGCGAAAATCCCCGCTCCCCGCGAGGAACGCCATCGCCATGAGCGCGGCCACGGCGTACAGGGCGAGCCAGATATACGCCGCCGGCAGCATGCGCTTGTTTTTGATGAAAAACCACGGCGCGCAGCACACGAGGCTTCCCGCGAGGCCGGGTACGAGGCTCTCGAAGATGTTGCGAACAGCTACGGAGCTTTGGGCGAACGCCTTCTCGAGCACGTCGATCAGGAAAAAGTATGAAACGCCGTACGCGATGAGGAAAACGAGGCTCAGGCAGAAGGAATAGAGCAAAAACGCGCTCTTGGGCTTCCCCTCCGGCGTCAGGAACAGGGCCGCCCAGAAGCGGTCGAGCTTGTGCCTCAGCGTGTTTTCATCTCTAACGGCCATAGCGCTCCTTATGTCCCGCGGCGCGCGCTGCGCGCGGAAACAACTTAAATTTCCGGGGATATCAAGGGGCCGCAGCCTCTTGATTTTCATTCCGGCTTCGGCGATTGATTCGCCGAAACGGATGAAAGCCGCAGGCTTTCATACTTTGCATGCTTTGCTGGCCATCGCGCAGCGATAAGCAAAGCATGTAATCTCGCGCCGACGGCAACGCCGTCGGCGCGGCAGCCAAACGCCTATTTCGTAGGCGCGAGGCTCCTCCAATAGATCCAGTACGCCTTCACGTTGGGGTAGATGCCGTAGATCTCCTCGAAGTCGGGGCTCTTGAGGTTGACCTCCTCCTTGGTGATGGCCGTCGCCGTGAAATCGAAGTCGTCGCGTATGCTCCACTTGCCCGTGGCGTCGAACGCGGCGAGGCAGCCGCTCTGCCCGTCGGCCCCGCCCAGCTCGAAGAGTATGAACAGCCTCGCGCCCGCCGGGTTGTCGCAGCCGTTGATGACGTAGAGGTATTCGCACGCGAGGAACGCGGTGTAAGGTTCGAGGCCGGTCACCCACGCGATGGTGAGACCGTTGTGGATGTTGTCGAGCTTGCCGCCCGAGCACAGGCCGAGCGTGGGCCCGTTGAGGCTTTCGTCCACCGCCGCGACGACCTGGTCGCCGTCGTCCAATTCGGTGCTGACCATCTGCGTGAAGCGCCATAGAAGCTCGACGCCGCCGTTGTTCTCGGGGAACTCCATAATGCCGGGCGAGTTGTTGAGGTGATCCATGTAGGTGAATTCGAGCGGCTCGCCGTACTGCGCCTCATACTGCGCGCTCATCGCGTTCCCGTCGACGATGAGCTGCGCCCAGAGCGCCGCGTAGGAGGGCGAGGTGATGTCCTTGGTGTAAATGGTCCAATACTGCGTGTTCTTGCCGGATGCGTCCACGTACGACTCGGTCTGCGTGTTGTAGCCCTGCACGATGTCCCACCAGCTCTTGATGGGGCAGCCGTCGGGGAACGCCTCGGTGTTGTAGTACCACGGGCTGTAGGAGGCGTACACCGGCATGCCGTACTTGAGCAGAGACTCGTCTATGTGCTCGCACACGGCCGTGGGATAGAACACGTCGAGGTAATCGTACTGCACGAGCTCGTAGTAGATCTCGCCGCTGTTGTCCTTGACCTGGAGCACGTCGGCGTTGATGTTGCCGGTGTCGTGCTCGGTTTCGATGCGGTCCGCCACCGTGTCCGTTTCGGATTCGATGTACTCGACCTTGTCGGCGAGATCGGGGAAGGCCTTCACGAACTTTTTGACCGCGGTGTGCGCGGTGGCCGTGGTCGAGTAGACGGTGATCTTGCCCTTTTCGAGCTTGGCGAGCTCGTAGAGCTCCTCCATGGTCATGTTGTTGTAGTCGGGCGCGTCGGGGGCCTGCGTGTCGGCGACGGCGTTCCCCTGCGTAACCTCGGGGGTGTTCCCCGAACCGGCGTCGGTGGCTCCGGCCGGCGGCTTGCCGCAGGCGGCGCACAGCGCGAAGAGCAGCACGAGCAGCAGGGCAAGGTACTTCCTGACTTTCATGTTCGCGTTTTCCTCCTTTTTCATGATGGGGCTCCCCGCCGGCGCGGGGATGCGTCACGCCTGATGGGACGCCGCGGCGTATTTGATCAGGCGGCCGGTGGCTTTGTTGTAGACGTTCATCCGCTCGGGATGAAGTACCGCGTACACCTTCTGGTTCATCTCGTATTCGGCGAGGCCGAGCTGTATGGCGAGGAATTCGGACTTTCCCACGGTCAGCGTGATCAGCGTTTCGCTGCCCGCGGGCTGGCTCGCGTACACGCTCGCCTCGACGGCGCAGGGATGGGGGCTGTACTGCTTCGAGAGCTCGATCATCTCGGGGCGGACGCCGAGCACGCAGTCGAACGCCTCGTTTACGGGGCACTCCTCGCCCTGTTTCATGTCGGCCCTGGGGAAGCCGTATTCGCCAAGCTCGCTCGTCACGCGCAGCGTTTCCCCGTCGAACACCGCGCGCCCCTGTATGAAGTTGATGCGCGGGTTGCCTATGAAGTCCGCGGCGTCGAGGTCCACGGGGTTCGTGTAGATGCCCAGCGGCGTGTCGACCTGCGAAATGACGCCCTCCTTGAACAGGGCGATCTTCGTGCTCATGGTCAGCGCCTCGACCTGGTCGTGCGTGACGTAGATGATCGTGGTGCCGGTCTCCCTGTGCAGGCGCTTCAACTCCGCGCGCATGTCGATGCGAAGCCGCGCGTCGAGGTTGGAGAGCGGCTCGTCGAGCAAAAGGAGCTTCGGGCTCGTGGCGATGGCGCGCGCGATGGCCACGCGCTGCTGCTGGCCGCCGGAAAGCTCGTTGGGGTAGCGGTCGCGGTATTCCTCGATGCGCATCACGCGAAGCGCGCCGAGCACCTTTTCCTCGACCTCGTGGCGCGGCAGCTTCTTGATCTTGAGCCCGAAGGCCACGTTCTCGAAGGCCGTCATGTGCGGCCAGAGCGCGTAGCTCTGGAACACGAGGTTGAGCCCGCGCTTGCTGGGCATCTCGAAGAACGCGGCGTCGGCGTCGATCATGGTTTTGCCGTCCATGAACATCCTGCCGTTCTGCGGCTTCTCCAGGCCGGAAATCACGCGCAGCGTCGTCGTCTTTCCGCAGCCGGAGGGGCCCAGCAGCGTCATGAAATCCCCGTCGTCGATGGTGAGGCTGATGTCGCGGAGCACGTGGTTGTCCCCGTAAAATTTATCGATATGCTCCAATACGATCTTGCTCATGGATGATTCTTCCTCCCTCGTTAGTGTGAGTATCGTTCCATCAACCCCAGCTCTTGCTGATGTCCGCGCCGAAGAAGTTCGCCACGCGGTAGCAGATGAGGATGAACAGCAGTATGATGATGGCGATGGCGTCGGCGCACTGCGGCATGACGCTCTTGGAATATTCGAAGGCGAGGAAAGAGAGCGTGTAGTTCGAGGGCGTCATGAGTATGGCGATCAGGTCCAACTCCTTGGCGATGCTGATGAACACCAGCATGAAGCCCGATATGAAGCCGTTTTTCGCGAGCGGGATCACGATGCTGCCGATCCTTCGCCAGAAGTTCGCGCCGGAAATGTCGGCCGCTTCCTCGAGCTCGACGCTGATCTGCATCATGTTGGCCGAGCCGCTCCGGCTCGCGAACGGAAAATGCTTGACGATGGACACGAGCAGTATCAGCATGAACGTGCCGTAAAGCGAGGGGATGACGCCCCCGAGCCGCGGCTGGCTGAACATCGCGAAGTAGATCGCCGAGAACGCGACGCCCGGCATCAGGTAGGGGATGAACACGAGCTGCTCGGTGAGCCTGCCGTACCACTTGCCGCGCCCGCGCGTCGAGATGTAGCCGAGGAACTGCCCGCTGAAGGCCGTGAGTATCGAGGCGATCAGCGAGAGTTTAACCGTGTTGCCGAGCGCGCGCAGGAACTCGCTGTTGCGGAATATGCCGTTGTACGCGTAGCTCTCGAGCGGCGCCTCGTCGAGCGTGCCGATCCACGCGTAGAGCGAAAGGTTCGAGAGCGCGTAGCCCTGCCCGGTGTAGATCTGGAAGCTCTCCATCACGAGCACGAAGGTCGGCATCACCATCGCCGCGAACAGGAAGAGCGCGATGAACACGAGCAGCGGATATTTGGCGTTGCCGATGCGCATCAGGTTGCTGCGCGTGCCCTTGCCGCCTATGGTCGCGTAGGACTTGCGCACGCCCACCATCTTCTGGTTGGCGAAGATCGTGCCGCACGCGAGCAAAATCATCAGTATGCTCATCGCGTAGCCCACGCCCTTGGGGCTGTCGTTGATGAACTCCTTCATGCGCGTGGCCAGCACGTAGTAGCTGATGCGCGTGCCCAGGTTCGCCGCGACGCCGTAAGAGCCTATGGATTTTGATATGGTCATGATCACGGCGGAGAGCACCGCCGGAAAAACGAGAGGGAGCGTGATGCTCCGGAGGATCTGCACCTTGTTCGCGCCCTGTATCTCTCCCATCTCCTCGAGCTCGGAGTTGATGGAGCGCAGCGAGCCCGACACCATGATGTAGGAGAACGCGTAATAATGCATGGTCATCACGCAGATGATCGCGAACGGGCCGTAGGCGATCCAGTCCGGGATCGGTATCCCGAGGCCCGTTAAAAGGCCCAGGCTCCCCGAGGTGCTGTTGCGGAAAACGGCGAGCCAGCTCAGCGCCTTGCACCACGAGGGGATCATATACGGTATGATGATGAGCATGCCGAGCAGCTTCTTGCCGGGGATGTCGGTTCGGACCATCAGCCACGCGAGCACGGAGCCGAGCGGCACGGAGATCGCCGTCACGAACACGCCGATGACCAGCGAGTGGAGCAGCGGCTCCCAGAGTATGGCCGATGTGAGCGGGCTCGCGAGCAGGTATTTCCAATAGAACAGCGTGAAATCGCCGATCTCGGCGCCCGGTATGTTGCGCAGTTCCGCCTTGGCGACGGCGAAGGTGTTGCCGATCATCGTCAGCAGCGGGATCACGATCAGGCAGAACAGCATGATCAGGCTGAAGAACACGATCATGTTGAACGGATTGCCGATCAGGCCGAGGAACCGGTTTTTCAGCCTGACCCACGAGAACGGCTTTTTGAACTTCCCTTTTGGCATCTTATCACTCCTATCGCGTCGTTCCATCCGGCGCGGGGTCACCGCGCGCCGCTTGCATGAAGCTCTTTTTCCCTTTTGAGTATGGTGTACACGTCGTAGATGTCCTCGATCTCATAATCGGGCGCGTAGCCCTGGTAGACGCCGATGTCCTTGATGGGCGTGAGGAAGGAGCCGATCTTGAACACGCGCCCGTAGCCCATCTTGCGCGGGCCCACGACGTCCCGCGAGACGGTGTCGCCGACGAAGGCGCACTCCTCGGGCCTGAGCCTGCCCTGGCAGAGCGCGATTTTGAAGATGCACGGGTGGGGCTTGCGGTAGCCCACGACGCTCGAGAGCGTGACGTCGTCGAAATACTGCCGCACGCCGTATTCCTCGAGCGTGGAGAACACCTGGAACACGCTCGCCGTATTGCTCACCACGGCGACGTACAGGCCGAGCTCCTTGAGGCCCTGAAGCATCTGGGCGGCGCGCCGCCTGAGCGTGCGGTCGAAATAGGTCACCTCCCACATGTGCGCGATCTCCTCGCTGCAGGCGGCGAGCTTTTCGCGGTCGACCTCTATGCCGCGAAAGCCGTAGTCCGGCCAGAGCTGCTCGGGCTTGAGCTCCATGAGCGTGACCTCAGCCTCGGCCTTGTAGGCGAGTATCTGCGGGTAGACCCTCTCCCACAGCTCGGTTTCGCCGTAAGGAACCGCGACGCCGTGCTTTGCCAGGATGCGGTAGAGCCCCTGCGCCGTGCGGCGGAGGTTGTCCTCGCAGGAATACAGATCCTCGAGCGTGCCGCCCATATCGAACATAACGGCTTTGATCAAACGTTTACACTTCCTTTCGGGAGACGGGTTCATATTGCTTTGCTGTGCGTCGGGACGGCATATATATGTGCGGCGATGCGCTTGAAAAGGGATAAGCTCTCGGGTTTTGTCTGACAAATAACGCAAACGATTGCGTAATTCCTTAATCAAATAAAGTTTAATCGATGGAATACATATTGTCAATTACTATTTGCGCAATGGCCGATATTTGATGAATCCTGCGCGAAAACAAAGCGCCGCGGCAGATTGATTGTATTCCGCTAACGGCTTTAAGACGGCGTCGCGAGGCTTTGCTATGCGCAAAATCTCGCACACGTTTGCGCTTCATTGAAGACAGAATCCGCGCTTAGTAGTCGATTTCCTCGACGAACAGCACGCCCTCATATGATTCGACCAGCGCGAGCGCCTCCGTGTGGGTCAGCGCGGAGGGGAATTTGAGCAGGCAGAACAGGCCGATGCCCTCCTTGTTGTCGGATTTGCTGGTTTCCACGTCGCTCAGATCGATGTTCTTCGCGCGCAAATCTTTCATGAAGGGCTTGAGGTGCTGTATGCTGTCGAATATGATGTACAGGTGCAGTTTGTGCAGGCGTTTGGTATAACGGTTTTCGAATTTGTCGGCGAAGATCATCACGAAGATGAGCACGAAGCAGGTGACGACGGCGCCGAAGTAGAAGCCGATGCCTATGGCAAGCCCCATGCAGGCCGCGACCCAGAGCCCCGCCGCGGTGGTGAGGCCCTTGACCTTGTAATACCGCGTCACCATGATGGTTCCCGCGCCGAGGAAGCCTATGCCGGAGATGACCTGCGCGGGCAGCCTGCCGGGATCGCCCCCGAAGGTCTGGGACATGAACTGGGCGGTCATCATGCTCACCGTGGCGCCGATGCATACGAGCATGTATGTGCGAAGCCCTGCGGGGCGCCTCTTGCGCGTGCGCTCGAGGCCGAGCACGCCGCCGCAGACGACCGCCAGCATAAGCCGCAGCAGTATGGTCCATTCGCTCAGGGCGAGAAGGCCCCAGCTCTCAATGGTGTCTAACATAATTTCTCCTTTCCGGCGGTTAAACGGATCGCTCAGTTGCGGTAGAAGCGGGCGATGTAGTTCTCCACGTCCGCGCGCGAGCCCCTGAAGGGTCCCGGCGTTTCCATTTTGAGGGAAACCAGCGCGGCGGCGCGCAGCAGCGCGCCCGGGATGTCCTCGCGAAGCCGTCCGGCGAGGTAGCCCGCGAAGCACGTGTCCCCGCGCCCCGTGCGGCCGGACAGGTTGCGGGGCTTGAGCGGCTCGGCGTATACGGCCTCGCCGTCGCAGACGAGCACTTGCTCGTTGTGCGTGATCATGACCTCCCGCGCGCCCCACCCGCACAGCGTCCGCGCGGCCTTTTCGCGGTCGGTCAGGCCCGTGAGGATCTCCGCCTCTGCGGCGTCCGTCTTGAGGAAGCGGATGAGCGGGAGATACGCGCGCTTCTCGGCCCAGTCGCGGAATTCCATGGCGCCGTCCGCCCGCCTTTCGCGCAGCATGCACTGCACGTCGAGCGCGACGGCCCCGCGGCGCGCGCAGGCCTCGATCATATCGCCGCCGATATCCCCGCGCACGAGCCCGGCGAGGTGGAAGACGCGCGCCCCGATCCCGGGCAGTTCGTCCGGGCGGTACGGGTCGATGCTCTCGGCGCAGCGGCACGCGCGGCGCTCGCGGTCGGCCGTGAAATAGGTGTTTTCCATCAGCGTGCTCCGGCTCGAGTCGAGCGGGAATACCGTAATGTTCTCCCGCCCCGCGAAAGCCTGTTCGAGATCGAGCGTCGCCGGGTTCCTTTTCGGCAGCACCGCGACGCGGCTTCCCATTGCGGCGGCGGCGTGGCCGGAGAAGAGCACCGCGCCGCCGAAGCCGCGGCTGACGGAGCCGTCGTAATCGGCGTTAGTGTCGAGGCACACCTGCCCGACGATGAGCGTGTCGTAAATCATTCTTCGGCCTCGCCTTCCCGGATGATGTCCGCGAACGTGGGGCACCAGAGCCGGTAGTCCCGCGCCTCGACGGCGGCCTTGAACTCGAAGGAATCTCTTACGCGCCGGTTGAACAGTACCGCCGCGCGCCCCTCGTCGCCGGGGCGGTGGGCGTCCGAGCTGCACAGGCGGCGGAGTTCCGGATGCTCCCTGGCAAGCCGCAGCGCGAGCCCGTTCCTGCTCTCGTGGCGCGGGTTGCAGTTGGCGATCTCGAGGCCGTGCACGCAATCGTAAAACACCTCGTCGCAGTAGCGGTAGGGGTGCGCTTGAACGATCAGCACGCTATCCCCAAATTTTTGGAAGAAGCTTTCGTGGTCCATGCGGCAGACGTACGGGTTCGCGCGGAGCCACGCTTCGTCCACGCCGTAGATCAGATAGTCGCTGTCGTTTTCGGGGAAGCGCAGCTCTATGCCGAATATCACGTCGAAGTCCAGCGCGTCCCCGGCCTTTTTCGCCTCGTTGCAGCCATACATATAGCGCTCGACGCACTTTTGCCAGTCGTCGTGGCAGTCCATCAGCGAGATGTACAAATCGTGCAGATGGTCGGTGACGCATATGCCCGCGTAGCCCAGCGCCTTGTATTTTGCGACGAATTCCGCGGCCTTGACATAGCCGCAGCGGCTCGTTTCCATGGTATGTACATGGATGTCGTATTTATACATGAAGTCAGTCTTTCCTCATTCGTTTGATTTCGCCTGCGCCCCGACGCGCCTGCAGGTGCCGCGCTCGACGAGCGAGGGCATGAGTATCCTGTGGGAATAACCCGAGCTCGCGTCGCCGATCTTTTCGAGCAGCACGTCCACCGCCATGGAAGCCATGGTTTTCTTGGGCTGCTCCACGGTGGTGAGGTTGATCCTGGGCAGGCCGCTGTACATGATGTTGTCGAAGCCGATCAGCGACAGGTCCTCCGGGATGCGTATGCCGGCCTCCTCGGCGGCCTCCATCACGCCGAGCGCGAGCGAGTCCGTCGCGGCGAAGATGGCGCTCTGCCTGAGCGGCTTCTGGAACAGGTGCCGCGCGAGCTGGTAGCCGGTCTGGATGGAGCTGAAGCTGAAGCCGCTGTTGCAGAAGCCCGGCTCCATATTCAGCTCGCGGCAGGCGTCGATGTAGCCTTCGGCGCGAAGCTGGTGCGTCACGCTGTTCTTGCGCCGGCCGAAGTAGAGTATGTCCCTGTGGCCGAGCGCGTGGAGGTATTCCGTACCCATGCGCGTGCCGCGGTAGTTGTCCACGGAAATGTAGCTCTCGGGCAGGTCCCTGAGGTTTTCGCTCATGAATACCGTGGGCACCTTTGAAATGTAGGGCTTGAGGTTCTCGTAGGAGTCGGAGTTGGCGGGCACGAGTATGATGCCGTCCACCTGCCTGCCCACGAGCAGCGTGAACACCTGCCGCTCGAGCTCGAGGTCGTGCGAGGAGTTGCACAGCATGAGGTTGTAGCCCTGCTCGCGCGCGCGGATCTCGATGTGGTAGGCAAGCTCGCTCATGAAGGGGTTGTCGATGTTGGCGACGATGAGGCCGATTAGCTTCGTGCGCCGCATGACCATCGAACGGGCGACATAGTTGGTCGTGTATCCCATCTCGCGGCAGATCCGAAGCACGCGCTCGCGGGTTTCCGCGCCGATTTCGGAGCTGCCGGAAAGCGCCCGCGACACGGTCGCGTACGAGACGCCGGCCACCTTGGCGATATCCTTGATCGTGACGTTTTTCATATTTTTGCTGCACGCTCCGATGGGAAAAATAATGCTCCGCAGTCGCAAACGTTTGCGACTTTCAGTAGATATTACACCATCTTCAGGCATTTGTCAATGCGCAAATTCACGCTTATAAGCCGCGGCGGCGCGCCCGCGAAATGTCCAAAACAAGCGGAATATTGTTGACAAACGCGAAAGCGCGCATTACAATAACAGTGTTCGATCTGCATCGTAAACGTTTGCGAACATTCCTATCACATCCGACCGTGAGGTGGCCCATGATACAGGCGGTTTTGTTCGACATCGGCGGCACGCTGCACACCGTCGCGAATTCCGAGGCGCTCGCGCGCGCGTTCGCGCGGCGGCTCATAGACCGGCTCGCCGTGTACGGCATCGCGATCCCCACGCCGCCCGATGCGTTCGCACGGCGCCTCCATGAGAACGCGGAGGAGTATAAGCTTTGGAGCGAGGGCACGCTTCGCGAACTGCCCGCGCCGAAAATCTGGAACGAATATTACCTTCGCCAGTATTGCGTGGGCGAGGAGACGCTCGCGCCCATCGCGGAGGAACTGAGCTTCCTCTACGATTACGAGCGCGTGTGCAACAAGCGGCGGCCGCGCCTCGTGGAAACCATGGAGGAATTGCGGCGCATGGGCATGCGCATGGGCATCGTGAGCAACATCATCTCGACCTCGTTCGGGCCGCACATGGTCAACGAATACGGCATCGCGGAGTATATGGAATGCATCGTGATGTCGAGCGTGACCGGCTGCCGCAAGCCCGGGGCGGAGATATTCAACATCGCCATGGAACGGCTCGGCGTCGCGAAGGAGCGGACCGCCTACGTCGGGGACACCATATCGCGCGATGTGCTTGGCGCGCGCAACGCGGGGCTCGCGCTGATGATCCAAATCAAAAATCCCGCCATCGCCCACAGGGATAAGGCCTTCGCCGGCAAGGGGCCGAAGCCCGATTTCCTCATCGACGAGCTGTACGAAATTCCCGCCGTCATCCGGGAATACAACCTCGCCCATCACCATTAAAAGGGAGGACATACGCATGATCGACACCATCTTCTTCGACATCGGCAACACGCTGCGGGTCGTAGTCAGGGACAGGGAATTCTCGGAAGCGGCCGAGGCCGAATTGATGCGCCTGGCGGGCACGAGCGAGGAGCACGACGTTTTCTTCGCCAAGCTCAAGGCCAACTGGGACAGATACCGCAAAGCGGCCAAGGGCGGCGCGCTCGAAGCCTCGGAGATGGAATTGTGGAGCCAGCACCTTTTGCCGGATTACCCGACGGAGCACATCTGCGCCGTCGCGGGCAGGCTCACGCGGCTCTGGCGCGACCACGACGGCAGAAGGGTCGCCCGCCGCGACGTGAAACCCACGCTCGAGGAGCTCGCGCGCCGCGGGTACACGATGGGCATCATCGCCAACACCATCACCGAAACCGAGATACCGGACTGGATGGTCGAGGACGGCGTCGCGCATTATTTCAAGACCGTGATCCTCTCCTCCAAGGTGCGCCTGAGGAAGCCCGACCCCGCCATTTACGACCTCGCCTGCCGCGCCATTGGCAAGCCGCCCGAGAACTGCGCCTACATCGGCGACAATCCCATACGCGACGTAGAGGGCACGCGCGCCGCGGGCTGGGCCATGATGGTCCGCATCGACGAGCCGGACACCATCAAGAACGAGCCGCAGGAGATCACGAGCCGCGCGGATCACACCATAGCCGAGATCTCGGAACTGCTCGGCATCTTCCCGCCGCTGGCGAACCGACGGGGAGGCGTCCATGGAAAAGGGCTTTGACGCCATCTTCTACGACCTGGGCGGAACTCTGCGCCTCGTCGAGCGCGACGCGGAGTTCGAGGCCTCCGCGCGCAGGCGCATCGCCGAACTTTGCGGCGAAACGGGCGACGCGGACGAATTCTGCAAGTTCCTCGACTACCGCTACGAGGGCTACCGCAAATGGTGCTTCGAGACCATGCGCGAGGCCCCGGAGGAGGAGCTTTGGGCCAAATGGCTCGCGCCGGAATACCCGCGCGAACTCATTTTAAACAACGCCGTTGAGCTCACGATCGAATTCCGCAACAAGGACGGGCGGCGCGTGGTCGCCGAAAACGGCGCGCAGTCGATCAAAGACCTCCATGCCAACGGTTATAAGCTCGGCATCATCAGCAACCTCGTGACCTCCCGGGAAATACCGGACTGGCTCGCGCGCGACGGCCTCGCCGAATATTTCGGCGCGGTGCTCCTCTCCTGCGTCGAGGGCATCCGCAAGCCCGACCCGCGCATCAGCGAAAAGGCGTGCGCGATC
>Ga0116160_1000942_pt1 | contig 32150 bp, 22 predicted proteins | sample AD_JPNAS2_MetaG_FD_89879 | JGI IMG/M metagenome (GOLD analysis project Ga0116160, IMG submission 89879) | Active sludge microbial communities of municipal wastewater-treating anaerobic digesters from Japan - AD_JPNAS2_MetaG | ecosystem: Engineered > Bioreactor > Anaerobic > Digestate | place...
ATATAAATAATCAAGATTTGAGTTTTTTATACTCAAATGCTAAGTTTGCCATTAAATTACTAAAAGTTTGCATTGCTTGCATTGTCTCGCTAGAAATAGTTTGATTTTTTATTCTTAATAATAGTAAAGAATGAAGTGCATCAATGCAGGTTTTTACATCACCCTCGTTTGCGTTATTAGAAAGTTTTTTAAACTCTTCAATATTAGGTTTTGCCCACCTGTAAAGTTCTTGGTGTTTATATGAGTTTTCTTGGTTTAATAATTTTTGATTTAATTCCTCAAGTTCGTCAATTATGTTTTTTATAAAACCGAAATCACCTTGCTTATCAATTTTCTCGGTTTTAATTAAATTTATTAAATCCAAATACCAGTCTCTGATTTTAATTTTTATTTTTTCACTTGTTTTATATTGGTCTATGATAAGTTTGTTTATTTCTTCAATGTCGCAATTTGCAAGTCTTATAATATCTTGAATTTGTCTGATATAAATTATGTACTCAATTATATTCTCTTTATATTTTTGTTCTGCAATTATCATAAGTTGTTTTCTTGTATTTTATTAATTAATCTTCTTTCTTTTTTTGTTGGTCTTCCGCTTCCTTTGTCTCTGATAATAAATGCTGTTTCAATATTTTTTAGTTTATCTAATTCTGATTGAGGAGTGGTTTCAACAATAAGGTCGGGAACCAGTTTAGCAGATACTCGCTTATCAGTGAGTTTTAATATTTTGTATGATCTAATTATAGGTGGATTTTTTATAAAAATAACATCTCCAATCTTAACATTTTTTGAAGGCTTAACAGCATTATCATTGATTAAGACATGCCCTTTATTGCATTTCTCTTGAGCTAAATTACGAGTTTTGAATAATCTAACCGCCCATAAAAATTTGTCTATTCTTAAATTTTCTTCCATCTATTCAAAAAAGTGTCATTTAGATTGATAAATATAAGTTTAAAAATGTGAATATTTAGTCAAAATACAAAGATATTAAAAAAAGAGGTATTGATAAAAAGACACAATCTTTATTTTTGATTTTTTTCTATGATTAAACCTATAGGTTGCTGTGTAACAAGTTGTTAGGACTTGTTTTAAAAATTTTGAGTTTTGTTGTTTGGAGGTATTGTGTTCTCAAAAATCAAATCTTAACAATTGTAATATTTTGATAATCAGTGAGATATTAAATTGTTAAATAAAAAATGAGAAAAAAATTAAATTTTGATAATCCTAAAAATATATTTTATAACTTTGTAGCTGAGATTTTAGTGTTTATTTATTGAATTTTTGAAGTTAATTCATGCTAAAATATTTTTTTATTGAATATTATTACTTATTTTTATGCAAAAATAATATTAACTAAATATAATACTTAAATGAGGAAGATTTTTACCAGTATCGTATGTTTAGCACTTGTTTTTAGTGTTAATGTTCAAGCTCAAAAAACCTTTATGGAAGGCGATATTTTGAGTAGTGATCCAATTAATCCAGAAAATTTTAATGATAAATTGTTTCAAGATGTATTAGTTTACAAAATTAATACATATATGGATTCTTTAGGACTCGAAGGCTTTGAGATTCATGATTTTTTTATAAATCCAGCTAGGGAACATGCCACTTATATGGCAGAAACTGGCGAAGCAAACCTCACAGGTTCTGGACGTGCTGGAACAGTTAGAGATAGGTTGGTTTATGCTGGTGGTACAGGTGTGGGAGCCGAAGTGGTTGCAAGAGCTAATATAAGGACAGCTAATGAATATATTAGTTATGATGAATTAGCAAATCAGACACTGGATAAGTGGAAAACTGGCAAATATTCAAAAGATTTGTTGTCACAAAAATACTTTTTTGTAGGAGCTAGTGGTAAAGTTGACGCATCGCAAAAAAGAGTTTTTGTTGCTGTGTATATGGGTAATTATGCTTCCTTTATCTCAGGTGCTGGTAATGTGTTAGAGTTAGCAGCTCCAATTTCTGTGAAATCACAAGGATTAAGAGTTTATGATGAAAAAATATGTAAGAAAACAACTAGGAAAATACCCGATGTTGTCGATTTACAAGAAGGACTTTCGATTAATGACAACGGCGAAATTGTTTTTAAATATAATGATTTACGAAAATTTAGACGCTTTATTAGAGCTTCAAAAGATGGTTTGGCAGTAGATGTTGTTCAAAAAGACCAATTTAATCGTTGTAAATCTGAAAATATTGTTGACTATTCTAAAGTGAATGTTGGATTTATGACCAAAAAAATGTTTTCCAAAAAAATATATAAAAAGAATATAGCAGAAGGTGAAGGTCGAAGAAAAAAAGTAACAAAATTAGAAGTTGTTTTAGGTCAATTACCTGTAGGTTTTGATACTCAAAACATCGAGCTAAATTTGATGGTTATTAAAGAAAAACATGTGTGTCATAATATTCCTCAATCATGGGTTGATACAAAAATTTATGATTTTGTTCCTAAAATTGCTTTAATGCCCGATACTATACTTCCTGCAGGTGTTAGCGAATATGCACCAACAGCAACTTCAACAGAGCTGAATTTTAGAATTCCATTTGAACAAGGAAAATTTACTTACCAACCTGACGATATGAAGCCTGTGTTAGCAGCTTTAAATGAACCAGATTTTATTATTAATAAAATTTTTATTGAAGCATATTCTTCTTTAGAAGGATCTATAGCTGAAAATGCAGCTTTACAAAAGAAAAGAGCAAATAGTATTGTTAAAGCTTTAGAAGAAAATCAAAATGCAAGTATTGTGGATTCTGTAATTACTGCACCAAACTTAAAAGATTTACAAAACGATTGCAAAGGAACTATTTACGAAGATGTTTGTGATATGGATCTTGAACAAGCAGTTAAATATGTAAACTCAAAAGCAAAAGAAATGGAAATGTTCTTAGAAAGTCATAGATATGCAAATGTTACTATTTGGATTACTTATGATATTGATGGAGATAAAGAACAAAAATATGTTGTTACACAATTTAATAGAGCTGTTGAAGCAGGACAAATAAATACTGCACTCGCAATTCAAAAATATATTTTAAAAAGAGTTGTTGAAGGAAGATATAGCGAAAATGTTGTTAACGATATGAAAATTCCATCAGGCAGAGAGTATGTAGGGTTAAATATGAATAAAATTTGGTTAACTCAATTTATTTATATGGATGTACTTGACGAAGATTACTTGACAAAGATAGATGACTTAAACAAATTAGACCAAACAAATATTTATGTTGATTTTAATGATGTATTATGTGAAGTAACTTTAACAGATCTTGATAATGACCGTACTCAACAAACTTTGCAAAATCGTATTGATAAAATGTATAATACTTCTTTACGCGTTGATTTAGTTGACTTGTTGAATATTGAGTTGCAATATCAAATTATGGATATTTATAAAGACTCTTTAGGATATGACCATCCATCTGTCGTAAAAGCTATGACTAAAATGAAAGAAATTATTCATATCGATGAGCTAACATGGGCAAATTCATTAAAATTAGCTAGCGTGTTTATAAACCACTCAGATTATGAATATGCTGTAAGATTGTTAGAACCTTGGATTAAAGATGAAAGTGTTCCATTTGTGTATTTATCAACTTATGCTACACTTTGTTCTAAAGTTGATTATAAAGTACATTCAAACAATTTTGTTTATGTATTAGATAGAATCAGAAAACAAGATCCTGAGTTTTTATGCGACTTGTTTAAAGGCGATAAACTATCTGTGCAAACTTTTGTAAATACAAGAGTTAAACAGTTGTATTGCGAAACATGTAAAAAATAGAAGTTGTTAATTAATTAAAAGCTGTAGTTCAATGGGACTACAGCTTTTTTGTTTAATATTGTAAAGTTATGCTAAATTTAAAAAAAATAACATTCTTATGTTTATTTATTTTGTTGAGTATTTATTCTGTCGCTCAATATAAATTATCATGTAGAATTGAAAACTATGCTCATAGAGAAGTGAAAGTTTTTACTTTATTTGGCGATGAAGCTGAATATGTAGAAAGTGTTCAAACTAATATAAATTCTGCTTTTGAGTTTTCTTTTGATAAAAAAGAAGTTGGATTGTATAGACTTTATCTTGATAATAATGAGTATTTTGATTTGATTTTTAATAATGAAAATATTCAATTAAGCACTTTTGTTGAAAATCCAGTATATAATATGAAAGTTATTGAGTCTAATGAGAATTTTCAATTATATGAATTTTTGAAAATGGAATTTATGTATAAGTATAAAATTCAAATTTTAGAACAATTTATGTCTATTTATCCTGACGAAACATTTACAAAAACAGTAGAAAAAGAAAAAGAAAAACAGGTTAAAGAGAAAAATGATTTATTGATTAAAGCAATTAATTTGGATAAAAATAGTTTTGCGGGAAAATATTTAACATATTTTAAAGAAGTTACTGCACCAGAAAAACTTAGTTTAGAGAAAAAACAAGAATTTTATCGTAAGGAATATTTAAAATCTTATGATTTTAGCAGTGTTTTAATGTTAAAATCTAATGCTTATCAAAAAGTAGTTTTAGATTATTTAAAACTGTTCCGTGCAACTGATGCAGATGTGTATTATGTTGCAGGGAAAGATGTTCTTGACCATATCTTCTTTGAAGAACCTGTAATTTTTAATACAATTTTTGAATTTATTTTAAATGGTTTTGAAACAATTGGACTTGTTGAGCAATCTTCTAAGTTAAGTTTAGAGTTTGGCGATATGTGTAGTGATGCAAGTGATAATCTTAAAGCAAGAATTAAGGCAAATACTGAATTGACAATTGGTAAAAAAGCTCCTGATTTTACAGTTCAAACTCTTAGTGGGCAAACTTTTACTTTATCAAAAATGAAATCAAATTACACTTTGGTTCTTTTTTGGGCAACATGGTGTGGACATTGCCAATTGACTATTCCTAGTTTTACAGAAGCTCAACAATTATTTGATGCTACAAGTGTTGATATTATTGCCATTAGTTTAGATAAAGATAAAAAAGAATTGAGCGAGTTTTTATCTAAAAATCCTTTTCCTTGGCATGTAGCTTGTGATTATAAATCTTGGGATGGAAAACAAGTGGTTGATTATTCTGTTTATGCAACACCTATAATGTATCTAGTTGATAAAGATCTGAATATTGTTGCTAAACCTTATGATGAACAAAGATTATATAGAGAATTAGAAAAAATATTATATAGAAATTAGAATGCAAATAAAAACTGCAGAATTTTTGATGTCAAATCAGGACTATAGAAATTGTCCTCAAGATAATGTTCCTGAAATTGCTTTTATTGGGAGATCCAATGTTGGAAAGTCTTCATTAATTAATATGTTGACAAATAACTCAAATTTAGCAAAAACATCTTCTGTACCTGGCAAAACTCAATTAATCAATCATTTTTTTATTAATAAATCTTGGTATTTAGTTGATTTACCGGGATTTGGTTATGCTAAAGTTTCAAAAACAATTAGGGAAAAATTTAAAAAAATGCTTGAAGATTATATTTTGAAACGTCCAAATTTGGTTTGTTTATTTGTTTTAGTGGACAGTCGAATCCCTGCTCAGAAAATAGATTTAGAATATATGTATTGGTTGGGTTTAAATTCTGTTCCATTTAAAATTGTTTTTACAAAAACAGATAAGTTGGGAGTGAACGCTTTAAAAAAGAATATTGAGGATTATAAATTAAGTTTGGAAAAATATTGGGAAAATTTACCTGATTATTTCATTACAAGTTCAACAACAAAAAGAGGAAAAGAAGAATTGTTAGATTATATTGAAAGTATATTATAAAAAAAACGGGTTCAAGCCCGTTTTTTTTATTTTTATGTTATTAATTCTAGTATTTTAGAAGAAAGATCTACTTCTGCGAGTATTTTCGCCAATATTCATTCCAAAAACAATTTCTTGAGAGCCATAGGTGTAAGATGATAAGTCGCTGAAAGTGAAGTCATAAGCATAGCCAAAGAAATATTGATTATGTTTAAAACCTATACTTGCAACAAATGAATCACCTGGACGAAGAGACATTCCAAACCAGTAGTTTTTGTCATAATAAAATTTAACATTAACGTCAAATTGAGGCATTGTAACTTCAGTAGTTTTCATCAAAACAGATGGTTCTATTTCGAATTGTGGAGAGTTAGGAAAATCAAATTTATAACCACCCATTACAAAATAGTGACGAACCATTTTATTTTCTTCAACATTTTTATTGATTTTTAGTTTTGATTGAAACAAGTATGAGCCTGTAATACCTGCATAATATCTTTTTCCATAAGCATAAGCTCCAAATATAGCGTCTGGGATTATTGTTTTTTCTATCATATAAGTAATTGCAGGGTCATCATAAACTGTAAGGGTTAAAAATCTTTGATCCATTTTATATTGTTCTGCAACTGCTGCTAAGCCCAAAGAAATTTTGTTGAGCCTATCAATATGAAAGTGATAAGAATATATTGCTTGAAGTCCAAGATGGCTTTCAGGACCAAAACTATCATGGAAAATAACAGCTCCTAAACCAACATTATTATTAGCCAACATTGTGTGCCCCGATAATGTTTGTGTAGAAGGCGTTTCTTTAATGCCTATCCACTGTTTGTGAATACTTAACAGTATAGGCGAATATTCTTTTGAACCAGCAATAGCAGGATTATAGAAAAAATCATTTAACATGTACTGGCTATACAACGGAAGTTGTTGTGCGTTAACTTGTGAAGCTCCCGCAAACAATATTACAATAAAAATAGGTAAAAACTTTTTCATATCAAACATTTAATATTTGAATATTTTAACAATTCACACTTTTACAAATATATACAATATTTTTAAATAAATTCATTTTTTTTGCAAAATTATCATTTTTTTTTAAAATTAAAACATTGGACTTGAAATATCACTTGATTTTTTTGAAAATAAAAATACTCCAAGTGTAATTTCATGAGCTCCGCTACTAACATTTCTAATTCTTGAAATTACAAAATCGAAAGCATAATTTATTGTAAATCTATCATATTTATATCCTAAGGAAAATACAATTGCATCAGCTCTACTTAGACTTAGCGATGTGCTGAAAGTATTGCTATAGTTATAGTTTGCAATTAAATCAAACTTAAAAGGACTTGATTTTGCAAAATACATATTTAATATTGGAGTAAAGCTATGTTTAGAGTCTTCAATTTTAAAATTATAAGCTCCTGTAACAAAAAAGTGTCTAGCATTTTTAATTAATCCAGAAATATCTGTATTAGAACCTGAAAAATAATATTTTGATTTGAATAATTGTAAAATTGAAAATCCTACAAAATAATTGTTTGCATGTAACATAATTCCAGCGTTTGCGTCTGGTCGCCAAATTTTTTCGTCAGTTTCTAAGTTCAAAACTTGGTCGTTTGTTTCGTAAACTTTAATTTGTGATGACAATAGTTTTAATTGAGAGAAATTGGCATCTAAGCCAAAACTAATATTAAAGTTTTCGGTGCGAATTATATAGGCATAACCAAGACTAAAGCCAAGTCTTTGATTAATTCCAATTTTGTCATGGATTAAAGCGGCAGATGCTCCCATATCACTTCTGAATAAATATTTTCCATAAATAGAGTAAATTCTAGGAGCACCAGAAAAACCTGTCCATTGTATTCTACTATTTAAAAGCACCTCTGGAATTTCTTGCATTGAAATTGCTGCAGGATTTTGGTTGGCAATATTAAACACATAATTTCTATGATTACCAATTTGTTGAGCAGATAATTTGAAACTACTTATTAGAAGCAAAATAAATATATATGTAAAAATTTTTAGTTTCATTTTTATCTAATTATTGTAATATGTCCTTTAAATAGTGATTTGCCATCGCCTAAATCTATTATATAATAATAAGTTCCTTCTGGTAAATCTTTGCCTTTATATGTTCCACCCCAATCGTTTTGGTAATTTTCTGCTTCGAAAACTAAATTTCCAATTCTATTATATATCCATATTTTATTTCTTGGGAATTTATCAATATTTTCTATTATCCAAGTGTCATTTGCTCCATCTCCATTTGGAGTTATTGTGTTATAAATTGTTATGCAATAAGTTAATTCCATTAAATCAACATCATAAATATATAAACAGTTGTTAGCATCAGTTATACTTATATAATAAGTGCCTTCTCTAAGCTCGGAAATTTTATTTTCTGTAGAATTATTATCCCAAAGGAATGAGTATTCTGGTGTTCCGCCAGATGGGTTAGCTTCGATTTCCCCATCGTATATTCCAGAGCAAGTAGGTGGAATGAATTTAAAATTAGGATTAAGAGAGTCGGGTTCAGAAATAAGGACACTTATTGTATCAGTACAATTATATTTATCGCTTGCAAAAACAAAATGTTCTCCAGCTGGTAAATTTCTTGCGGTATCTCCAATTTGTCCATTTGACCAAACAAACTGTATTGGTTGTTCCCCTTCTTCAAGTTTTGCAATTGCTACAGCAATACTATCATTAAAGCATAAATTTGGTTCTATAAGGCTGAAACTTCCGTAAATTTTTCCGATTTTATTAACAAATAAACTTAATGTATCTGTACAATTATTAGCATCTTTAACTATTACTTGATTTAAGCCGTAAGTTAAATTTGTTGCAGTTTGAGTTGTTTCATTGCTTGCCCATAAATAAGTATAAGGTGGTGTTCCGCCATTTGGCGTTACAGTTCCCGATCCAGCCTTATGTCCACATTCTACAGGATCTGTTTTTCCAGTTAATTGCAATATTGTTGGTTGAGTAAATCTTATGCTATCAAAATATTGGCAAGAGTTTGCATCAACAACTGTAATGTTAAAATAAGTATTCGCTGGCATGCCTAAGCCTGTAAAGTTTTGTTGTTCAACACCTTCTTCCCAATAAACAGTGTAAGGTGGTGTTCCGCCAGTAGGTAAAACATTTGCATTTCCGTCATTATAGCCAAAACAGCTCACATTATTAATTTCATAAAATGTAGAACTTAAATAATTTGCCGGTTCTGTAATTGTGTAAGTTTGAATATTTCTACAAGCATGTTGATCTGTAACTGTAATTGTGTAAGTACCAATTGGCAAATTGCCAATAGAATCTGAGAAATATCCATTGCTCCATTCAATATTGTAGTATGGCGTTCCACCGCTAACATTAACTGTGATATAGCCATCGTGCCCACCTTTACAACTAACATTGTGAATTTGTTCTGTAAGTATTAGTTCATTAGGTTGAGTAATATATGCGCTTGCTGTGTCTGAGCATCCATTTGCATCAACAACTGAAACAAAATAATATCCTGGATGCATATTTGTAATAATATTCGAACTTTGATTTGAATCGTGGAACCAATGATAAGTATAAGGTTGAGTTCCGCCGCTTGTTTGTACAACTAAACTTCCATTGTCTAAGCCAAAACAAGGAATGTTAGATGAATTTATGTTTGCAATTAAAGTATCTGGTTCTATAATAGTAATACTTTGTGCCCACGAGCAATTATTCGCATCGGTAGCTGTTATGGTATAAATGCCAGCACTTAAATTATGTAAATCTTGGTATGTTTGACCGCTGCTCCATAAGACTGTATATGGTGGAGTAGCTCCCGAAAGTGTAATATCAATAGAGCCATGGTCTGTTCCGTGGCAAGGTAAATCTGTTTTGGTATAATCAATGGTAATAGGGGAGTCGGGTTGATTTATGTATATAGAGTCTGTAACAGAACAATCTCTGAAGTCTGAAATAGTTACATAATGCCAGCCTGAAGTTAAATCAGTTGGGTTTTGTTGAAAGCTACCATTTGACCATTCGAAGAAATATGGAAATGTGCCTCCAGTCACTTCTGTAGTAATGCTTCCTGTAAAAAATCCGTAGCAATCTAAATCGCTTGCTGTTAGATTGTGAATAATAGGTGGATTTACCGCTACTGAAATTGAATCATAGCTTTCGCAATTTTGAGCATCAGTTACAGTGATTGTATAGTATCCTGGAACGCCATGAATACTATCTGTATCGGCATATGAGTTTTGTGTTAATTGTCCTGTTGACCATTGAAATTCGTAAGGAGCAATTCCATTTTGAGCTTCTGCATAAATATATCCGTGAGTTTCGCCATAACAAAATGCTTGCTCTGTGTATAGTAGAGAGTTTACTTCTGATTTGTCGTAGGGGCGGATATAAGTTCCTGGAAAAGCAATATCTTCTTCAAAATGCATTAACTCCCAAGTTTGGTCAAACCAAGTAACCGGAACGTAACCCAAACTTATTGTCCATTCAAAGAGAGGTCCAATTTCCCAAGGTCCTAAATCTTTTTCTAAACCTTGAATAAATTCTTCATCTTCGTAATATCCCTGCATAGCAATTTGTTCAGAAATAACAGGTGTTTCTGAATTAATAGGTAGCTCAAAGCTAGGCATAACATTGTCAGCAATTTGAGATTTGAACGGAGTTATTATAGAAATTGAAGCTCTAAGTGCTTCTATAACAAACGAGAATGCAATGCTATCCCAAGTGTGATTTCGAATTGTTGGTTGAATATTATACTTTACTCCAACATACATAGAATCCCAGTCGTGGCAGGGGTAGGTTATTGTAAGATCGTTTCCAACCGCCATAGTAATTGTGTCGCTAAAGCCATTTTCAACTTCTGCATTAGAGTTTTGTGGATCAGTAATTATATACGGCATTTCAACAGGGAAATCTAAAGTTAGCCAAATTGTTGGACAGAAATAAATATCTTGATGTAAAGTGTTTTGGATAATAAAGTAAACACTTAATAAAGAATACTCAATTTGAAAAATAATGTCTCCTAGTGGTGTGTTTATCGGATATTGAATAGTGTCGTTTAAAAATGCAATAGCTTCTTGTATTTGCGGTCCTTCAGGTGCTGGGATATAGCCAGCCATCACATATAAAAAACCTAAAACATCAAGTTCAACTAACATGTATGGGTCTTCACCTTTTGCAATTAAACAATTTGAACCTTGTTCAATATAGTCTTCAGTAACTACTTCTGGCAAATCTACATGAGCTTCGAAATTAAAACCCACAAGATCTGTAAAATCTATATCAATAGGAAGTTCGTAGTCGTGGCAAAAGGTAAATTGGTTGCCAACATAGCAAGGATAAACACAGTATTGGGTTTCTGCATTTATATGAAATAAAGTATCTAATGTGTAAGGTAAAGAAACACTCGCTGGTATTAAATGTATTGTGTCGCAAGAAAATACGCAAACTACAATATTCATAAATGGGTCGAACTGATATTCAAAATCAAGAGTGATCACTCCAACTGGAGGGAAAGATGTTTCTAAAGCCCAGCCATCAGTTACTTCATAAGATGTGTGTATTGTTGCAGGTCCACCATAATTGAAGCTAAAATCTTCAGGAAACTCTAAAGTTGTCTTTATTGGATAATCTAAGCTAAAACTTCCTGTATAAAAGCCATGTGCTTCAAAAGTAGAACGTAGTAAAGCAATAATTCCTACATTCATTCCTACACCGAACTGTTGACCAAAGGCTTCTGAAATTTCTGAAAATCCCCAAGATTCATTGATGTCAACATCAAAAAATGTGTGTTCAACATCTATTCCATAGGCATCGTCAGGTCCCCACATGTTTTGATCGTGAGATTGATAAAGCATTTCGTGTTGCAAAGTGTTTTCTTGCCCAAAAATGTTTAAACTTAACAGTATAAACAAAAGTAAATATGATATTTTAACAAAATGCTTCATATTATTCAACTGAAATTAAACAGGCTTCAATAGCTGGATATAAAAGTTTTTTCATATTTAGTGGGTAATTAAAATTTACCCAAATGGTATTTTCTTCTCCAGTAAAAAACATTGCTCTTTCATAAACCATTTCACCACTAGTAAATTCAACAAAAAATATTACGGCATCTTCGCCTGTAGCAGTTTGTAAATTTACTTTTTCTTTAAATATATAGTTTTGAGCTTCAATATATTCTTTTGTCATCGAAGAAGAAATATCTTTATACGATACACCATTTATTTCTATGACTTGTATTGTTGCAGCAGAACCTCTATGTACAAATCCATTTATGCTTTCGTCTGCTTCGAAATATTCAGGAGGTATCATTTTTACGTTTGTGTTTGGTGCAACAACTAATTTATTGGGATTGTATTCTAATTTAGCATTTTGTTCTTGAACAAATACTTCTAATTCATCGGTTTGTGAGAAAACTAACACCGAGCTAAAAATTAAAATCAAACCAATTAATAATTTATTCATAACAAAACACTTAAAATAATTAATGCAAATCTAAACAAACTTGGTGAATTAAAAAAGATAATTGTAAAAATTTTACGTTTTATTTTAATTTTTTATTCAACAAATATTTTTTTAACTAAATTTACTTTAGAATTTGTAAGTTTAACAAAATAAACTCCAGAAGACAAGTTGAAATTAATTTCCTCTTCATTTGATCTTATTTGTTTTTCTTCAATAACTTGAGAGTGAATATTTAATATTTGCAAATTGTATTCTTCGTCGTTATTTTGTAAAATTACTTTAAACTTTCCTGTATTAGGATTTGGATATATGTCAAAATCAAAGTTTGTATCAGTGTGTAAGCCAGTGAAAGGACTGATAGTTAAATTAAAGTAGCAAGAAGCAGAGCATTGTGTTGTTTCATCAATATATGTATAAACTATGGTGTAGTCTCCGATTTCGTAATTTGCTGGATTTATGTATGTTATTTGATTTCCGTTTAAATAGTAGTTTCCACCTTCGGGTTCTGCTCCAGATAAAGGAAGTGGTGAGTCATTTTCTTCAAGATTAATATCATTTGGACAAAATACTTCTGGTGCTTGTTTTACCACAATTTCAAAACTGCATTGTTCGCTTTCGTATGAGTAAGTAATTATATTGATGCCCAAACTTGCATTTTCAGGATAAAAAACTCCATCAACAACTGCATCTCCAGAATATGTGCCACCATTTGGAGTTGCTCCTTCTAAAGCAAATTCACTTGCATTTGAACAAATTTCAAAATTTTCGGGACATTCCACAACATTAGCATTATAAATATAAACTGAGAAAGTACAAGAATCAGAACATTGAGTTGTTTCATCAATATATCTATAAACTATAGCATATTCTCCGATTTCGTAATTTGCTGGATTGATATATGTAATTTGAGTTCCGTTTAAATAATAGTTTCCGCCTTCGGGTTCTGCTCCAGATAGAGGATATGGTGATGAGTTCTTTTCAAGATTAATGTCGTTAGGGCAGGATACTTCTGGAGATTGTTTTACAGAAATTTCAAAACTACATTCTTCGCCTTCGTATGAGTAAGTAATTGTATTATTGCCCAAACTTGCATTTTCAGGATAAAAAACTCCATCAACAACTGCATCTCCAGAATATGTGCCACCATTTGGAGTTGCTCCTTCTAAAGTAAATTCACTTGCATTTGAACAAATTTCAAAATTTTCGGGACATTCTACAACATTAGGATTATAAACATAAATTGTGAAAGTGCAAGAAGTAGCATAATTACTTTCATCAGTATATGTGTATGTGATTAAATAATTTCCTACACCATATTCATTTGGATTAAAGTTTGTGATAAGATTATTATTGTAAAAATATTGTCCGCCTTGAGGTGTAGCTAAGTTAAGTTCTAAAGTTTCATCATTAATTGATAAATATTGATTGTTGGGGCAAATGGTAGCTTGAATTAAAACTCCATTTGAAGTTGCAATGTCGGAATATAAACCTGCACCGTTTTGAGCTTTAACCGAAATATAATAAGTTTGACCAATTTCAAGATTTGCATTAGCAATTGTGAAGTTTGTTGCAAGTCCATTATTTGTCCAATTTAAGTAATCTGTTCCACCTTGACTTGTGCCAATAGCATAGAAATAAGCACTTATTCCAGAGTTTGGATCTTGACTTTCTGTCCAATTGCCTGATAAATTTTGTGAGTCATTACTACTATCTACATCTTGAGCTATTCCATCATTAACATTTGAAATATTTGTAGGTTTGCTAAAATCAATATTGTAATTTTTTGTGATTATTGAAGATATATTTTTTGCACTATCCATGCACATAGAGCTAATTTTTGCTGCAGCTACATCAGGATTAGGATTTGAATATCTTAAATCTCCATCTGTAGCATTGCAGATAATTTCTGTATCTTGATTAGAATATCTTGAACGGAAAGTCCTAAAATTATCAATCGACATTATAGAATTTCCACTGCGGAAAGAAATATAACTTCCAGTAAAATATGGATTAGTATCTTTATGCTCGCCAATAAGTTTATTGTCTTGATACACAAAAAATTCACCAGTAACTCTGTCGTAAAGAATTTTTATATTATACCAAGTTCCTGCTGCAAAATTAATCGTAAAAGTTTTATCTAATGAAAGCACATTGTTTGTAACTCTATAAAATTCTAAAGATTGTGTATCCTGTAGTCTAAACCAAATAAAATATCCGTTACCTCTGTTGCTTAATTCTGGATTGTCGCAGAAGAAATGGAAGCCAGCTCTTTTGTTTACATTACTTCCTTCAACTTTTAAATCAAATTCGTACAAATATTTATTTGATAACTCTTGATTTAGATAAGCATAGATGTTTGAATTTCCTTGAGTCTCATCATTGTGAATTAACACACCTTCTGAGTTAGTAGTCCAATTACCAACTTGATTAGTCCAATCTATACTTAATCCATTATTAAAGTCATCGAAAAAATGTCCTTTGTTTTTGTTTGCTGTCCATTTTGTTCCATCAAAATCAGAAATGTTGAAAAATCCTTTTTCTACTCCGCTAAGTAGGTCATTATCAGAGAAGTAAGCAGGGAAGTTGTCGGTATGCCAATTTCCAGTAACTTCAATATCTGTTTCAGGATTGTCAAAATCAGTAAAAATATTCTTAGACTTTGATTCAGACCAATTGTTGGCATTATCTATAATTTGTGTTCTAATTCTTGCAGCTTCTTGTGTATTGCTTGGACTTTGATATCTAATTTCTGCATTTTGATTTAGTTGAGTTGTTACAATTTCGCTTGCACTACGAGCTTTGTACATTTTTATATCATCGTATTCGCATATGCTTTGTCCAGTTCTCAGCGAAATAGAATTACCAGATTCAAATGGTGTTGGGTCAGTTATAGATGTAACAAACTCATTATCAATATATAATGAAATTGTTCCTGTAGTTGTGTTCAGAATAATTTTTACGTCATACCAAATGTTGGGTTGCAAATCATAAGATTCAAAGTGAAAAAATCCACCTTCACTAGTGTCGTATGAATTATTATTATAGCGATAAATTTCAGCTGTTCCTGAACCTGTCCCTAGTGTAGGGTCAATTCTTAGGTAAAGCATGTATGATGTTTGTCTTCCACTAGCTTCGGGGTCGCTACAGAAAAAGTGCATTCCAGCTCTACGATTGTCGCCTGATCCCGAAATTTTTTGTTTCCAATGATATAAATAAGTCTCGCCTTGCACTTGGTTTACATAAGCATAAAGATTTGTATTGGTACTTGTTTGGTTTGATTGTTTTAAGTGATTATCACTTATTGACCATTCTCCAGCATAGTCAGTCCATTCTTCATGTATGGCTGTTTCAAAATTATCATTAAAAAAACCATGCTCTCCATTGGCACGCCACTCAGTTCCGTCAAAATCCATAACTTGATAGAAACTATAATTTACACCTGAACCGCCTTCATTGTCTTGGTCGTTAAAATTGACTTCAAAATCTGAATTATACCATCTTCTTTGAGTTTGAATTTCTGTTGTTGGTGCTTGAACATCAACACACATATCTAAAATTTGTTGTGTGCTAGTTCTTATTGAAGGCAATAGAGCATACAAAGCATCACCAGGGCAAGTTGTTCCACCTGGGTTAACATCTCTATGTCCACAGATTCTATGAACATTTACATATCCGTCGTTATTTTGATTAATAATACTTGCCATACTTGTTGGGTCAAAACCTCTGTAGTCGTACCACCACGCTAAAAACTCTGCACATTTATCTAGTTGAGGCTGAGTTGGTGCTGTGCCGGGTGCATCGGAATTTCCTAAGAAATTTAAACCTATAGAATAAGTGTTTGAAGCACCTGCATGAGCGCCATGAACATCTTGGTTGGGTAAATTTGGATTATGACGACCTTGGAAAAAATTTCCATATTTGTCGAAAAGATAATTATAGCCAATATCATTCCAATTATTGCTGTTTACATGATAGTTCCAATAGCTTCTAACAACGGCTGCTCCGTCTGTATATGAATTTGGACTTGCACCATGATGGATTACAGTATGGGTTGGGTTTCTGTAAACAACTGTGTATGTTGGGTTTAGACAATTAGATGCACTACTGCTACACCACTCAGCTCGAGTAATAATTGGTGATGGAAATGCTGGACAGGCTTTTGCTCCAGATTTTGTACTTTTTGTTTCTGTAATTGTTGTTGGTCCAATATTTAATAAAATCAAATAAATTTCACTTATAACTTCACCTTCTGGTGGGTGAATATAAAATTCTATAGAATCATGTTCCCACTCGTCTAAGCCAAACAAAAGGTTTGATTTGTAATAGTTTGATTTTGTTTCGTTTGGTTTAGTAAAACCTTCGTCAATTTCCCAATTAGTCCAGCCTTTATTTGGTTTGTGAACTTTGTAAACAATCTCAAAACTACCTGCCGAATAATTTTCTGTGCTTGATACCCAGCCAAGAGCAAAAGATGTAAATTCTTCAGGGGTTTTTAAACAAAAACCGTAACCACCATTTTTGTCTTGGATAATTGGTGAAGTAATTTTGTAGGAATTGATGCTTACGTCTTCATTCTTATAAGTATCTGTTGTTTCAAACTCAACTTGTCCAAATGCTAGCACGGACAAAAAACTAAATAAAAATGTAAAAATTTTCCTCATAATTTTAAATAATCAATAATTTAACAATGTGTGCAAGTTACGGCAAAATGTTTTTTAAAGCAAATGTTTTTAAATATTTTTTTAGCTTTGCAAGAAAAAAATATAATTATGCCTAAATTCTTCAAACTTTTAAAATTATATCCTCAAACCTATTGGATTTCGAATATAATGGAGCTTTTTGAGCGTTGGGCTTGGTATGGTATGTTTATGCTTTTTGCTCTTTATTTAACTGGCTCAACTGATGCAGGTGCATTAGGCTTTTCGCAAACTCAAAAGGGAATGATGATGGGAACAGTTGTTGGCTTGCTTTATCTAATGCCAATTTTTACTGGTGCTATTGCAGATAGATTTGGATATAAAAAAGTGCTGATAATATCTTATATAATTCTTAGTGCATCATATTTTGCTCTTTCTTTGGTTACTAGTTTTTATGCAGTATTTATAGTTTTTTTAATTCTTGCTGTGGGTGCATCTTTGTTTAAGCCCGTAATATCAGCTTGTATAGCAAAAACCACAAACGACCAAACTTCATCATTGGGTTTTGGAATATTTTATATGATTGTAAATATAGGTGCATTTATAGGACCTATTGTTGCTTCTTTAGCAAGACAACACAATTGGAAATATGTTTTTTATATTTCTTCGGCTGTAATTTTAATAAATTTAGTTTTAGTAATTCTATTTTTTAAAGAACCAGAACGAGAAATCAAGCAAAATAAATTTTCGGAAGAATTAAAAATTATTTTTAAAAATATTTTTGAAGCATTAAAAGATATGAAATTTGTAGTGTTCTTATTGATAATAGTTGGTTTTTGGACAATGTACAATCAGCTATTTTATACTTTGCCAGTTTTTATCGACCAATGGATGGACACTTCAATAGTTTATAATAAATTGCATTCCGTTTGGCCCTGGTTGGCAGAAACAATTGGTACTCCCGAAAAAACTATAGCGGCTGAAATGCTCACAAATCTTGATGCAATGTATATTATAATTTTTCAAATAGCTGTTTCTTATTTTGTGATGAGGCTTAAACCTATTCATTCTATTATTAGTGGTTTTTTGGTTGCAACAATTGGTTTGTTTCTTACTTTTTCTACAAATAATCCAATGTTTTTATTTGTAAGCATTTTAATTTTTGGTTTAGGCGAAATGGCAGGCTCTCCAAAAATTACTGAATATATAGGAAAAATTGCACCACCAAACAAAACAGCTTTGTATATGGGTTATAGTTTTTTACCAATGGCTGGCGGAAATTATCTTGCAGGCATTTTGTCAGGTTCGGTTTATCAAAAATATTCCGATAAAATTAGCTTATTGAAAATGGAAGTTAGCAGTAGAGGTTTGAATATTCCAGAAATTTCAGAAAATTTTTCGCAAACAGATTATATAAGTGCGGCTTGTCAACAATTGAATATGAGCCAAGTACAATTAACAGAGTATTTGTGGACAAATTATCAACCTTATAATATAGGGATAATTTTTGCAGCAATTGGTATTGGTACTGTTATAGCAATGTTGGTGTATAATTGGTATTTGAATAGGAGGAAAACTTAGTTTTAAAACTTGGATTTTTTATTTATTTAGTCTTTCAATTTCTGTTTTAATTTGTTTAATTATTTCTTTGTTAGCGATTTCACCATCTAAACTGAAAACAATAAATACATTGCCTTCAAAATCATCTTTAAAATTTTCGAAGCTAGCTTTCATTCTTTCAGAAATAGAATAATTTCCAAAATTTGATTGAGCTGTTATAGGTTTTATTTGTATGCCGAAAGCTCTTTCTTCTGTAACATATCCAATATAGTCAATATCTCCTGCGTGGTCTAATTCGGGTGGACTTTCTTCAAACCTCACATCAGGAAATTCTTTTGCTAATCCATGATTTACTACTGACTTTTCTCGCAAGTAACCATCATAAGTTCGATTAATTGTTAAATTATAGATGTAATTATAACAATCTTCTTTGGTTAAAGAATTAAATGCTTCTTTCCATTCGGGGATAACAACTTCAGTGATTTTTTCATAAAGTCGTTCGCCAAGTTCTTTTAAACTTTCGCGAGTAATTTTAAAATTATTTTTGTCAGCTGTTTTAGCATTCTCAAAGTACCATTTTTCCCATTCTTCAATAGTGTTTGGCTGGCATTCCCTAATTAGAGCCATTACAGCTCCAACTTTATTTGGTCTTGAAAGTTGATAAGTTTGAGTAGCATAATTCAAAACTTTTTCTTTCTTTCCAAATTCTAATGAGTATCTTTTGACTTCTTTTTTCTTCATAGCTATTTTTATCTTTCAGAATTATAGGAACAGAGTCTAAGTAATTTATTTTCTTTCTTGTTCTAACCAATAATAATTATTTGCCATACGCTTCTTTATATAATTTTGAAAATTTAGTTTTATATTTAAAATCAATAGAATTATCCACTAGTGCTAATTTTTCTTTTAATAAATGTGCATTTATAAAAGTTTTATTTTCGAGATATAGATAAACCATTAAATTATTTTCTTTGTCGTGTTTTATTTTATCATATTTTAAAAATACTTTTTTCCCTTGAAGTTTTTCAGTTAAAAACTCAATTGCTTTTCCGTTTGCTTTCGGATTTTGTTTTATTCCTATTAAGCGGATAGTCAGATTGTTATGCAGGCGTATGAGTTCAGGGGTAATGATTTCTTTTACAGAAAAATACTCTTCTCGTTTTCCTGTACTATTTGCATCGATTTTTGAGCCGTATTGAATTTTTTTAACATCAACTTTTTTATCTAACTTATGTGTGTCAATAAATTGATAGGGTAGTTTTTTTATTTTTTCTGCAAAATTCGTTTCAATTTCTTGTTGTTTAATAATTTTAGTTTCAACTTTCATAAAAGCGTCATCACCACCTATTTTTTCTTTTATAATTGAAATAAAATCGGGGTTAATTTCATAACCGACAGAATTTCTATTTAATTTTCTTGCAGCTAGAGCCGTTGTGCCACTTCCCATAAAAGGGTCTAAAACGGTTTCTTCTGGAAATGAAAACATTTTGATTAAGCGATGAGGTAATTCTTCGGGAAACATAGCTAAATGCTTGTCTTGCTTAGCTCCAGTAAAATACCAATGACCATTAAAATATGTTTTCCATTCTTCATTTGTCATTGCAGAATTATCTTTTTGTTCTTTTGTTGGTTTTGGTGCATTTCCTTGTTTTTTAAATAATAAAATATATTCAAAATCTAATTTTACAATTCCATTTCTTGGATGCGGATAACTTCCCATTATGCTTGCTCCACCTGATGTGTTCATTGTCGTTTGTTTTTGCCATATGATTTGTCCCATAAAGTCGAAACCTATCATTTCACAAAATTTGATAATTTCTGAGTGAATTGGTATTATTTTATAACGTCCATAGTATGTAGAACGAGCAAATTGATCACCTATATTTATACATAAACGACATCCTTTATGTAAGACTCTAAAACATTCAGCCCAAGTGAGGTTCAAGTGGTTTATGTAAGTTTCATAATCATCATGAAATCCTATTTGATTATCTGTTCCATAATCTTTTAGTTGCCAATATGGTGGAGAAGTAACAATCAAATGAACGCTCTCGTCATTAAGTTCACTCATTTGCCTACTATCTCCATTGATAATTGTATGAATAGTTTTATTTATCATTTTTGTACTCTGTAAATTAAAATATAGACTACAAATATACTAATTTTTTTGTTTGAAAGTATCAATTTTGTTGAAATTAAACTTGACTACAACTCATCTTTCAAATATTTAGCTGTATAGCTATTTTTATTTTTGATAATATCTTCAGGTTTTCCTTGAGCAACAACAGTTCCACCTCTTTCGCCACCTTCGGGTCCCATATCTATAATCCAGTCGGCAGATTTAATTATATCTAAATTATGTTCGATTATTATCATGCTATTGCCTCTGTCAACTAAAGAGTTTAAAACTTTAAGAAGCACTTTTATATCTTCAAAATGCAAACCTGTTGTAGGCTCGTCTAAAATATAAAGAGTATTGCCTGTTTCTCGTTTCATCAGTTCTGTTGCAAGTTTTACTCTTTGAGCTTCTCCGCCTGAGAGAGTAGTGCTTGATTGTCCTAAATTAATATATCCCAAGCCAACTTGTTGTAGTACAATTAGTTTTTTATAAATATGTGGAATGTTTTCAAAAAATTCAACAGCTGCGTTTATAGTTAATTCAAGCACATCAGAAATAGATTTTCCTTTAAACTTTACTTCTAAAGTTTCTCTATTATATCTTTTGCCACGACATGTTTCGCATTGTACATAAACATCGGGTAGAAAATTCATTTCTATGGTTTTTACACCAGCACCTTTGCAAGTTTCGCATCTGCCTCCTTTAATATTAAATGAAAATCTGCCTGCTTTGTAAGCTCGAATTTTTGCTTCTGGCAAACTTGCAAATAGTTCACGAATATCTGTAAACAGTCCTGTATATGTTGCAGGGTTTGAGCGTGGTGTTCTTCCAATAGGCGATTGGTCAACTTCGATAAATTTATCTATGTTTTCAATTCCTTCTATTTTGTCGTAGTCTAATGGAAATGCGTTTGAATTATAAAAATGACGTGAAAGTGCAGGAACTAGAGTTTTATTTAAAATACTTGATTTTCCACTCCCCGAAACGCCTGTCATGCAAATCATTACGCCAAGAGGGATTTCAAGATCAATGTTTTTGAGATTATGACCTTTAGCACCACGAATTATTATTTTTTTATCAGAAATTTCTCTTCTAGATTTAGGCAATTCGATTTTAAGTTTTCCATTTATATATTGAGAAGTAAGAGAATCTGATTTTAGCATGTCGCTTGGTTTTCCTGCAAAGACTAAATGTCCACCTTTGCGTCCAGCACCAGGACCAATATCTGCAACAAAATCAGCTTCAGTAATCATTTCCTTGTCGTGTTCCACAACTATTATGGAATTGCCTCTATCTCTAAGTTGCTTAAGTGAATTTATTAGTCTTTTGTTGTCGCGTTGGTGTAAGCCAATACTTGGTTCGTCTAATATATATAAAACATTTACTAAACGACTTCCTATTTGAGTTGCCAATCTAATTCTTTGCGATTCTCCTCCCGACAAACTGTTTGCCGAACGATTTAGAGATAAATAATCTAAGCCAACATCAAGTAAAAAACTAACTCTGCTACTTAATTCTTTAATTACTTCTGTTGCAATTATTCTTTCTTTATTATCTAATTTATCTAATACAGTATCTAGGAATTTGCTAAGGTTTAACATGTCCATTTCTGCAAGTTCGGCAATGTTTTTTTCTGCAATTTTAAATTGTAATGCTTCAGCTTGTAATCTAGTGCCATTACATTTTGGACAAGTTATAAACTTATTGAATCTAAATGATGATTTGTTTGAGTATGGATTTTTTTCTTCGTCTTCTTGTTTGGCTTTAATTTGATTTACAATGCCATCAAAACTTATAGAATAATTTGAAGTTAGTCCAAGCGGTGTGTTTTTTAATTGTAAACTTTCAGGATAGCCAAATAATACAGCATCAATTGCTTGTTCGTTAAGTTCATCGATTGGAGTTTTGAGCGAAAAGTTTAATTTTTCGGCAAGGGCTTCTAGAATCCAAAAAGGTAAACTATTTTTATATTTTCCAAGAATGCTAATTCCGCCATTGTAAATTGAAAGCGATGGGTCTGGAATAATTTTATTTATATCAATATCGGCTATTACTCCAAGTCCGTTACATTTTGGACAAGCACCTTGTGGCGAGTTGAAAGAAAAAGTGTAGGGAGCAGGTTCTCTGTATGAAATTCCACTTGTTGGGCACATTAAAAATCGACTAAAAAAACGAGGTTTGTCGCTATCTTTTTCTAAAACCATAATTATATTTTTTCCTAAACTCATTGCTAGGTCTATAGTTTTCTTTAGTCTATTTCTATCTTGATTTTTAATAATTAATTTATCAACTACTAATTCTACAAAGTGGGTTTTGTATCTATCTAATCTTAAATTATAAGTAATTTCTCTAATTTCTCCGTCAATTCTTGCGTTTAGAAAACCTTTTTTTCTAAGGTTTTCAAAAGTTTCTTTGTAGTGTCCTTTTCTTCCGTCAACAATTGGTGCAAGTATATAAACCGCTTTGTCTTTAAAATCTTTTAAAATAATATTTATAATTTGTTCGTCGCTGTATTTAATCATTTTTTCGCCTGTAACGTGCGAGTATGCTGTTGAGGCTCTAGCATAAAGCAGACGTAGATAATCATATATTCCTGTAATTGTGCCGACAGTTGAGCGTGGATTTTTTATTGTTGATTTTTGTTCTATAGCAATCACTGGGCTTAGTCCTGTTATACTATCAACGTCTGGACGCTCCATGCTGCCAATAAAACTTCTAGCATAAGCAGAAAAAGTTTCCATATATCTGCGTTGTCCTTCGGCATAAATTGTGTCGAAAGCTAACGAAGATTTTCCACTTCCACTCAAACCTGTGATAACTGATAGTTGATGTTGTGGAATATCTAGGCTTAAATTTTTTAAATTATGAGTTCTTGCTCCTTCAACTGAAATAAAATTCTCTTTCTTATTCATCATTGTTTTTACTTTGTTTCATACATTCACGTGCGTTCTTTGCAGGTAAAACAATTTTGTATTCCTTTTTGTTTGGGTTAATTAATGACTTTCCAGTTAACCAGGGATTAAAATATTTAAGCATTTTGTAGTTTGTGCCGTGTTTGAAAGCAAATTCCACTAAATCAGAAATGGTAGTATCAACAACAATTTCTTGAGTTTTAATTTCTTTATATAGATGTTTTTCATCTATATCAAAGCCATAAAGTTTAGGATTAGACATAATTAATTTTAATGCTAATATCCTATACACATATCTAGCAGTTTCTTGATTCAAATGTAAATCCCAATAACTATTAACTTTTTGATAATCAATATCTTTTTGTAAGCCACCCATTCCCATATTGTATGAAGCTGCTGCCAATGTCCAGCTTTTAAAAACTTTATATGCTTTGTGTAAATATTCTGTTGCTGCAATTGCAGATTTAGTATGATTGTATCTTTCGTCTATACCTTTTCCTACATGCATATTGTATTCTCCTGCTGTTGTTTTCATAAATTGCCAAAATCCTGTAGCACCAGCTGGACTAACAACATTTGCTAAGCCACTTTCGGCAACACATAAGTATTTCATATCATCAGGAATACCTTTTTCTTTTAATATTTTTTCTATCTCAGGAAAATATCGATTTGCTCTTTTTATATAAATTAATGTAGATGAATGTCTGTAAGTATTTACAATAAGTTCGTAATCTAAAGCTTCGTAAACATCAAAGTTTTGTAGAGGAACATTTTCACCACAAAAACTTAAAGTGTCAGGAATATATGGTTGAAAAACTTTATATGGTATTGTTGTTGGTTGGATTTCTGTTTCTTTGATTTGATTTGCTTTTTCCGAGCTTGAAAAAATAAAACTATTAGCAAAAATAAGACCTAAGCCAAGTCCTAGTATAATAAAAAAAGGTATTTTCATAAGTTTTTTCTTGTCCATATTTTTTTGTTATTTTTCTTTACTTACTTTAGTGTTTATGTATAATAGTAAAAACACAGTGATGGGGTATAAGAAAAAGAGCCAAAGTTGTGAATATGCAATAGTAGAACTTTTTTGTATGAGACAAAATGCTAATGCTAAACCTATAGAGTTTAACACAAAAAATACAAGTGCTATTATATCTGTTGGCAAACCTAAATAGTATAAGTGGTGAGTAGTATGATCTTTGCCTCCTATAAAAGGAGATTTTTTTCTTAATAGTCTATTTATAGTTACTGTTGTTGTATCAGTTATTAGTACTAAAAACGCTAAAAATACAATTAAAAACTGCATTGTATTAAATCCATATGAAAATTCAGTTATAGGGATAGCATTCCAGAAATATTTTATTCCTGCCCATGCTAATAATATTCCTAAAAATTGAGATCCATTATCTCCCATATACATTTTTGATGGATGCCAATTATAAAATAAAAAGCTAAGTAAAGATGCTATTGTAGAAACTAATATTATTAAACTTAATATAGAATTTTCACCTCCATTAGCTATCAAGTATATTGCAACAGCAATAAAAATTGAAAGACTTGATGCTGACGAAACACCGTCCATATTGTCCAACATGTTTATAGAGTTCATTATTCCGACTACCCACAATATGGTTATTAGATAATTCATCCAGTCCATTGGGCTTATAATGATGTAAATACCGTTGTAAATTAATATTAGAGCACATACAATCTGTATTATAAATTTGAATATTGGCGATGTGTTTAAAATATCATCGGCTAAACCCATTAAAAATGATAATGTTACAACTAAAAAAAGGCTAATATATTCTTTTGAAAAGTATATGTTTTCTTTTAAAAATAAAATCACTATCATGGTTAACAAGAAAACAAAATAAAAACTTAGTCCACCAAATATTGGTTTTGATTGTGAGCTAAATCTTATAGCAGATTTGTTAGATTTCTTTACTAAAAATTTCAAAGGTCTTTTAATTAAAAAGTTATTTAAATAAAGACTAAAAAGAAAAGAAACAATAAATGTTATTATTATAATGTAATTCATTTTTTATTTTTTTTTCTAAACTTATTAAAAAATTTTGGTTTAGTTATTTCTTATTCGCCGTAATATGAATTGTGGGTGTTGTTGAGATAACTAATTCCATAATAAGCGGTTTTTTTTGTATAGCCATAACCTGCTTTATATCCGTATCCGTAGCTTGCAATACTTTTTTCTATACCATTAAGTACTATAGCTAAATTTTTTAATTGAATTGATTTAGAGAAATAGTTTAAATTATTTATAAATGCTCTTGGGCTATATCCAGCTCTCATCACATATAGTTGATTATCAGCTAAGCTATATGAAGTAAGGGCATCATTGACTATTCCAATAGGTGAGGTGTCTATAATAATAATATCATAATTTTGTTTTGCTTGCTCAATTAACATATTATACTTGTCTGAAAGAATAAATTCTCCTGGGTTTGGAGGCAAAGGTCCTGACGTAATAAAATCTAAACCTTCTAAAGAACTGTTGTTAATACATTCTTGGAAACTATTTTTACCAAGTAAAATGCTTGTAACTCCTTTAATATTTTCGACATTAAAGCATTGATTAAGTCTAGGCTTTCTTAAATCAAGGTCTAAGATAATAACTTTTTTTCCCGACATTGCATAAATAGCTCCTATATTTAGTGCTAAAAATGTTTTTCCTTCTCCTGCAATCGTTGATGAAACTGTTATTATTCTTGATTTATCTTTTATTGGGTAAAATTCTAAATTAGTCCTTATATTTCTAAAAGCTTCGCTTAGCATAGATTTGGGACGTAAATGAACAACCATTTGGGAAACATCAAAGTTTGTTTTGCTAAGTGGAATGCCACCAACAACCGGAATGTTTGTATGATTAGTAATATCATCAATAGATAGAATTTTATTATAAAGTAAATATTTAATTGCTAAGAAAATAAAAGATAAAACTAAAGAAATTAAAAAAGCAATTGTCATTATTGTTGAAAATATAGGAAAGTCGGGTGCTGAAGGAATATTTGCTTTTTCTAAAATTATATTGTTTGAAACATAGCCAGCTTGTGATATTAAAGTTTCTGCTTTTGATTTAATTAGTTGTGCATAAAAATCTTCGTTAATAGCATATAGCCTTTGAAGTCGTGCATATTCGATTTCATCATACTTAGATTCTTTAAAGGCTATGTTTTCAAGTTCTTTATTTTTCTTGATGAGTTCAGTTTTTTCTGCCTTAAGGCGATTTATTGTTGAGTTGGTAAAATCAATTATTGTCTCTTTTTTAGATTTTATTTGTTCATCTATGGTTTGAATTTTGTGGCTATTAGACGTTAGGTCAAATAAAAGAATTTCTTTTTTATTTAATAATTCTTGTAGAGAATTAATCATCGCAGACAAAAATGCTTCAGACTTTTGTCCTGAAAGCATTGCTAAAAGTTCGTAAGTATTAATATCTGGATTTGAACGTAATTTATCTAACATTTTCTCTAAAGTCATAATCTCAAAATCAACATTTAAAAGCTTAGACTCTATATCAGATATTTGCGATGAATAAATATTTGTTTTATTAAAAATATATTCATCGCTTATGTTTGTAATATTATTTTGTTCTCTAAAGTTATGCAAATCTTTTTCGTTAGCATTAAGTTGGGTAAAAACATTTTCCATTTGTTGGTCAATGTATTTTATAATGTTGGTTGCAGATTCTTTCTTTTTGGCTTCATCAAACTCAATAAATTTTTCGGCTATTGTATTGGTAATTTCTGCTGCTTTTCTAGCATTAAAGTCTTGATAAGTTATTTTAATAGTTCCGGCAGTTTCGTTAAGTATTTGAACATTAAGCCGTTTTGATAAGTTTTTTAATATTGTATTAGGGTTGTTTATGATGAAAAAATATAGAGATTTATTTTGTGGACTAAGTTCTAGTTCTAAATCTTTTTGCGATGGGAAATGAACATAAATTTCCATTCCATAAATAGTTTGCCATTCTTCTGGTTGGATTGTGTATTCATATTTTTCTGTTCCTAAAGTGTAGGAAATCAGGCATTTATAGTCTTTAAACTCTAAATCAATATTTTGGTCACATATTGCATTATTTGTAATATTATATTTAATTTCAAAAGGTGTGGAGCCATACAATTCTGTTGACAAAAATGTTCCTTTTCTAAAATAACTAATATCAAGTGGAAGTTCTGCAACAACTGTTTTTAAAAATTCGTTGGAGCGTATTAATTCTATTACTGGCGCTAGATCTTTGTCCACTAAATTAGAAGAAATGCCTAAAATTTGGTTTGTTTTATTTTCGTTTTTTACTTGAATTATAGTTGATGTTTTAAAAATGGGGGTTGAATATCTATGAAAAGCAAAGCCAGCTCCTAAGCATATTAAAATCAATAGAACAACTACCCAAATATTTTTTTTAACTATAATTAAAAATGTTCTTGTGTCGAACTGTTGGTTAAATACAGATGTTTTATTTTCGTCCATTTTTATTGTGCTTGCTTAAGTTTAAAAAATACCCCATAAATTGTAACTAATGTTGTAATTAGTGTTAAATATGGTGAAACTTCTCTTAATGCCCTTGTGAAGTATTGTGGTTTACTATCAATGTAAATAATATCGTTAGCTTCTAGCAAAATATTTGAGTTTTTAAGTTCTTTGATATTTGAAACATTCCAATAAAAAACTTCGGGATTTTGAGTTAAATCTCCACGTATTAATTTTATTCTATATGAACGACTAATATCTGTAACTCCTCCAACTTGTGCTATTGCTTCAATTAAAGTAAAGTTGTCATTTGGCATTTCAACTACACTAGCATTGGTACCACCGTTCATAAAAATCATAACTTTTCTATTAATAACTTTTACCAAAACAAAAGGTTCAATAAAATAATTGCCATATTCTTGTTCAAGAAGTAATTCTGCTTCTCTTATTGTTTTGCCAGCGATATCAATCCTTCCTAAAATTGGCAGTTTTACTTTGCCATCAAATTCTACAAGAAATTCAAATCCATGTTGGTTTCTTTGGTAATTAGCACTTGCACTAGCACTTTCCATGCTACCTGTACCAAAAAAAGATTCGCCAGTATTACTAACAACTCTTAAGCCTATTTTATCATAAGCTTGGATAATATATTCATTTTTTGAAATTTCAAATTCGGATTTTGGGTAATCTTTATCTGTTTTAAACATATCTGATGGTCTAAGGACACGGCAAGAATTACAAATAAATACCGTTAAAATTAGGCTTGATATAAGTAAAATCTTTATTTTCATGCAATTTTATTAAGTTCAATCTGCAAAAATAAATAAATTTCTCATATTCCTTTTAATTAAATGGTTATTTTTTACTTTTTAGTTATGATTTTATTAAACTTAACTTGTTGAATAAAATATTTTTATCAATTTCGATTATTAATTCTAATTTTTATTTTTGTAGATTATTCTTATGTTGATGAAAAGATTGTTAGTAATATTTATTTTATGTTTTGTTTGGAATATTGGTTATTCTCAAAGCTACAATTCTTATTTTCATCAATTTGAAATACGTGGAAATTATGGTTTAACAATTCCTCACCATACTTGTTTAAAATATTTAATAGAAAAAAATATTTATATAGGTGAAATTACTTATTCTATAAAAACTGATGGTTCGGAGCCTTGGCAACATGTATGGCGTTTCCCAGAATTAGGGCTTGGATATTTAATGGGTAGTCTTGGTAATATCAACGTATTTGGATTTTCACAATCTTTGTATGCTTTTTATGGCGTGCCTATTGTCGAAACCGAAAATTTTATTTTTAAATATCGTTTTGGTTGTGGCTTGTCTTATATTAGCGAAAAGTTCGATGCTAGAGCTAATTATTATAATGTTGCTTTTGGTTCTTATTTGAATGCTCACTTGCATTTTTCACTTTTAGTAGATTATAAATTTCCTGATTTACCTTTGTATCTAACAGCTGGATTTGCATATAATCATTTTTCGAGTGGAGCAATTGAAACACCAAATTTGGGTTTAAATCAAGTTACTGGTAATTTTGGAATCAAATATATGTATTCTAGGTATAATTATTCTTTGCCTAAACGAACTGTGCCGTATCAGTATGATAAAGATTTTGAGTTTTCTGCATATTATGCCGTTTCAGTTAAAGAAAATTCTACTTATGAAAACAAAAAGTATTTTATTAATTCTTTAATTTGTGATTTTGCTTCTCGCTTAAATAATCAAAGAAGTTTAGGTGTTGGGTTGAATTTAATTTTCGACCCTTCAATAAAACCTTTATTGGAAGATGATTATACTGGTGCTCAAAATTTGCTTAGAGTTGGAATTCATGCTATGCAAGAAGTTTATTTGACTGATGATTTGAGTATGATTATGCACTTGGGAAGCTATGCTTTTAATAAATATAAGGAAGGAAAAAAAATATTGGTTTATTCAAAGATAGGTATTAGATATACTTTCGCTGAAAGATATTTTGCAAATGTAGTTTTAAAAACGCATACAACAACCGCCGATTATATTGAATTTGGTTTAGGATTTAGAATTAACTAATTTTCTAAAACATGAATTTCAACTCTTCTATTTTGTCCTTGTTCCCAACTATCTTGTTCAAGAGGATATAGTTTTTGAGTTGCAGCAACACCTTTATAAGTCATTCTCGAAGCCTCAATTCCACCCTTTCTTAAAAAAATGTAAACTGCTTCAGCTCTATTTAAGCTTAAAGTGTAAGTGTCATTTGAGTAATCATAACCATCTGCTTCGGATTCATCTTGGCAACATATGTGTCCAATAATTTCTATTTTTAAATTTGGATTTTCACGCATTAGTTGTAATAGCTCCATTAAAGGTGCTTCGGCTGAAGGTAAAAAGAATGGCGTTCCGCCTTTAAAATTTATGTTTTTGATATTAAATTTATTCCCTTTTACTAAATCTTCTGCTTTAATATTTGCCAAGTCTGTATGTCCTTTTTTATTGTCAAACTTTTTCTCGAAACTTATAGTGTCTTGATAAGTGTATGTTTTAGTTTGTTCTTCAATTATAAAAGTAATAATAATTTCAGATTTTCTATGTTCTTTAATTCCTCTGTCGTTTTCATCTGTACGATTTTCAAAACTACTATTTTTATGTATGGAATTTCCTTGACAAGTGGTTATTTTAGCAGACTTTATTCCTAAGTTTGTTAAAAATGTTTTAGTTGCATTTGCTCTTTTTTGTGAAAGTTTATCGTTGTGTTCTTTGCTTCCTAAGAAATCTGTATAAGCATATATCTCAACTTTTTCAATTTTAGAAAAATCAATTTTATCAAACTCATGCTTATAGTTGTTTTCAATCTTATGACTATTTATATCAAAATAAATATAAAAACTTTCAGAATCTTGGGCTTTTATTCCAAAACTTATAAAACAAATTGCAATTAAAAAAACAATACTTTTAAGCGACATATTTTTAAATTTGTTATTTATTTAACTGTAAAATTAAAATTTTATTTTATGTTTTGGCAGTATTTTTTTAGAAAAACAAAAATTTTGTTGATGAATTTTATTTTTTTAAAAATTAAAATAAGGAGTGTTTGTTTATTAAGCTATTGATTTGCAGGTGTTTGTGCTTTGCTTTTGTTGTCTAAAATTATGTTTGGATAAAAAAAATAAAATATTTATAAAAAAAAGAGTGTAATTCAAAAAAAATGGCTAATATTGCAATCCAAAAATTGTACGGAATATTTAAAGTTTTTTGTAATGGAATTAATGAATATCGTAAATCAAAAAATGGCTATTGAGAAGGAATTTCCTAAGTTCAAAGCTGGAGATACAATAACTGTAAGTTATAAAATTCGTGAAGGAAATAAAGAACGTATTCAGGAGTTTAGAGGTGTTGTTTTACAGATCAATGGTGAAGGTCGCACTGCTACTTTTACTGTTCGTAAAATGTCAGGAGCTTTTGGTGTTGAAAGAATTTTTCCATTTGCGTCGCCTTTTATTGATGCTATAACTGTTAATAAATATGGACGAGTTCGTCGCGCAAGAATATTTTATTTACGTGGACGTACAGGTAAAAAAGCTAGAATTAAAGAAAGAAGATTTTAAGATTAGTTTAGTTTATATTGCTCATAAAAGCGAGACTGCTCAATTTGTTTTGGGCAGTCTTTTTTTTGCTTAAATTTAATTTTCTAGTTGTCCTAGTTTAATAATTCCACCGTCATTTGTTTTGTCTTCGTCTTTCTGAGATTTCACACCTTTGAAAGAGTTGAAATTATACGTTAAACCTATCCATAAAATGCGAGTTTGACTTTTACTGTCGTTATTAAGTTTATAGATTGAGTTATTTGAGTTTATTTTCCAATAATATGTGTTAAAAATGTCTGTTAAACTTAGGCTAGCAGAAAGTTTATTATCAAAGAAAGTTCGCTTTATAGCAAAATCAGCATAATATATTTCGGACACATTGAATTGTGGTAATTGAATTGGTGATTTGTAGTTTATAAGTAGTTGGATTTCTGTTCTTTTTTCTGGTTTAATAATAGTTTTTAGATTTCCAGTCCAGGCAAGATTATTTGTATTTAACGTGAGTTCGACCTAAGCACAAATCATTTTCAGTCTTTCTTCATCAACTATATCAACCTTTAGAGAAGGTTTTTTTTCTAAAAATGAGTAAGCAATTAATCCTGCAATAAGGTTTG
>Ga0116160_1000944_pt1 | contig 32098 bp, 32 predicted proteins | sample AD_JPNAS2_MetaG_FD_89879 | JGI IMG/M metagenome (GOLD analysis project Ga0116160, IMG submission 89879) | Active sludge microbial communities of municipal wastewater-treating anaerobic digesters from Japan - AD_JPNAS2_MetaG | ecosystem: Engineered > Bioreactor > Anaerobic > Digestate | place...
AGATAAGAGCGTATCCAATGTTGCCGCCGAGCGCGAAATGCATGCCCAGCGCCGCCGATATTACGCTCAGATAAGTCAATTGCACCCAGAACCCGTAATACCCGATAATGAATCTCGCCTCCTTTGCGGTTTTTTGGCTCTCAAGAAATAGCGACGGTATACTCATATCGTTCCTCTCCATCTCCGGCAATCGCAAAACCGTGTTGTCCATAGCTCCGTCCCCGCCGGAACGGCATATCAATAATGGTCGGCGCGGCCATATCGCTTTTCATTTATAATCCTTCGGGCGATTTATGCTTTCGCACAACCCCGCAGCAAACGAACGGATAGGTTCATATAAAAGTATACCACACTTCATACAGGAATCCATCGAAAAATAGAAAGCTTCATTTCTCTTTTCTCCAGGCCGGCGTACGGCGCCGCGGCACTGCGCCAAAGTGCAAAGCCGCGGGTTTTTGCCATGCATCGGTTTCAATAACGCGCGAACGGAGCTTTCTCTATGAGCCTTCCGGACTACCGGATCGGGCTTTCTTCCTCGAAGGCGACGCCGTTTTCGGCAAAAAAGTCTTCCCAGCAGGGTGCGCCCTCGAGCATCCACTTCGCCCAAAGGGCGTTGACGTCGTTATCCCCGCGCGAAAGCTCCGCCAGTTCCCGCGCGAAGGGCGCGGCGTACAGCCTCGGCGAAGCGGTGAAGTACCAGCGCGCAAGCCCGCCTTCGGCGTAAGCCCTGTTCTGCGCGAGATCGTAGCGGATGCACGCGCTCCCTGTTTTCTCCAGCTTGAAATGCGGCGCGCGAAAAGCCCCGTCCGCATCCTCCCGCCCAAGGGAGCAGGAAACGTCCATTTCCAAAAGCACCGATTTGCCGCCGGGAAGTTCCGTGACGCGCGGCTCGCTCAGATAACCCCTGAAGGTCCACCACCCCAGCGGGCACCAGGAGCTCGCCTCGCCCACCCCGTCGTGATAGCGGATTTCCCGACGGACGGTCAAGACATTGTACCACTCGCAGGTTCTGACCCAGATGCCCGTGCCGTGCTCGCTGTCCTGCACGCGCACGAAAAAGCGCGCGTTCCCGAGCCTTTCAAAGCGCCATTCCCAGCTGTGCGTGTTCTCCATGACGCCGAATACGGGAAGATACGCTCCGTCCTCGCCGATGTCGAACACCATCACGAAGCGTTCATAGCCGGGCAGGCGGATCTCTATGGCCGCGAGTCCCGTTTGCTCATCGACGCTGCGGGTGATCTCCGCGCCGGCGGAATCCTCGCCTTCCCCGAGCTTCAGCGGATCGAAGGGCAGCTTGGCGATGGAAATCGAGCCTTGTTCGCCCGCAGGAAGATAATCGCCCACCCGGGCGAGCGCCGCATGGACATCCGTCCAGACGGTTTCCGTCAGCGCCCGGTACGCGGCCGCGAACAGGCCGTCGTCACGCCCGGTGTATTCGGCCGTTATGAGCGCCAGATCGCATTCGGCATCCTCGCCGGGCAGCGGGATCAGCGCCGCGCCCGCAGCGTCGAACGCGGGCGGCCCGGGCGTTTGCGCCGGTTCCGGCGGCGCGGCATCCGTAAACGTCGCGGCATCCGTAGATGGGGCGGCAGTTTCCGATGTGAACGCCGGGCTCCCCGCCGCATGGCGGCATCCCGCGAACAGCAAAAGCGCGGCAATCAACGGAACGATTCGTTTCCGATTCATATCTCCCCCTCCGCGATCGCGCACGGGAAAGCGCCCGGCTTTCGTCAGCCGATCCACTCCACATACTCGCTGTAAAAGCAATTCCCGAAGAACGGGCCGTTTCGGATGCAGTCGCACTCATCCAACTCGAGCATGATGTAGCGAAGCTCGTTGCTGCCCGGCGGGAAATACGGCGCGTACAGCGCGCCGACCTCATCCGAATACTCGAAGCTGACGTACTCGCCGACCTCAAGGGTGCGCTCCCGCTCTTCGAGCATATCGTAGACCGTCACGGGCTCGGTCACGAAGAAGACCGGCGCGTCCTTGATGCGCTCGAGCGCGCCGCCGTCGACGACGTTTTCGGTGGGAATCCGCACGAGCACGCCGCCCTCGACGCGGTAGGCGCGCGCGATGCGCGCCCATGTGGCGATCTTCGAGCGCTCGATGGCGTAGATCACGCCGCTTCCGTCCACGATGATGTTGGGCACGCGGCTCTGGGAGAGTTTGCCCGTTGCGACGCCGTCGAGATAGCCCAGCTCGACGTACGCGCCGTCGATGAGCCGGTAGAAGCGCGTGCCGTAGTACACATCCGAATAACGGTGCTCCATGACGAAGTCGCGGTATCCGTCCGTCGTGTCGATGTCGATCTCGAAGAAACCGCATTCGTCCGCGTTGTCGGGCGCGGGCGTCGGTATGGGCGTGGGCTCCGGCGTGCGCAGGATCTCCCACTCGACGGGCCGGACGCTCGGCGTCGGCGAAAAAGCGCCGGGGGCCGGGCTTGTTCCGGCCGCGTCGGATGCGCGCGCGGCGCAGCCGCACGGCAGGAGCGCGAGGAGCAAGAGCAGCGAAACGAGTTTTTTCATGTCGTCACCTCTCCACATACACGCTCATGGGATACGCCTCCACATCGAGCAGGCCGCTGTAGGTGATCGAGATCACCATGTCGTATGCGGGACAATAATAGTCGTAATAATCGAGCACGTTCGGATACCCGCTCGCGAGAAGCTCGATCTCCCCGAGCCCGAGGTAGTCCGCGAAGGCCCGCGCGACGGCCTCGTGCCCCTCGTACTGTTCGGCGGAGGCTCCGTAGCGCTGGAAAAGCCTGAGTATTTTCCCGGTTTTCGCGTCGCACGAAGCAAAAAGATCGCCGCGCCCGGTAGCCGCGATGACCGCGTCGTAAACGATGCTGCCCTCGCTCCCGTCGCTCCCGACGGGGTACAGGCCGAGCGTGTTGGCGCTCTTCACTGCCGAAAGTTCGTCGAGCGGCATGCCGCAGTCCGCGAGGCTTTGATACTCCGCTTCAAAGCGGGCGATCGGGTCGACGGCGTTCCATTCGGCGCTGGAGTAATATTGCTCGAACGCGGCGCCGCCGCGCTCGGCGAAGCTCCTGTCCCGCTCGTACAGGCAAAGCAGCTTGAGGCTCTGCTCGAACGGATGCGTCTTGGGCCCCGGCTCCGGCGTCAAGGCGAGCGGCAGGCTTTCCATGGGTATGGTTTCGGCCATGTTCACGGCCTTCCGCTTCGCGTTTTCCATGGCGAAACGCGAGAGCAGCACGCCCGCCGCCGCGGCGCACGCCACCGCGAAAAGCAGGATCGACGGCAGGAACCTATTGCGCATCCGCCTCGCCCTCCCCGTAGGGCAGCAGGAACCAGACGGTCGTGCCCCTGCCCTGCTCGCTTTCGATGTGAAGCTCCGTTCCGATCACACCCGCGATCGCGTCGCACAGCGCGAGCCCCAACCCCGCGCCGTCGCGCGCGCGGGAGCGGGATTTATCCACCATGTAGAAGGCTTCGCGCACGCGGGAAAGTTCCTTTTCGGGGATGCCCGCGCCCTCGTCCGCGACGTCCATGCGATATCCCGCAGGGCAGCAGCGCCCGGTGAGCGTGACGGTCTGCCCCTCTTTGCTGGCCTTTGCCGCGTTGTCTATGAGGTTCACGAGCATAGTCTGCAGAAGGTCGGCCTCCGAGCGGACGGCCGCTTCGGGCAGCGCGCAGGCGAGCGTTACGCCGTATTTGCCGCGAAGCACAGCCTCGAGCGCGTCCGTCAGCCTCTCGCGGACATCCCCGGTCAGTATGTCGCGCAGCGGGAAGTCCCGCCGGTCGAGCACCATCAGCTCCAGCAGCTTCAGCGAGAGCCGCTCGAGCCGCCTGCCCTCGGTGAAAATATAGTTTGCGCTGCGAAAGCGCTCCTCCTCGTCGAGCGCGCGCGAGCGCAGCGTGTCCGCGTAGCCGATGATCGAGGTCAGGGGCGTTTTGAGCTCGTGCGCGAAGCTTGCCACGAAGTCCTCCCGCCGCCTGGCCTGCTGGGCGAGTTCTCGCATATGGCCCTCCAGGGAGTCCGCCATGGCGTTGAAGTCCCGCGTCAGTTCGCCGATCTCGTCTGCGCAGCGCACTTCGGCGCGCCCGGCATAATCCCCCTTGGAGAAGGCGCGCGCAACCGCGGACAGCGCGCGCACGGGCGCGGTCAGCAGCCGCGCGACGACGACGAGCGCAGCCCCCGCGGCGACCGCCGCCGCACACGTGATCAGCGAAGCGGTGCGCGTCATTTCATCCGAAAGGGCAAACGGCGCGGACACGTCCGCGGCGAGGTACAGATAACCCGTCGCCACGCCGAGCTGGACGGGCATGAGCATGTGCATGTCATAGCCGCCGTCCCGCGCGAGTATGACGTGGCAGAGCCCCGCCGCGGCGCCTTCGAACAGCTCTTCCATAGGCGCGCTCTCCCCCGCCCGGCCGTAGAGCGCGCGCCGATCCTTCGAGAACAGCGCGGCCGAGGAAAAATCCCCGGTCGCCGCGGAGCGCATGACGCCGGCGAGCTCCGCTTCTTCGGAGGAAAAGGAATACTCCGCCGCCATGCTCTCGACGACGACGGAAAGCATGCGCATGCGGTCGAGCGCCTTTTGCTTCTCCTGGGAAAGCGCAGTGCCGAACGCGGCCTGCGTGAGCCAGTAAGCGGTAAGGGAAAGCGCAATGACCGTCACGAGTATGCCCGAGAGAAACACCTTCCACGCAAACCTCATGGCTCCGCCTCCAGCCGATACCCGATCCGGTGAACGGTGACGAGCCGCGTCTCCCACCCGAGCTTTTTTCGAAGCCGCTGCACGTGCAAATCGACCGTGCGGCTCTCCCCGAGGAAGCCTGGGCCCCAAACGCGCTCGTAGATCACATCCCGGAAAAGCACGACGCCCCTGTTCTGCACGAACAGCAAAAGAAGCTCGTATTCCTTGGGCGTAAGCTCCACGGGCTTGCCCTCGCGCGTCACGCTATGGCCGCCGGGGCGGATTACGACGTCGCCGATCCCGATCGCCTCGTCCGTTTTGTAATACCTGCGGAGCACCACGTCCACGCGGGCGATCAGCTCCGCCACGGCGAAGGGCTTCACGATGTAATCGTCCGCGCCGAGGCGCAGGCCCTTCACGCGGTCCGCCACATCCGCGCGCGCGGTGAGGAAAATCACGGGCATCGCGAGCGGGCGTATGAATTCCATGAGCTCGAATCCGTCCGCCTCGGGCAGCATAACGTCCAAAAGGATCAGATCAAAGCGATGATCCGTCAGCAGGTCGGCGGCCGCCTTTCCGTCGTAAACGCAGCGGCATTCATACCCGGCCAAAGCGAGGTTCATCCGGACGAGCTCCGAAATCGGCTTTTCATCCTCCACGATCAGGATCTTCCACATAGGATCAGGCACCGCTTTCCGCAAGGATTGGGTAGAGCATAACACGGGTTCGCATCTGAATTGTAACATAATTCAGCACAGAATTTAAAACGATTATGGAAAACAATGGCCGCCGGTCGGCGCCGCCTTCCCGCAGCCGCAAAAACGACGATTTCCGCGGACGAAGCGGTGCCGGCAGGGATTTGAATCATGCTGGAGATTCGAGTATAATTGCATATAATGTCAGTTTCACAACGGATCGTTCCCGCAGCAAAAGTTCCGCACGATATGCAATAAAAAGAGATACGGAGAAGCCTTCATGAATCAAATGGAAGAAAAATATCGCTGTCTGCTTGAGTGCGCCAACCCGATCATCCAAAACGAGGCCGCCGCTTTCCTGGAGCTTCAAGCCGACGGCTTCAGGATGAAGATGCTGAACCATAAGGATGTGCAGTATTGGCTGAACTGCCTGTTGCAGTACGCGCAGAAACCGCAGACGCATAATTCCGCGGACACCTGCCTTGAAAATTCCATGCACAAGCTCGTTTCGTTCGGCGTGCGCGAATCGGACGACCCGCGCATCGGCGAGGCGAACCGCTTTATACTCGATTTCATGTATAAAAACAAAGGCAACCCGCGTTTCTACGATTCGGTCAATCCGACGATCACGGCGTCGTGGCTCGCGTGCATGGGATGCGAGGACGATCTCGTCGTCGAAATTCTGCGCGAGCGCGTGGAAGCCGTGTATTCCTTCACGAAAGGCGGAAATTACGATATCTATTTAGACCCGGCCGGATATCCGTCGATCCCCAAGGAAAGGGCGAAGCATCCTTTTGTGAATCCCGCTCTGTACGAGGGCAACGTGTGGAGGCTGCCGAGCGTCCACGACGTTTTCGCCTATGCGAACCTGCCGAAAATTCTTGCGCGGGATCACAGCATACGGCAGATGATCGATACGGCGATCGCGTATATCATGGACGAGCGCTACCAGCGCCTGCCCATAGGGTATGGGCTCATGCTCGTCCGTCCCAAAAGCTACTACGGCATGGGCTGGTCGATGCATCTGTATCGGTATTTTGAAAACAGCCCGCTGGGCCTTTCCGGCGTCGTGTGGAACATGGAGCTATTGTCTCATTTTAAGCGCGCGCGGGAGACCGATTGGTTCAAGGATACTCTGCGGCATTTGGAGGGATTTGAAAAGGACGGGCTTTACGAGTTCCCTTGCGAATACGTGAGCGAACGCAAAAACCAATATTACGTGGGCGGCGGGCATATGGGATTGGGCGAGGACAGGAGGCAAAAAGCGGGCAGAAAAATCGAGTCGACGGCCTGGATGCTCAGAATATTGAGAAACTGCGAGCCGGTCTGATTTTTATCATGGAAAGAGAGGCGGAACAAATGAAGTTGGCAATGGCGCCATGCGGAATCGACTGCAACGATTGCGCGTTGTACCGGGTGGCGTTCGACATAAACCAGGCGGCGGCGCTGGTCCCGTGGTTCAAAAGCAGGGGATGGATAAAGCCCGAAGAAGGCGCCGCGGAAATCATGGCGAAGGCCCCCTTCTGCATGGGATGCCGCGGGGACCGCGCCGTGCAGTGGAGCGGGGATTGCGCCATACGGCTTTGCTGCGCGGATGAAAAAAGCCTCGCGTATTGCGGGGAATGCGGGGATTTTCCATGCGCGCAGTTGAACGGGTGGGCGCAGGACGCGGCTCATCACGCCGACGCGCTGGAAAGGCTCAAAGGGATCAAAAACAGCGCGGAATAGACCTTCGCCGGAAGAACAGGCCCGAAATCGCGCGCAAACGCCCCCGGAAAAGAGAGCAAGCAATTTGGGCCGCGTTCCTCCCCCGTGACGATTCACACATGCTCCGTCATCGGCATAATATATACCGTCACAGCCGAATTGCGAAATTTTGCTGATATTACAAAAGGAGCTGAAAAAAATAGATGAACGGATGTTTCCCGTCATTTGAACGCGAGAATGTTGTGCTCAACGCCGCGACAGGCGGCGCCGGCCCTCTGCCCGTTATCACGACTTTGTTTTCCGACCCGATCACCGTGGTCAGCGTAACCCTCGATGCCGACAGGCTCTCCAACCCTTCCATACTGCTGACCTTCACCGGTATCGTGAACCTGCCTCTGGGCATTTCCGTCACCCTCAACTTTGAGATCCTTCGCACGAAGGACAACGGCGCTCCGATCAACGTCGGATCGACTTACACGTTCGCGACGACCGTGAACGTGCTGGAAGCCGAATCCTTCGCCTTCCAGTTCTTCGATTCCAACCTCGATCCCGGCACGTACACATACACGGTCGTCCTTTCGACCAACTCGATCATCGACATCACCCCGGGCCTGACGGTTGTGAACGCCACGCTGAGCGCGCTCGGCGTAAGCAACTGAACACAGGAAAACCGACGGAATTCCCGACGGCACGCGAGTGCCGTCGATTTATTTGCGGCGGACGCCCGATGCGGCCTGCGGATCGATTGACAACGGCGTTTTTATCGATCTATAATGACAATATATTATCTACATCTCATCACGCCGCGCACAGGGAACAGAACTTAAAAACGGGCAAGGAGGCTCAACCATGAACAGAAAGCCGGATCTTTTGACGAAGCTCCGTAAGCCGCTCTCCCTGGTGCTCGCCTGCGCGCTGGCGTTCGCGTCCGCGCCCGCGGCCATAGCCGGAGACAACGACATTGCGGACCTTTCGATCACCATCACCAACGGCGTCGCCTCCGTCACGCCGGGCGATAACGTAACGTATACCATCACGGCCTCCAACGCCGGGCCCGTCGCCGATACGGGGGCAACCGTCGCATGCACGCTCCCGTCCATGCTAACCAATGCGACATGGACGGGCGTCGGCGCGAACGGCGGGACCTGCGCCGCGGCCGGCATGGGCGACATCAGCGACACGGTGAACCTGCCCGTCAACGGCAGCGTGACATACACCGTTTCGGCGAGCGTGGATCTGACGGCCGTCGGTGCGCTCATCGTCACGGCGAACGTGAGCGCAAGCATCCCCGACAACAACCCGTCAAACAACAGCACGACCGATATCGATTCCATAATGCCCGGCCTGATCGCAAACCCCATGCCGACCGGCGTCTGGCAAAACACGGACATCCTCGTCACGCTGGGAGTTGTCGGCATCGAGGGCCAACCCGATTCCGGCCAGTACGCGCTCACCCAAAGCAGCGCCGCGCCGGGCGCGGGCGAGTACGTCGATTACACCGGGCCCGTGACCATCAGCGACGAGAGCGGATTCAACTACCTGCACTATCAGGTCGCACAGGGCCAGGAACAGGGCCGGGGGCAGACCCCTCCGACGCTGTATGAAGCCTTCGGCCCGTATCAAATCGACAAGACGGCGCCCAACTTTTCGCAGGGTTATGCGCCCGAAGCGATGGCGCTCTCCCACAGCGAGATTTCGCTGTACTCCTGGGCGACAGACGGGCTTTCCGGCGTCGCCTCGTACCGCTGGCAATACGCCCAAACCCCCGGCGGCCCTTATACGGACGTGCCCGGCGGCGACACGGATACCTATACGCACGCGGGGCTCGCGACGAACACGACCTACTATTATATATTACATGTGACCGACAACGCGGGCAACGTCTTAACGACCGGGGAGATCAGCGCCACGACGCTGCGCGAGCCGGATGAGGCCGACGCCGACAACAACACCATCACGCTCTCCACGTTCAACCCGACCGCGGGGGAGCCGTTCAACTTTACCGCCGCGGGCGACGGTCAGAACAACGCGGGCGGCGTCGAGGGCGACACGCGCTTCGTGCCGCAGGATTGGAGCGTCAACCCGAGCGGCACATTCCCCTTGGGCGGGCCGTATGCGGCGAGCGTCGTATTGAGCGCGCCCGGCACGTATACGCTGCGCGTCGTATTCAGGCTTGAGCAGTGGAGCGACGGAGCGTGGCGGGATACCGGCACGACCGACGTCAAAAGCGCGTCCCTGTACGTATGGGCGGAGGAATCCATACTCGACGTCCCGCAGACCGGCGACGGCGGCGCGCGCTGGTTCGGTTGGGTCCTGCTTTGCGCGCCCCTCGCCATCGCCGCGGCTGCGCTCCTCCGGCGCAGAAGGGCGGCCTGAGCGATATTCCCGCACCCCAAGTAAGCGGCGGTTCATCCCGAACCGCCGCTTGAAAACTGCGCGGGGCGCACACACGCCGACCGACGGGAGGACAGCGCCCATGAACGCCGACGAATGGATGTTTTTCGAGGGGATGCCGCGGGCGTTTCCGCTGTACGAGGCGTTCGTCGGGGCGCTTCGCGCAAGATTCGGCGCGTTTGAGGTCAGGGTGCGGAAAACGCAGATCTCGTTCGCCAACAGATATCATTTCGCGTGCGTCTGGCTTCCCAAGGGCAGAATTAAGGGCTGTCCCGAAACCAGTCTCGGCGTTTCCTTCGGCCTCGGGCACCGGGTGGAAGACCCGAGGATCGCGCGGGCGGCGGAGCCTTACCCGAACCGCTGGACGCACCACGTCATCATCCAAAGCGGGGAAGAAATCGACGCGCAGCTCATGGACTGGATCAGGCAGGCGTATGATTTTGCGATGAGCAAATGATGCGCAAAGCGCCGGCCGCGGGTTCGCGGCCGGCGCTCCGGTTTTGATTCCTCCGTTCAGGTGCCCAGATACGCGGCCTTGACCGCCTCGTTGGCGATTAGCTCGCTGCCCGAGCCGGTCATGGTGATGCGCCCGGTTTCGAGCACATAGCCCGTGTCCGCCGTGGAGAGCGCCATGTTCGCGTTCTGCTCGATGAGAAGTATGGTGACGCCGTGCCTGTTGATCTCCCGGATGATGCCGAAGATATCGCGCACGATCAGCGGCGCGAGACCCAGCGAGGGTTCGTCCATCATCATCAGCTTCGGGCGGCTCATGAGCGCCCTGCCGACCGCGAGCATCTGCTGCTCGCCGCCGGAGAGCGTGCCGCCCGCCTGCCAAGAACGTTCCTTCAGGCGCGGGAAAAGCTCGTACACCCAGTTGATGTCCCCCGCGATGTCGTCCTTTCGCATGTACGCGCCCACGCGCAGGTTTTCGATGACCGTGAGGTTCGGGAAGATGCGCCGCCCTTCGGGCACCAGCGTGACGCCCTTTTTGACGATCGAGGTCGTGTCCCTGCCCGCGAGGTTCTCGCCCTCGAACTCGATCGCGCCGCTCTTGGGCCGCACGAGCCCCGCTATGGCGCGCAGCGTCGAGCTTTTGCCCGCGCCGTTGGCGCCGATGAGCGTCACGATGTGGCCCTTGGGCACGTCGAAGGAGATGCCTTTCACGGCCTCGATGCCGCCGTAGTTGACCTTGAGGTCCCTGATGCTCAGTATCGTCTCGCCCATCAGCTCACCCCCAGATATGCGTTGATCACGCGCGGGTCCGCTTGCACGACGGCGGGCGTCCCATGGCTTATGAGCTTCCCGAAGTCGATGACGTAGATGCGCTCGGAAAACTTCATGACAAGATCCATATGGTGCTCGATCATGAACACCGTCAGGTCGTATTTGTTCTTGATCTGCACGATGAATTCACCCAGTTCCTGCGTTTCCTGCGGGTTCATGCCCGCCGCGGGCTCGTCGAGCAGCAGAAGCGTCGGGTCCGTCGCGAGGGCGCGCGCGATCTCGAGCCTGCGCTGGAGGCCGTAGGGCAGGCTCACCGCGAGGTCGTCCGCGTACCGCAAGAGGTTCTGCTCCTCGAGCAGCGCCGCCGTTTCCTCGCGCATGCGCTTTTCTTCCCTGTGGCTGATGCGAAGCGTCGCCGTGAGCACGTTGTGCTTGGCGCGCATGTGTTTGGCCGTGAGCACGTTGTCGAACACCGTCATGCTCTTCCAGAGACGGATATTCTGGAAAGTGCGCGCGATGCCGAGCCTGGTGATCTGGTCCGGCGTCGGGTCGAACGTCTTTACGCCGAGGTACGCCTTCGCGTTCTCCCCCGCGTAGAGCTTTTTCATTTTGCCGCGCGGATGGTTGGCCACGATGGTCTCGCCGTTGAAGCTCACAAGGCCGTTGGTCGGCTCATATACGCCGGTGACGCAGTTGAACGCCGTGGTCTTGCCCGCGCCGTTGGGCCCGATGAGCGCGACGATCTCGCCGCGGTTCACCTCGAGCGAAAGGTTGTTGACGGCCACGACGCCGCCGAACTGCATGGTCACATCCTGAAGACGCAACACGTTCTCAGGCATCCGAACCGCCTCCCTTCGCCGCGCCGGGCATCTTCGGCCTCGGGCGGAACAGCCCGGCGATGCCGCGGAAGGAAATTTCCCTGTCCCCCATCAGGCCGCGCGAGAAGAACAGCACGATCAGCATGATGATGATCGAAAAGACGAACCTGCGGAAACCCGAGCGGAACACGCTCGCCGAGTCGATGCCGAGGAACCGGCCCATGTCGAGCCCGCGCAGCCACCACTCGGAGGCCGCGACGTAGAGGAAGCTCGCGATGCCGGAGCCGGAAATGGAGCCTATGCCGCCGATGACGACGATCAAAAGGATCTCGTAGGTCATGGCGCTCTTGAACTGCGCCGCCTGTACGGTGAACTGATACATCGCCAGCAGCGCGCCCGAGACGCCCGCGAAGAAGGAGCTGATGACGAAGCTCATCTGCTTGTGCTTGAAAAGGTTGATGCCCATGGCTTCCGCGGCGATCTCGTCGTCCCGTATGGCCTTGAACGCGCGGCCGTAGGAGGAGTTGATCAGCAGCACGATGAGCGCTACGCAAACGCCCGTCGCCAGGAACACGTAGAGCGTGGACGGGAACGGGATATCCGTAAACGGAATCCTGACGTCCGTCAAATCCTTATACTGGCGCATGACGTTGGCGCCGTTCGTCACGGGGCCGAGGGAATCCCACTGGAAAATAGCGCGGATGATCTCCGCGAAGCCCAGCGTCGCGATAGCCAGATAGTCCGACTTCAGCCGCAGCACCGGCAGGCCGATGAGCGCCGCGAACACCGCCGCGGCGAGCCCCGCGCAGATGAGGGCGACGAAAATGCCCGTGTCGAAGTTGACGGCGCATTCGTAATATTTATAGACCTGATCCGTGATCTTGATCTCCACGGGCATCGTGAAGATCGCGTAGGTATAAGCGCCGATGAGCATGAAGCCCGCCTGCCCCAGCGAGAACAGGCCTGTGAAGCCGTTGAGCAGGTTCATCGAAACCGCGACCAGCGAATAGATGGCGCCCTTCTTGAGCACGGTGAAGAGTATGTGCGAGGAGTTCACCGTCCGCTCGAGTATGAACACCGCAATATAAACGAGGGCGACGGCACCGAAGGCGATCCAGAGCTCGGTTTTGCTTTTCTTTCTCATGCCTTCCCCTCCTCAGACCTTGTCGGTGGCCTTCTCGCCGAACAGGCCCGTGGGCTTCACGACGAGTATGATGATGAGCAGCGCGAACGTGAACGCGTCGGAAAACGTGGTCCACCCGCTGCCGCCCATGCCGAAGATCGAGCTGCCGCCCTTGATGATGTTCTCGCAGATGCCTATGATGAACGCGCCTATGACCGCGCCCGGTATGCTGCCTATGCCCCCGAACACCGCCGCCACGAAGCACTTGAGCCCCGGCATGCCGCCGGAGATGGGCGTGACGGAGGCGTAGTTCGTGAAGTACAGCATGGAGCCCACCGCCGCGAGGAACGAGCCTATGACGAAGGTCGTCGAGATCACCGCGTCGATCTTGATGCCCATGAGCTGGCTCGTTTCAAAATCCCTGGATACGGCGCGCATGGCCATGCCGACCTTGGTGTGCTTGATGAGCATCGAAAGAAGCACCACGAGCACCACGGTGAGCGCGGGGGTCACGAGCGTGACCATCTTCGTGGTCGCGCCCCAGATGACGACGGTGTCGGAAAGCCAGGGTATCGTGGGGTAAACCTTGGCGAGGCCGCCCGTAAAGTAGAGCGCCGCGTTCTGCAGCAGGTACGACACGCCTATGGCGCTGATCATGACGGACATGCGCGGCGCGCCGCGCAGCGGCTTATAGGCCGCGCGCTCGATCAAAAAGCCCAGCGCGACCGTCACAACGAGCACCAGCGGGATCGTGACCGTCATGGGCAGCGTCGCCGAGAGATAAATCATGATGAGCCCCGCGCACATGAAAACGTCGCCGTGGGCGAAGTTTATGAGGCGCAGGATACCGTAGACCATCGTGTAGCCTATGGCGATGAGCGCGTACTGCCCGCCCACCGATATGCCCGATAGTATGTAGGACAGGTTGTCGTGAAAAAAATCCAGCATTTGTTTGCCTCCGTTCGTACCGTCCGGACGGGTACGGCGTCCCCTCCCATGAATAACGCGGCGTCAACCGGGCATCAGCCCGGGCGGACCGGCGTGAACGCCGGTTATAAAGCGCGGCGGGGGCCGGTGACCCCCGCCGCTCGGGATGCTTTGCGTTACTCGATGGTGACGGCGGGCAGGGCGTCCCACTTGCCGGTCTCTGTGTTGCAGTGTTTGACGTAGACGGTGTTGCGGATCGCGTCGCCGTTGACCTGGTCGAGCGCGATGGGGCCGGAAACGCCGTCGTAGGTCGTGGACCACAGGGCCTCCATGATCTTGGCGGCGTCGATGCTGCCGGCTTTCTTCATGGCCTCGAGCGCGAAGAAGTACGCGTCGTAGCCCATGGCCGTGACGGCCGAGATCGTGTCGTCTCCGCCGTTGTTGGCGAGGCGGGTTGCGTCGGCGTTGACCCACTCCTTAAAGCCGTTGTCGAACGCGGCGTTCGCGCCTTCGGGATAGAAGGTGGTGACGGTAACGTCGACATCCTTGCCCTTGGCGGCCTGCAGGATCACGTTGGCGTCCCACGTGTCGCCCGCGAGGATGGGCATGCCAAGCCCCTGCGAATGGGCCTGGTCGATGATGAGCTGCGCGGCCTCGGTCGAGACGGGCGAGAAGAACACCTCGCAGCCCTCGTTCTTGGCGTTGTTGATGTAGGAGGTGAAGTCGGAGTTGCCCTCGGGGAAGGTATCCTGCACGCAGGTGCCGCCCAGAGCCTCAAACGCCTCGACGAAGTAATTCACCAGGCCGCCCGAGTAATCGTCGCCAAGCTTGGAGAGGCAGTACGCCTTCTTGACGCCCAGCTCGTTGAAAGCGTAGTTTGCGAGCACCGTGCCCTGGAACGGATCGAGGAAGCAGACGCGGAAATAGTGCTTGTTGCCCTCGGTGACCTGCGGGTTCGTGCAGGTGATGCCGACGACCGGGATGCCCGCGGCCTCGAACGTGGGGGACGCCGCGATGGACACGCCCGAGCCGTAGGAGCCGAGCACCACGGAAACGCCCGCCGAAACCAGCGTGGACGCGGCGGAGGCCGCCTTGTCGTTGGAGCTTTCGTTGTCGACCTTGACGAGCTGCACGTCGTAGGTGGTGCCGTTGATTTCCACGGTGGGGCTGATGTGGTTGGCATACTCGACGCCGAGGGTTTCCTGCTTGCCGCCCGCGCCGTTGTCGCCCGAAGCGGGCTCGAACACGCCGACCTTTACGACCGGGTTGCCGGAGCCGGGCTTATCCGTCGCGTCGTCGCCTGTGTCGCAGGCGCAAAGGGACAGCGCGAGCACAAGCGCCAGAAGGATGGCCATGAGCTTTTTCATGAAGTTTTCCTCCCTAAAAAATGATCGGACGCGCAAGTGTACACGAAATGCGCACACCCGCATTCCTGTGTCTATGCATGATTATAATCCGTATCCCTCCCGATTGCAAGGCGGATGTTCACAAAAAGTCCGTAATCTCAATGGCTCGGCGGGGTGAAAGCGGCATGTATGTCCATTGCAGAGAAAGCTTATATTTATGTTTTTGTATGTTTTTGTCATGATATGGCGGAATCGGACGGGAACGCCGGGAACGCCTCCCGGACGGGCGCTGCGACAATCCGGTTGACAGGCCGCGGCGATGGTACTATGCTGGAAAAAACCGGGCCGTATGGACGGCGCCGGGAAACGGAGGGCGCGGCGCATGGGCGAATTGAGCGGATTGCCGAACATCGGGGCGGCGCTGGAGGCGCAGCTTGCGCAGGCGGGCATAACGGACGCGGACGGGCTCAGAGCCGAAGGCTCCCGCGGTGCGTGGCTTCGCATACGCGCGCGCGACCCGTCGGCCTGCTACATGCGGCTGTGCGCGCTCGAGGGCGCGCTCAGGGGGGTGCGCTGGCATCGCCTCGACGAGGGAACGAAGCGCGCGCTCAAGGATTTCTATCTGGCGCACAAGGGAAAATAAGCGAAATCAAACCGGGAGGCAGATTATGGCGCAACTGCTCTTTGAGGACCGCGCGGGCTTTCGCGCGTGGCTTACGGAAAACGCCCGGAGCGACGAGGGCGTGTGGCTCATATTCGGCAAGCCCGGCGGGCCGAAAACGCTGAAAGCGGACGAGGCGCTCGAGGAGGCGCTCTGCTTCGGGTGGATCGACGGCCAGATGCGCAGCGTGGACGGGCATACCTACATCAAGTATTTCAAACAAAGGAGCAGGGCGAGTAACTGGTCCGCAAAAAACCGCGCGCTCGTCGAAGCGCTCGAGGCGAAGGGGCTGATGACCGACCCGGGCCGCGATAAGATCGCGCTCGCCAAACAAAGCGGGCGCTGGGACGCGCCCGGGCCCGAGCCGCTTTCCGACGCGCAGCTCGAGCAGTTCGCGGATCTGCTCAAGCCGCACGGGCGCGCGTATGCCAACTTCGAAAACATGCCGCGCTCGATGCGCCGGGCTTACGCTTCTTCCTATTATTTCGGCGCGAAAACCGAGCAGGGGAAGCGGAAGCGATTCGCGAGCATACTCGAGCGGCTCGAACTTAATCTGAACCCGATGGAGAGCATGAAGAAGAAAACGGGCGGCGGGCCCGGTTCCTCGAATCTCGAATAAATATATAAAAACGATCGGCGGGGGTATCATGCGCGATCTCACATATCTCGAAGAGTATTATAACTCCCACGACGAGGAGGGCAGGCTCCTGTCCAAACACGGGCAGGTCGAATACGTCACGACCATGAAGTACATCCGCGAAGCGCTGCGTCCGGGCGGGAGGATACTCGAAATCGGCGCGGGAACGGGACGGTATTCGCTCGCGCTCGCGCGCGAGGGCTGCCGGGTCGACGCCGTGGAACTGATACGCCACAACCTCGATATCCTGCTCGGCAACGTCCGGCCGGGCGACGAGATCGAAGCCGTACTCGGGGATGCGCTCGATCTTTCCATGTATGCGGACGAAACCTTCGACGTCACGCTGCTGCTCGGGCCGATGTACCATCTGTATACCGAGGCGGATAAGATCCAAGCGCTGGGCGAGGCGGTGCGCGTGACCAAAAAGGGCGGCCGCGTGCTGGTTTCCTATTGCTTGAACGAGGGCACGGTCATCATGCATTGCTTCCAGCGGGGCAACCTGCGCCGCTGCCTCGAGCTGGATATGCTCACGGAGGACTACCACTGCAAGTCGGACGCGAAGGAAGTGTTCGAGCTGGTCCGGACGGAGGACATCGACAGGCTGAACCGGAACTTCCCCGTCGCGCGGGAAAAGCTCGTCGCGACGGACGGCGCGACGAACTACATGCGCGGCTGCGTCGACGCGATGGACGAGGAAACGTTCCGGCTCTATCTCGATTACCACTTCTCCACATGCGAAAGGCAGGATCTGATCGGCGCGAGCCACCACGCGCTGGACATACTGCGCAAGCTGTGATCCGCGCGGGAGCGCCGCCGGCTCAACCAAAAGGCAAGTTCTGTTGAAGGAGCCGCGCTTCCGTTGGCGGCTCCTTTCGTTGTATATTGGGTTTACCGGCCGGAATTACGCATTGGAGGAAAAATCATGAACGACGAGCTTGGCAGAAAGATCAGGGCGCTGCGCGTGGAGCGGGGCATGACGCAGGAAACGTTCGCCGAGGCGCTCGGCGTCACGCCGCAGGCGGTTTCCAAATGGGAGAACGGCGTGAGCGCGCCCGACATCTCGATGCTGCCCGCGATCTCCGTAAGCTTCGGGGTGACCATCGACGAGCTGTTCTCCCTGAGCGACGGCGAAAGCCTCGAGCGGATCGACAACATGCTCTGCGGCGCGCGCGACCTGACCGAAAGCGCGTTCGCGTCCACGGAAACGCTGCTCCGGGGCATCGCCGCCCGCAAGCCCGGCTGCGGGGACGCGTATCTGCGCCTCGCGGAGCTTTACGAGCACCGCATCCGCACGCTCACGCGGCAGGCCGTGGAACACCTCAAACAGGCCATACGCATACAGCCGGAAAAGAAGGCCTGCCACAGCTGCATGACCAATCTGCTCCACGGCTACGGCGGGGATTGGACCTGCACCAACACGCTCGAGATGGTGCGCTACTACCGCGAACTGATGAAGCGCGTGCCGGACTGGCAGGAGGGCTGGTATTGGCTGCTCGACCAGCTCATCGGCAACGGCCTGCTCGACGAGGCGCGCGAGGTGATCGAGGCGACGGAAAAGGTCCGGCATCACGAGCTCGCCAAGTCGAGGCTCGGCGACATCGCCTACGCCGCGGGCAACGGCGGGGAGGCGCTGCGCCTCTGGCAGGAATGCATCGACGACGCGCCTCAGGCGTGGCGTCCGCACGCGTTCCGCGCGGACCGGATGGTGCGCATGGGCCGCTACGACGAGGCCATCCGCGACTACGAGGCGTGGCTCGAAAAGCAGCCCGCGCCCGCGTTCAACGACCCTTACATCTGCATGGCATTTTTATATGAAGAAAAGGGCGACGCCGCCAAGGCCATAGAGATGCGCGAAAAGCAGCTCCGCGTCCTTCGCGAGGATTTCGGCTTCGAGAGCGGCGAGGTGATCGACGAGGTCGAGCGCGAGATCGCGCGGCTCAGGGCGATATAACGGATAAAAGCGCAAGCGCGGGCGGTTCAGTTCCCCGCGCTTTATTTAATTTCCTCCCATTCGCCGTTGCGGTTATACCAAAGGCAGACGAAATCGATTTGATCGCTCGGGTCTTTTTCGATGCGAAGCAGGTTGAGCCCCGCGCACCGCGCGACATCCGCGTTCCGGAAACCGGCCCCCCTCGCGCCGTCGTTGCGCAGGGTCAGTATCTCGGCGAGCGCCCCGTCGCGTTCGGACAGCACATGCAGCTCCCCTCCCTGCGCGGCGTCCGCGCCCACGGGCACGAGCAGGAAAATGAAATCCTCCTTATAATCCCCCGTCAGATCGACGGCGGCAAACAAGGTGCGATAGGCGCAGCGCATGCCCGCCTTGATCGATCCGCTCAACGTCGTCCCCTCCGGCCAATCGAGCGTCAGTTCCCATGCGGAAACGCCGGATTGCGCGTCGAAGCGATACGTGATGCGAAGCCTGGCGCTTTGCGTGTAGGAAACCATGCCGTACAGCTCGCTGACCACCAGATCACAGTCGAGATCCCTTTCGCCGATCAGCTCGCCGAGCGTTTGCACCGTATAGCCGCCCCGGCCTTCCTCCGCGATTATCCTTCGCATCCGCTGCTCCTGCGCAGCGGCTCGGCTCTCAACCCCCAGCGCGCGAAACGCCTCGCCCCCGATGGGTTCCACGGCGAAGGCATCCGCCGTCTGCGTGAGGCGGTAACAATCGCCGTAGAGCACATCGTTGCCCCGATAACGGTAGAAGCCCACATAGTATTCCTGCGCGCCGTCCCCGTCGGCGTCGAAGCAATAATAATCCCAGCGGCAGGGCTCGGAGGAGGCGAGCACCGCGCGCGAAAGATACCGCGGCATCGCCTGCTGCGGGTCCGCGCCGTACAATGCGCCCTCGGCCAGCTCGAAGATCACGGCCTCCGTCACGGCGGACGGATCGTCGCCATCGGCGCGCGGCGCGCCGGCGATCCCCGTCGCATAGACGCAAAGCTCCGTTGGCACATGCGTTCCCGGCGCGAGGACTTCCCCGGCCATGCTCTGCGCATACGGCTCGAGCCGCGCGTCCTCCGGCACGGCGATACCCGCCTCGCGCAGGCGGGAGAACACATACGCGCGCGCGGCGGACTCCTGCTGCGGCGTATAATCATCCAGTTGGTATTCCGCTTCCTGCGCGCGCAGCGCGAGCTGGCCCCACGCGTAGCAGGCGAGCTGCTCCCGCTCGGACATGCCGGGGTAGCGCGCGACGGTTTCTTCGTCGTTGAGCGGCACGCGCGCGACGCTCGGCCGCGGGGTCTGCAAGGCCGCTTCCCTCAGCGTGACCGCCGGCGTCACCGTTGCGGCGGGGCTGCCCCCGGCGGCTTTCCCCTCCCCTGCGCTCCCGCACGCGGCAAGGGCGAACATCCCCGCGGCGAGAAGCACGGCGACGGCCGTCGCGGCGCGCGCGCGCGGCTTGTTCGCGATGCGGGCGAAGCGCTCCCCCATCTCCCGCCCGCCGAGCGTCATGGCCGTGGCCGCGTTCATCAGGGATGGGGCGCCCTTTCCCGCGCGGATGATCGACAGCAGAGCCATGCCGTAGCCCACGCGCTCCGCCTGCGTAAAGCCCCGCATAACCCTGTCGTCGCAGGCGAGCTCGCAGTCCGCGCGGCAGCAATACGCCGCGAGCCACACGAGAGGATTGAACCAGTGGAGCGCGCAGCAGGCGCTTCGAAGCAGCGCCCACCACGCGTCCCCCGCGCGGAAATGGGAAAGCTCGTGCGCAAGCACAAGGCTGCGAACGCGCTCGCTTTTCAGGCAGGCTTCGTTCACAAGAACGCAGGGCCTCAAGCACCCGAACAGGCATGGCGACGGTATGCCGGGCACGAAATAGACGGGCAGGCGTCCCGCGCTGCCCATGCGCTCGCGCTGATCGCGCACGGCGAAGGCGAAGCGCAGGTTGACAAACAGCGTATAGAGCGCGACCGCCACCGCCCCGGCGAGCCAGATGAAGAACAGGACCGCTGCGATGTCGAACACGGGCGCCGTGCCGGGAGCAAGCCCTGGCCCCTCCGCGCCCTGCGCGGGCGCGCCGGAAGCCTGCGGCGCGGCGGTTATCAGCGCGCCCAGCGCAGCCTGCGGCGAGGGAGCGGCGGATGGAAGGAGCCAGGCGGGATCGGGCGCCGTTTCGCGCCGCGCAAGGTTCATCAATGAAAGCGGGCTTGCGAATCGAAAGGGGATCAGCAGGCGCGCCGCGGGCAGAAGCCACAGCGCGTAGCCGAGCCGCGGCGGCACGCGCCGCCCGAGCGCGAAGCGCACGGCGAGCAGGAACGCCATGAGCAGCCCGGCCTGCACGCTCATGGCGAGCAGGCGTTCCAGGAGTTCATTCATCGCGCCGCCTCCCTTCCCGAAGCAGGCGCTCGAGCGCGTCGAGCTCCGCGTCCGTGAGTTCCTTCGCGCGCGCCGCGGACTGCATCATCAAGAGTACGTTCCCGTTGTACACGCGCGCGAGCACATCCTCGGTTTCCTCGCGGACGGCCTCGCCCCGGTCGAGCAGCGGGACGTAAAGCCGCACGGGCTTCGCGTCCTCGGCGCGGATCGCCCCCTTCGCTTCCATGCGCTTGAGGTAGGAGATCACCGCGTGCTTCGTCCAGCCGTAGGCCGGACACGCAGCGTCGCAGATCTGGCGGAAGGTGCAGGGCGCCTTTTCCCATACGATCTGCATCAGCCGCCATTCCGAATCCGCAAGCGCGATATGATCGTTCATCCGGTCGCTCCTTGTTAAGCATTTGCTTAATAGAAGCGTACCGCCGCGCGCGGCGTTTGTCAAGCGTTTTCGGTAAGCAGATGATTAACGGATTGCGGGCAAAAGATTCCCCCGTGCGGTTTACGCAAAAGCGCGCGCGTGGTATACTTTGCAAAAGCTTCGTCCGGCAGGTGGAATATGGAAGATTACAAAGAAAAAGTCCGCGCCGTATATGAAAGCGGGCGCGAGGCGTCCCGCGCCGAGGAGGCCGGGCAGTACGCCCTGGAGTTCCTGTATACGAAGAAGGCGCTGGACCCGCTGATCCGGGAGAATACGGACGTTCTCGAGCTCGGCTGCGGCGGCGGGTACTACGGGCTGCACTACGCGGGGCGGTGCAAATCGTATCTCGGCATAGACCTCTCGCCGGTCAACGTGGCGGCGTTTCGGAAGCAGATCGACGCGCGCGGGCTCGCGAACGTCCGCGCCGAGGCCGGGGACGCGACCGACCTCTCGGGCATACCGGACGGCGCGTTCGGCCTCGTGCTCTGCCTGGGGCCCATGTACCACCTCAACCGGGAGGACAGGCGGATGTGCCTTCGCGAATGCGCGCGCGTGTGCGGGCCGGACGGGGCCGTCGCGCTCTCGTACATCAACAAGGGCGGCGCGATCGCGAAGTTCGGCTTCGCGGCCGGGTGGGATAAGCTCCTGACCCCGAAGATCGACGAGTGCGTGCTCGCGCGCGGCACAGACGACGTGCGGACCGACGTGTTCTTCTACACGATGCCCGAGGAGATCGAGGCCGACGCGCGGGACGCGGGGCTTTGCGTACTCTCGTCCAAAGGGCTCGACTTCCTGCTCTTCGAGCGCGACGTCGAGCGGCTGGACGACGGTCAGCGCGAAGTGCTCTTTCATTATATGGACCTGCTCCACGAAAGCCCTTCGTGCGCGGGGCTCGCCAACCACGCGCTGCTGCTGTGCAAAAAGACGCGGGGCGTTTCATCATGATTCGGAATTGGCGGGAGGGAACGGCCATGCGAAGCGAACGGGAAATGTACGAACTCATACTCGGCACGGCCGATGCCGACGCGCGCGTGCGCGCGGTCGTGCTCAACGGCTCGCGCGCGAACCCGGACGCGCCGAAGGACGAATTCCAGGATTACGACATCGTCTACATCGTCAAGGACATCGGCTCCTTTGCGGACGATCCGGGCTGGATCGACGTTTTCGGCCTGCGCGTCATGCTCCAGAAGCCCGAGGAGATGCGCGAGCCCGCGGGCGACGGGAGCGTCGCCTATCTGATGCTCTTTTCGGACGGCAACCGCATCGACCTGACGCTTTTGCCCGTCGAGCGGTATGAGGAACTGCTCGGCAGCGACAGCGAAAGCATACTGCTGCTCGACAAGGACGGCATCGTGCCCCCGTTTCCGCCCGCGAGCGACCGGGATTATTGGGCGAAGCCGCCGTCGAAGCTCGAATACGACTCCTGCTGCAACGACTTCCTCTGGTGCATGCAGAACGTCGCCAAGGGCATACGCCGCGACGAGCTGCCCTACGCCATGCGGATGCTGCACCTGGTGGTGTACGGCGAGTTGCACTGGATGCTCGACTGGACGATCGGCGCGGAGCATGATTTTGCCGTTTCTCCCGGAAAGCTCGGCAAATACTACAAGCGCTATCTTGGCGCCGGGGATTACGCGCTGTATAAGAGCATATACTCCGATGCGGACTGCGATCATATTTGGGATTCCATGTTCGCGGCGATGGAGCTGTTTCAGAGGTGCGCCCGCCGCGTCGGCGAGCGCATGGGCTACGCGTATGACGAAGAGGACGAGCGGAACATGAGGGCGTATCTCGGGCGGGTAAGATCAGGCGCTTGACGCTTGCATTTCCCCGGAAATGACGTATAATGAACCATAACCGAATATCCGGTAAATGCGGTGAAGAGAAAGAGTACGCGGCCCGCGCTTTTCCAGAGAAATCCCCGCCCGCCGGGGGCGCTGCGAGGGGATGAAGCAAAAGCCGCCGAACATGGTCTCGGAGCAGCGCGCCGAGGGGCGATCGCCTTCAGGCCGCGACGGGTTCGCCCGTAACAGCGATACGGTGTACGGCGGCCATTTCCGCCCGCACCGGATGAGGTCCGCTCCGCGAGGAGCGGGCGAATTGGGGTGGTAACGCGGAAGCCTCGGCCTCCGTCCCTGGCGTTGTTCAGGGACGGTTTTTTGTTGTCCCTGATCCAGGACTCAACCGACAATGAAACGGAGAAAGGGGCTTAATATGGAAAACATACTCATCGGCGGGGCGTGGCCGTACGCGAACGGCTCGCTCCACATCGGCCATATCGCGGCGCTTTTACCGGGCGACGTGATCGCCCGCTACTACCGCGCGAAGGGCGCGAAGGTCACATACGTTTCGGGCAGCGACTGCCACGGCACGCCCGTGACCATACGCGCGCGGCAGGAGGGCCTGACGCCCGCGGAGGTCGGCGAGCGCTTCCACGCGGAGTTCGCCGAGGTGTTCGCCCGGCTCGGCTTCAGCTACGACCTTTATACGAAAACCTCGGACGCGCACCACAAGGCGTTCGTGCGGGACTTCCACAGGCGGCTGTACGAAGGCGAATACGTCTATGAAAAGACCGTAAAACAGGCGCGCTGCCCAAGCTGTGAAAAGGCGCTGGCGGACCGCCTCATACTGGGCAAATGCCCGTCGTGCGGGGAAGCGACGCGCGGCGACCAGTGCGACGCATGCGGGGCGATACTCGACGCGGAAACGCTGCCCGAGGCGCGCTGCGCAGAGTGCGGGAGCACGCTCGCCTTCGGGGAAACGAAGCAGCTTTTCATCGCGATCTCGAAGATGGAAAACGAGCTTCGCGCCTACCTCGCCGCCCATCCGCGCTGGCGAAAAAACGCCATAGCCTTCACAAAGCGCTACATCGAGGAGGGGCTTCGCGACCGCGCGCTCACGCGCGACCTCGACTGGGGCGTCGAGGTGCCAAGGCCCGGCTATGAGGACAAACGCGTTTACATCTGGGCGGAAAACGTGCTGGGCTACCTCTCGGCCGCGGCGCGCGTATGCCAAGCGCGGGGCGATTCGTTCGCGGAACTGTTCGGCGACGGCGCGCGGCACTATTACGTGCACGGCAAGGACAATATCCCCTTCCACACGATCATACTTCCCGCATTGCTCATCGGCCACGGCGCGGGATATCGCCTGCCGGACGACATCGTTTCGAGCGAATACCTGACTCTCGAGGGCAGGAAGATTTCCACGAGCGGCAACTGGGCCATTCGGGCCGGGGACATCGCCTCGCGTTACAATCCGGACGCGCTGCGCTACTTTTTCATCGCCAACGGCCCGGAGAAGCGCGACACGGATTTTTCCTTCCGCGAGTTCATAGAGAGGAACAACGGCGAGCTGCTCGGCGCGTACGGCAACCTCGTCAACCGCACGCTCGCGTTCGTTGAAAAGTATTTCGGCTCCGCCGTGCCCGCGGGGACGCCCGACGCGGCGCTTTCGTCAAGGATCACGGAACTGTTCGATTCCGTCGGGGAGAAGATCGAAGCCGGTTCGCTCAAGGACGCGCTCGAGGCGGCGTTCGACCTGGCGCGCTTTTCCAACAAGTATTTCGACGAAAAGCAGCCGTGGAAAACGCGCCTCGGAGACCCCGCGCGCTGCGCGGACGCAATTTATAACTGCGTGCAGCTCATCGCATGCCTCGCGGTGCTGCTGCGCCCGTTTCTGCCCTTCTCGGGCGAAAAGCTCGCCGCGTGGCTCGGCCTCGCGGACGAATGGAGGCCGCAGAGCGTCCCCGCCGGGCATCGTCTGCCCAAGGTTTCCATCCTGTTCGAGCGGCTGGATAAATCCGTCGCCGGCGAGGAGCGCGCGAGGCTTGGGTTCTGACGCGCGTTGCCGTTTCCATTCCCTCCGCCGCGCGGTATAATATCAATCCCGAAATTCACAGGCAGCGCCGAGGCTTCTTGCGCAAAACGAAGGTATAAACGGGATTTCAGCCCATGCGCACGCGCGCAAACCTGTTCTTTCCGCGCTGCAGCACGATCTCCCGCTTTCCGGATACGACGGCGAACGCGTCGAGCGCGGTTTCACCGTCTATTTTTATCCCGCCGCCCTCAATAAGCCTTCGCGCCTCGCCGTTGCTCGCGGCGAATCCCGCCGCGCGCACGAGCGCGACGAGCGTCGCGTCCGTTCCGGGGTAGGCGATCTCATCCATGCTCTCGGGAAGCGCGCCCGAGGCGACGCCGCGGTACCTGCGCTCCGCCGCCGCGGCCGCCTCCGCCCCGTGATAAAGCTTTATGATTTCGCGCGCGTAGGCGAAATGCGCCGCGCGGACGTCGCGCGCGATCAGGCCCTCATAATCCGCCGGCGCGAGGTCGGTCGTGAGGCGGAAGCAATCCCCGAGCATATCGTCCGAAACGCGCATGCACTTCTCGAACATCGTTTCCGGCGCTTCGTCCACGCCGATATAATTGCCGAGCGACTTGCTCATCTTCTCCTTGCCGTCGAGCCCGGGAAGCAGCGGGAAGGTGACGACCTCCTGCGGCGTCTGCCCATAATCCTTCTGCAGCGCGCGCCCGACGAGCAGGTTGAATGTCTGGTCCGTGCCGCCGACCTCGACGTCCGCTTCGAGCGCGACGGAATCGTACCCCTGCATGAGCGGATAAAACAGCTCGTGCAGGCCTATGGGCCGGTTCCCGGCGAGCCGTTTCGCGAAATCGTCCCGCTCGAGCACGCGCGCGAGCGTGTATTTCGAGGCGAGGCCGAGCACATCCGCGAAGCGCAGTTCGCCGAGCCATTCGGAATTATAGGCGACGACGGATTTCCCAGGATCGAGTATCTTGGCGACCTGTTCGAAATAGCTGCGGCCGTTCTCGCGCGTCTGCTCGAAAGTGAGCTGCGCGCGCGTTTTGCTCTTGCCCGTCGGGTCCCCGATCATGCCCGTAAAATCCCCGATGGCGAATATGATCTCGTGGCCGAGCTGCTGAAACAGCCTGAGCTTCCTGAGCACCACGGAATGTCCGAGGTGCAGATCCGGGCGGCTCGGGTCCGCGCCGAACTTGACGCGAAGCTTCCTGCCGGAGAGCAGCTTTTGCCGAAGCCCTTCCTCGGAGCAGATCGTCACCGCGTCCCGTTTGACGATGTCGAAAAGTTCCCGCGCGTCCATATGAATCCTCCTCAAGATAAAAATAAGGCCGGAGCATAAAAGCTTCGGCCGATCGTTGCGCTTCGTGAACCGGGGTTAACGCGGCGCGCGTGGCCAAAGCCTATTCGAATCAGAATAGGCACAGGTCGCGCAATAGGCGTTGGTCGCGAAAATGACTTTCATAGCCTGTCGTTCCCCCACGGGTTTTCGATATTATAACACATTGCGCGCCAAACGCAAGCGCCGTTCCATTCTCTCCCACAATATGGTATGATAAACTAAATATTTCAGCCGGAAAATTGACCGTCAAAGCGCGCGAACTCTGGTCGGTGAGGATAGGCATGGACGGACTGATCGGCAGATGCGGCTTCTACTGCGGGAGCTGCCCCACCTACATTAAGGGCGAATGCGCGGGCTGCCGCGCGGCCCATGAAAAAGGGAACTGCTTCACCTTCGACTGCGTGCAGGAGCGCGGCCTCGCCTATTGCGGGCAGTGCGCGGATTTTCCCTGCGACGAGCTGTTCGCGCGGGAAAAGGCAACTGTGCTGGATAAAAACTGGCTGGCGTGGAAGCGAAGGGAGCGGAAGGAGCCAAAATAGATGGAGCATGGCGCAAGCACAATGAAATACGAGATCCCGGTCGAACCCTCTCCCGAGCGCGGGCGGTATGACGCAACCCTGCGCGCGACGTATAAGAACGCGCGCTATCTCAAGGAGTTCGCCTGCAGGACGGCGCCCGCGGCGGAGTTCATCCGGCTCTGCGAACAGGAAAGCGGGCGCAAGCTCAAGCATCTGTTTGAGCGCTGGCTTCGGGAAAACGCGTATCCCGAGGCGGCGGGGGGATTATGATCAGCATGCGGGGATCATCATGAAGCTCGCCCTCGTCGGCGACATCCACAGCAACCATGTCGCGCTTCGGGCAACGCTCGCGCAGGTTGCGCGCGAGGGGGTCAACGGCGTCGTCTTTCTCGGCGATTACGTCAGCGACTTCCCCTCGCCGCAAAAGACGCTCGCTCTGCTGCGGGAATGCAAGACACAATACCAAACGTGGTTCCTGCGCGGCAACCGCGAGGAGTACATGATCGGCCGTCATCGCGGTGAAGGCGGCCGCTGGACGTATTGCTCCCAGTACGGTTCCCTGCTGTATACATATGAAAACCTGACGGATGCGGACATCCGTTTCTTCGAAGCCATGCCCATCGCGGCGACCATCCGGCCCGAGGGCTGCGCTCCGTTCGCCGTCTGCCACGCCTCGCCCGAGGACGCGCGCGAATACATCGCGGACGACGAAGCGCGCATGAGGGAATGCCTCGACGCGATTTGCGCCGACCTTCTGTTTTGCGGGCATACGCACGCGCAGAAAGCGTGCGCGCTCGGGAACAGAGCCGTGTACTTCATCGGCAGCGCGGGGCTTTCGGAGGGCGCGCCCGGCATGGCGCAGTTCGCGCTCATGGAATCCGAAGGCGGCGGATGGCGGGTCGAGCTTACGGGCGTTCCCTACGATGCGGACGAGGCGCTCGCCGAGTTCGATTCGAGCGGCCTCGGGCAAAAGGCCGGTATGTGGGCGAGGGCGGTCGAAAGCACCGTCCGAACCGGGCGGAACGCCTGCCGCACGCTGATTCATACGGTGACCCGCCTCGCGCGGCAGGACGGCAAAACCGCCCCGTTTGCGATTCCTGAGGAATACTGGATCGCGGCGGCGGCGGAACTGGGGATCTGAGCCATCCCTATGAACGCGCCGATCCCCGTGTGAACGGCGCCCATCCGGGCAAGCTAAGGCAGTCGGCTCCGGCCGGAAAGAGGAGTTTATGCGCCTGATCGACGAAAAGGTCATACTGCGGGATATGATCGCCTCCGACGTGGAGGACCGCGTGCGCTGGGAAACAATCGAAACCGAGTGGCTCGGCTGGGACGCGCCGTGGGAGAACGACCCGGCGAACGTCTACTACGTGCCGTTCGACGAGGCGGCGCTGCGAAGAAGCTGCGCGGGGAAGCTCTCCCGCGCGCGGGAGGACGACGAGCCGCGCGCGAGCTTCGAGATCTGCGTCAACGACGCCGCGCAAACGCACATCGGCTGGTGCAACAGCTACCGCATCGACGAGCAATGCTTCTATTCGCCCGCGGGGGACCGCCTTGCCATAGGCATAGACATACCGCCCGCGCAGGCGCGGCACAAGGGCTACGCGACCGCCGCGTGGAGGCTTTTCATCGGGTATCTCATCGAGAACGGCGCGAGCGAAGTGTACACGCAGACCTGGTCGGGAAACATCCGCGTACTCGGCCTGATCGAAAAGCTCGGCTTCGTCGAAATCGACCGCAAGCAGGGCATCCGCCATGTGCGCGGCGCCCGGTACGACGCGCTGACGTTCCGGCTCACGAAAGCCGCCTTCGAGAAGCTCAATCAAGAATAACGGAGGAACCATGCTGCCCGACTACGCGAACTGCCCCGTCAACCTCGCCTGTTCCATATTGAAGGAGTTCGGCGCGCCGCACGCGCACCCGACGCTCGGGGCGCTGGACCGGCTGCTCGCCAAGCGGCGCTACAAGAACGTCATCGTCATGCTGTTCGACGGCATGGGCATGGACGCGCTGGAAAACCACCTCGCGCCGGACGGGTTCTTCCGGCGAAACCTCGTTTGCGGGATGACCTCGGTTTTTCCGTCCACGACCGTCGCCGCGACGACCTCCGTCACGAGCGGCCTCACGCCCGCGGAGCACGGCTGGCTCGGCTGGACGCTGTACTTCAGCGAGCTCGACAAGCTCGTCAACGTCTTCCCCAACACCGATAAGCTTACGGGCAAGCAGGCGGCGGACTACCGCGTCGGGAACCGGTATCTGCCCTACAAAAGCATATTCGAGCGGATCGACGAGGCGGGCGCCGGCCGCGGATATACCGTCGCGCCCTTCGGCGAGGACCCCGCGCGGGACGAGGACGCGTTCTTCGATAAGGTTTCGCGGCTCTGCGCGGGCGAGGGGCGAAGGTATATCTACGCCTATTGGCCCGAGCCGGACAGCCTCATGCACGAGTGCGGCTCCAGGGCCCCTGCCGTAACCGATTGCATGGCGATGCTTGAAAAGCGGGCCGAGGCGCTCGCGGAGAACCTTAACGACACGCTGCTCGTCGTGAGCGCGGACCACGGCCACCTCGACACGGACTATTATCTCGTCACCGACTATCCCGAGATCGCGGATATGCTCGAGCGGCCGATCTCGATCGAGTCGCGCGCGGCGGCGTTCTACGTCAGGGATGAATACAAAAAGGCCTTCCCCGCCGCCTTTCTGGCGGCGTTCGGAAAGGAGTTCGCGCTGTTTTCTCGCGAGCAGGTCAGGCGCATGAAGCTTTTCGGCGACGGGGAGCCGCACCCGAGGTTCGACGAGCTCGCGGGCGACTTCATCGCCGCCGCGACGAATGATATGAGCCTCAACCATTCGAGCTACTCACGCAGGTTCGCGTCCACGCACGCGGGGCTGGACGAACGGGAGATGCGCATCCCGCTCATCGCCCTTGGGCGGCCCTGAGCGAGCGGCGATATGATGAACGAAGACACGGGGGTAAGGTATGGCAGGCAAGGAGAAACGCTTTTTCAGAATTTTTGGGGAGAGCCGTTTTTACGGCAGCAGCGAAATCTGGGTCGACACGAAGACGGGCGTCAACTATTTCTTCCACCAGGCGGGATACGCCGGCGGGCTGAGCGTGCTGCTCGACGAAACCGGCAAGCCCGTGATCACGCCCAAATTCGAGCTCGAGAACCTCGTCTACAACAGCAGGTAGGCGCGTCCGCTCCCCGGAAAACGGATGTCGAAGCCCCGCCGCGGGCTCCGGCGTTTCTTTGCGCGCCGCATCCGGGCGCGGGGAAATCCCGGGGATTGTATTATTTCTTTTTTTTCGGAAAGCATAAAACCCGTTTTTTTTCGCCGCCGCGCGGCGGTTCCGCCCGTCCGGCGGCCTGTTTATTATAACGCCGCCCATGCGCCGGCGCAAGCGCCGCTCCTGCAATTCGATGCAAATATATACATTAACTCACTTTGATATTCACGTCATTTGTACAGGGGAATAAACCAAAACACCTATATTTTTACACCGCGCGCACGATGTATAAATCCTTGACATATGACGGGACGCGCAGTATGATTTAGAAAACTGTCAATAGGGTTTCCGATATAGACTCGGCAAAATACCAGGCCGGAGCGCGAGAATCCGCGCTCCCAACATGGAGGAGAGAACGACTCATATGTGGAAGTACATATTGAAGCGGCTCGGTCTCGCCGTGGTGACGGTGTTCATCATCATTACGCTCACCTTCTTCTCGATGAACGCGATTCCCGGCGGACCGTTTGAAAAAGAAAAGGCGCCGGACCCGGCCGTCCGGGCCGTGCTCGAGGAGCGGTTCCATCTGAACAAGCCCGTCGGCGTGCAGTTCCTGTACTACATCGCCGATCTATTCCAGGGCGACTTCGGCATTTCGCTCAAAACCGGGCGGGACATCATGCAGACCCTCACCGAATCCTTCGCCGTGTCCGCCAGGCTCGGCGGCGTCGCCGCGCTCTCGGCGCTCGTCGTGGGTCTGGTGCTCGGCTCCATCGCGGCTCTGAGGAGAAACGGCGTGTTCGACCGCGTCATCATCTTCTTCACGACGCTGTTCGTGTCCGTACCGAGCTTCGTGCTCGCGACGATACTGCTGCTGACGTTCTGCCTCAAGCTCAACTGGTTCCAGGTCTGGTCGGCGACGGGACAGCAGAACTACTTCCTGCCCATACTGGCGCTCGCGCTCTACCCGATGAGCTACATCACGCGCCTGACGAAATCCTCTATGCTCGACGTGCTCGGGCAGGACTATATCCGCACCGCCCGCTCCAAGGGCGTGGCCGAGAGCAAGGTCATCTACAAACACGCGCTCCGAAACGCGCTCATCCCCGTCATCACCTACATGGGGCCTATGGTCGCGTACATACTCACGGGCAGCCTCGTGGTGGAGACGGTTTTCACCATAGGCGGCCTCGGCTCCAAATTCGTCACGGGCATCACGAATCGCGATTATCCCATGATCATGGCGACGACGATCTTCCTGGCCGTGCTCATGGTCATCGCCACGCTCATCAGCGATCTGATCTACAAGCTCGTGGATCCGAAGATCAGCTTTGATTAATGGAGGCGTCAGCATGAACGAGATAGATCAGATCCCCAAGAAGCATCTTTTGAGCCTCCAGCTCGACGTATCCAAGTTCGAGCCGGCGAGCGCCGAGGAGAAGGAGCAGCACAGCCAGATGCGCGAGCCGTCCACCTTCTTTAAGGACGGCATGAAGAAGCTCTTCAAAAACCCGCTCGCCGTGGGCAGCCTCATCGTGCTGCTGCTCATGGTCATCACCATCGTGTTCGCCCCGATGATCGTGCCCTACGGCTACGAGGAAATGATCACCGTCGGCGGCGTGCGCGACAAGACCGCGAAGAACATGCCGCCCATGCAGTTCTCCGAGCTCGAGCAGCAGGCCATCGCCAACGGGGAGGAAATCTTCCCGCACATATTCGGCACGGACGCCCTCTGCCGGGATTACTTCATCCGCGTCGTGTACGGCGCGCGCGTGTCGCTGAGCGTCGGCCTGTTCGCGAGCCTGATCGTGCTCATGATCGGCCTCGTGTACGGCTCGGTTTCGGGCTACGTCGGCGGCAGGACGGATCTCGTCATGATGCGCATCGTCGACATCATTTACTCGCTGCCCGACCTTTTGATGGTGATCCTGCTTTCGGTCGTGCTCGACCCGCTCCTGAAGGACGCCATCGCCCACACCTCGCTCGAGAAGATCGGCACGAACATGATCAGCCTGTTCATCGTGTTCGGCCTGCTGTACTGGGTGAGCATGGCGCGGCTCGTGCGCGGGCAGATCCTTTCCATAAAGAAAAACGAGTACGTGCTCGCCGCCCGCGCGCTGGGCGCGAAGCCCGTGCGCATCGTGAAGAAGCACGTACTGCCAAACTGCATCAGCGTGATCTTCATTTCGACCGCGCTGCAGATTCCCAACGCGATCTTCACGGAAAGCTTTTTGAGCTTCATCGGCCTGGGCGTGCAGGCGCCCATGCC
>Ga0116160_1000951_pt1 | contig 31974 bp, 33 predicted proteins | sample AD_JPNAS2_MetaG_FD_89879 | JGI IMG/M metagenome (GOLD analysis project Ga0116160, IMG submission 89879) | Active sludge microbial communities of municipal wastewater-treating anaerobic digesters from Japan - AD_JPNAS2_MetaG | ecosystem: Engineered > Bioreactor > Anaerobic > Digestate | place...
GGTCGCACAGGAAGGGGCAAAACCCGCCCCCGAACCGAAAGAAGAGGAAACCCGCCCCGCCCAGCCGGCGCAGAAGGAGAAACCTGAGCAAGTCTCCCAACCTGCGCCCCCGGCGAAAGCCGCCGCCTCGACTCCGGCCGAGCCGGAATCGGAAAGACAGTCCCGCATTTCGCTTTATAACTCCGCCCTGGCCGATTTCCAGCAGGAGAAATACCGGTCCGCCCTGGAGAAATTCAGGGCAGCGCTGCGCGAGGACCTTGAGCCGGACAAGAAAGTGGCTGCCTATCGCAGGATGGCGGATTGCCGCTATTTTATCGGCCATAAGGAAGCGGACAATCAGGAGCTGCTCGCCGCCGTGGACATGTTCAAGGAGATACTGCAGAAGTACCCCGAGGGCTTCGACAACATGCAGGCTCTGAATAAGCTGGCAAGAAGCTATGTATTCCTGAAATTCTATTACGAGGCCAAGAGGGAGTTTCAGGCCCTGTATACGCGATATCCCGACTCGCCCCATGCCGAAGAGGCCCTTTTCATGGCGGGAGACATGTCCGTCAGAACGAGAAATTTCACCGAGGCCGTAGAAAAGTTCAAAGAATACGTCTCAAGATATCCCAAGGGAAAGTTTATCAAGCAGGCCTATTTCGGCGCCGCGGACGCCTGCGCGCAACTGCAGCAGGACGAGCAGGCGGGAGTGTTTTACCGCGAGGCGCTGTCGCGCTGGACGATCGACGAGATACCGAAGGAATCCGTCCTGAATCTGGGTTACTACTACTTCCGCGTCCGGCATTACGGAAGCGCAGCGGATGTCTTCTTCCTGTACCTGAATCTGTATCCGGACGACGAGGGCATCCGGGAAGTCTATTTCACCATAGCCCGTTCGTTTCTCGAAATGGAACAGTACGGGATCGCCGTCAAGTTTCTCAGCCTTCTCATGGAGAGATATCCGGACAGCCGGGAGGCGCTGGAAGGGTCCATCGTCATGGCCAATATCGGCGTGAAAAAACCCGGTTTGAAAATGCCCGACCTGGCGGGAGTAAGAAATTACCGGGATCCGATCAGCGCCTATAACGAGCTCCTTGCGAAACCGAACGCGGGCGAGCTGGTGGAGGGACTGCTGCTGCAGAAGTCATACGCCCTGTTTAAAACAGGCCGGTACGAGGATGCTTTCAATACGAATGTTCTGCTGGTCCGGGCTTTCCCCCGAGGAAGGTACAGGGAGGAAGGCATCCGCAGCCTGATCTCCGTGTCGAACCATCTTGTCCATTCCTACCATTCCCGCGCGGATTATCTCCCGATCGCGAGGATCTATTTCCAGGCGTATGACGCGGCCCTGGGCAAAAGCGAAGACCGTCAGGCGTTATATAAAATCGGGGACAGCCTGAAACGCACGGGACTCCTGTTCGACGCCAAGCGGGTTTTTGATCATCTCCTTTCGTCCGCTTCCGAAGACCGCAATTCCGTTCTCCTGGCCATGGCCGAGGTCGATTTCCTGCGGGGCAAATACGATGATGCGGAAAGAGGGGCCGGCGATCTTTCTCCCAGAGTGCCGGAAACCGGAGGGGCGGTCTTTGCGGCCCTGCAGAAGCTGAAGGGCGATCTCCTGACGCACAGGGGAGCCTATCCCCAGGCGGCCTCGGAATACGCCAAAGCCGTAAAGAGCGCGGAAGGCGACGCGCTGCTGAAGTGGAGCTACGCGAAAGCCCTCAAGGAGTCGGATGCATGCGCAGCTGCGATACCCGAACTGCGGCAGGTGCTGGCCCTCTGCGCAAAGGACAAGGAAAAATATCCCGCGGTCGTTCGGGCCGAATGGCAGAGGGCGCTTGCGCAGTGTCTCCTCAAGGAGCGCGATTATCCCGGGGCGATCGCGATGTATCGAGGCGCAGCGGCCGGCGCGGGGAGCCGCGAGAGCCTCTGGGCCCTTTTCGATACGGCCAAGGCTTACCATCGGATGAAGAACCAGGCCATGGCGGACAAGACCTTCGCCGAGATGAAGGGACAGGGCGGGGAGGAATTCTGGTCCAACCTGGCCGACTATTATCTGAGGGAGGAAGGCTGGAACGCGAAATACGGAAAATACTTGAAGCATCCGGAGGGCGGGAGATGAATCCTGCTTCAAAATCGGAAGATCTCCAGAGGTCGTTCAGGGATTTCAACAGCGCGGCGGAGCGCATCCAGAGCGCTTTTTCCAGCCTGGAGCATAAATTTGCGAAAATCAACCGCGAGCTTGAGGAGAAAAACCGGGAGCTGAAAAAAACAGTTTCCGAAAAAGAAGAGGTGCAGAGCTATCTCCAGAACATCATCGAGAGCCTGTCCACCGGGGTTATTGTCACCGACCTGGAGGGCCGGATCACCATCCTTAACGGGTGCGCGGAGGCCTTCTGCGGCGTTCCGCACGCATCAGCGGCGGGAAGGCCGGTCGAGGAGCTGTTTCGGGGAATGCGTGCAAAATCTCCCAAGGGCGTCCTCGATGTCCGCCTGCTCACGGGGGAGGCGCCGCGCAGGATCCGCCTGGGCGAGAGGATCGTCGAACTCTTCGGATCCCTGGTGCGGGGCAACGGCGGCGAAGTGATCGGGCGCATTTATATACTGCGGGACGTGACTCGTATGGAAAAACTGGAGGAAATGGCCAAACGGACGGAGAAACTGGCTGCGATGGGGGAGATGGCCGCCAATATCGCCCACGAGATCAGAAACCCGCTCGGGAGCATCGAGCTCTTCGCCTCCCTGGTCAGGAAGGATATCAAGGACAAGAAGAATCAGGACAGGCTCATGCAGGTCATCGCCTCCGTAAAAAACGTGGACAACAGGATCTCCAATCTTCTCCTGTTCGCCCGCAGGCGCAATCCGGTGATGCGAAGCATGCGCCTGCACAAAATCCTGGACGATGTCCTTCACTTCACGCGCCAGATAACCGAGAGGGACGGGATAACCCTCCGGGAGAATTTTTCCCCCTGCGATCCGCTCGTCCGGGGGGACGCGGAAATGCTCAAGCAGGTATTTCTCAACATTATCCTGAACGCGCTGCAGTCGATGCCGGAAGGCGGCCGGCTCACGATCTCCACCGTTCAGCGGGAAGCGGGAACCGTGGAGATCAGCTTCGGCGATACGGGGGCGGGAATTCCGGAGGAGAACCTCGGAAAGATTTTCGACCCGCTGTTCAGTACGCGCGAAAGGGGCGCCGGGCTCGGACTGGCCATCGTCCACAATCTTGTCGATTTGCACGGCGGAGCCATTGAAGTGGAAAGCGGTCCGGAAGGGACCGTCTTCACCGTTTCCCTGCCCGCGATCCGCAGGCAGCGGGGCAAATAAAAATGCGAGAGGGTCTGATGATTACGAGGTCCAGAAGGGGGTTGCAGAAGGGCACGAATCCGGAGGGATACCTCTGGGTGCTGTGGGTGTTTTGGGTGCTCGGCGTCCTTTTGTCGCTGTGTGAGTTTTTCAGGAACATTTAGGGAAATATGAAACCGATTCTGATCGTGGACGACGAGCCCTCCATGAGGATGGCCCTGTCGGAATCTCTGGTCTGCTGCGGGTACGAAGTCGACACCGCCTCCGACGGAACGGATGCCCTGCGCAAGATCGGCAGAAGCAGATACGAGCTCGTGATCACCGACATGAGAATGCCCGGGGCGAGCGGGATGGAAGTCCTGCGGGGCGTAAAGAATAACTCGCCGGAAACCAGGGTAATCGTGATCACGGCTTACGGAACGGTCAACACGGCGGTTGAGGCAATGAAAGAAGGGGCCTCTGACTTCATCATGAAGCCCTTCTCCCTGGAGGACCTGGAGCTTGTGGTGAAAAACGTCATCACGGGAGTTCAACCTGAGCCGGAAAGGGAAACCGGCGAGGCGGTCGCCGTCAAGGAGATAATTACCCGGGACAAGCAGATGCTTTCGCTGCTTGAGACGCTGAAGGCCGTATCCAGGAGCAAATCTACGGTGCTGATCCAGGGCGAGAGCGGCACAGGCAAGGAGCTCGTGGCGCGTTTCGTCCACCGGCACAGCAACAGGTCCCGTATGCCGTTCGTGGCCATAAATTGCGCGGCGGTCCCCCATAACCTGCTCGAAAGCGAAATGTTCGGGTACGAGAAAGGGGCTTTCACCGGGGCCGCGCAGCGGCGGGTCGGAAAATTCGAACTGGCCGACGGGGGAACCCTGCTTCTGGACGAGATAAGCGAAATGGACATCCAGCTTCAGGCCAAGCTCCTGAGAGCAATACAGGAGTCCGAGATTGACCGGCTGGGCGGGAAGGGTCCCGTTGCCGTGGACGTGCGGATCATTGCCACAACCAATGCGGACCTGAAAAAGGAGATACAGGAAAAGAGATTCCGGGAGGACCTTTATTACAGGCTGAACGTCATTCCGGTCAGGATCCCGCCCCTGCGCGAGAGGATAAGCGATGTCGGCCCGCTGGCGGAATTCTTCCTGGATAAACACAGCAGGGTCAACCAGCGGAAGAAACCGGCGCTGAAAGGAGAGGTCCTGGAAAGAATGAAGGGATACCACTGGCCGGGCAATGTGCGTGAGCTGGAGAATGCAATCGAGCGCGCCGTGCTCATGTGCGCGGGCGGTGAGATCAATCCGGACCTGCCGTTTTCGGAAGAGGGCGGACCGCAGCCGGAGGAGACCGGGGGGGGACGGGAAAGCGGCGAAGAAGCCTCGGCCGCCGGGACTCTGCGGGATATGGAAAAAAGGCTCATCTGCGACACCCTTCGCCAGGTGCAGGGAAACAAGACGCAAGCGTCAAAAATCCTGGGCATCAGCGTCAGGACAATGCGGAACAAGCTGAATGAGTACAGGATGGAATAAAATAGTTCAGAGTTCAGGGCCGAAACCGGTGCCGACAGGTAAATGCCCGGAATAAGTCCATTCTGTGCCGGGATGGGAGGAAAATTTTTCCCGCTTACAAAGAGCAACGGGTTCAATTACCGGTTGGGGAAGGCGAAAGAGGGTTTCCCGGGCATGGTATATGGATTGCATGGAAATCTTTGGGAAACCGGAAACCAGAACCTGAAACCTGAAACCTGAGACTTGAGACTTAAGATTATGGAAGCCCTGTTCAATAAGACGTTTCAATTCCTTTCGAAAGTCCTCGACTACCGGTCGGAACGGCACAAGCTGATCACGACCAATGTCGCCAATCTGGAGACGCCTGACTACACAGCCAGGGAGCTTGCCTTTCCTGAGGAACTCAGGAGGGCCGCGGGGGGAAGCAGGAAGCTGGCGCTCGCCAAGACGCACGACGGACACCTTCCCGCCGATATCATGAAGCCCGGCGCGATCTCGCACAAAATCGTCTCGACGGGAGAGAGGCCGGACATAGACAAGGAAATGATGAATGTCGCGGAAAATAACCTGATGTTCAATATGACCGTCGAGCTCCTGGCGAGAAAATTCAGGGGACTCAACAATGCTCTGAAGGAGACGAGATAATGGATTTCATGGTCAATTTCAGAATCTGCGCTTCGGGCCTCGCGGCGCAGAGGCACAAGATGAGCATTATTTCCACCAACCTCTCCAACGCCCAGACTACGCGCACGATGGAAGGAGGTCCTTACAAGAAGAAAATCCTCCTGCTCACGACGACTCCGGTCGAAGGCGCCTTCAAGGAGAAACTGAGGGACGCCCTGCGGGCCGTCAAGGTGCGCGGCGTTGTCGAAGACAATCAGGGCATGAAGAGGATTTACGACCCGGGGCATCCTGATGCGGACCCGGCGGGATTTGTCACCATGCCCAACGTCAATGTCGTGACGGAAATGGCGGACATGATCCTCGCCAACCGCACGTACGAGGCGTGCGTGACGGCCTTCGATTCGGCGAAGAGCATGGCGCTCAAGACCATCGATATCGGAAGATAACGCTTCGAAGCTGATGTGGAAAGGTTATTCAGGGGGAAAGCAAATGAACGATCTTGTTATCCGGGGGGGGGCGCTTCCGGCGCCGCGCCTGGACAAACCTGCGGCGGCGGGAGAGGCAAAAGGCTTCGGAACGATGCTGACCGATGCCATCAAGGAGATAAATCAGCTCCAGATCGACGCGGACCAGGCGATCTCGAAAGTCCAGATTGACGAGGCGGGGAGCATTCACGAAGCCATGATCGCGCTTGAGAAGGCGGACGTTTCCTTCCGGGCCATAATGCAGGTCCGCAACAAAATTATAGAAGCTTATCAGGAAATCATGAGGATGCAGGTATAGCGGGCGTCAGGTATCGGGTATTAGGTATTAGGATTGTCAACAGGCTGATTCTGCTGGAACTCAAAACCTGATATCTAGCCTAACGGCTAATGTCTGATGTCTAACGTCTTTGAACTTTGAGGAATATATGGACCCACGTCAGTTCCTGTTGCAGCTCTGGAAGGGTTTCAATACGCTTGCGCCCCAGCGCAAGATGACCATCCTGGCGGTCACCGCCGCTTCCATCATCGGCATGGGCCTCCTCGTATTCATGGCCGGGCAACACGATTACAAGGTGCTCTTTTCCAATTTGTCTTCGGAGGACGCCGGCAATATCGTCGCGAAGCTCCAGGAGAAAAAGATACCGTACAAGGTCTCTGCATCCGGCGATTCGATCCTGGTGCCCCAGGAAAAAGTCTCCGAACTGCGGCTCGATCTGGCCGCGTCGGGCCTTCCCCAGGGGGGAGGAGTCGGCTTTGAAATCTTCGATACGAAAAGCCTGGGCGTCACTGAGTTCGTGCAGCAGCTCAACTACCAGCGGGCGCTCCAGGGCGAGTTGTCCCGCACCATCAACAGCCTGGACGAGATCCAGCAGAGCCGGGTCCATATAGTCATTCCCAAAAAATCCCTCTTCGCCGAAGAGCAGAAGAAACCCACGGCATCGGTTATTCTCAAAATGAAGCCGGGCAGGAAGCTGAAAGGCCCTCAAATCGAGGGTATTGCCCGCCTGGTTTCCAGCAGCGTCGAGGGGCTCAGTCCTTCGGATGTAATGGTAGTGGACAGCACGGGGAAAGTGCTCTCAAAAATCCAGGATGAATCGAAGATGGCGAGGATGTCGACCTCCCAGATCGAACATCAGCGCAACATCGAGAAAGACATCACGAGCCGGCTCCAGACCATGCTGGAGAAGGTAGTGGGAGAGGGAAATGCCGTCGTGCGGGTGTCGGCGGATCTCGATTTCCGGATCATGGAGAAAACAGAGGAAAGATATGATCCGGAAGCGCCGGTCGTCCGCAGCACCCAGCGCCAGAGCGAAAAATCTACGACTGCGGCGCCCGCCGCCCCCGCTCCGGCATCCAAGGAGCCGGTCTCCTCCGCAACGAGCATCAACGAAAAAACCGACGAAGTCATCAATTACGAAATCAATAAAGTCGTGAACAAGATGGTGATGCCGGTCGGGGAAATCAGGAAGCTCTCGATCGCCGTTCTGGTCGACGGCACTTATGTGAAGAACGACAAGGGCGTCGAAGAATACCAGCCGAGGTCGAAGAAGGAACTGGCCGATCTCGAAGACCTGGTCAAGAAATCCGCCGGATTCGATCCCAAGCGGGAGGATCAGGTCGTGGTCAACAATATCCCCTTCAAGAAAGTGGAAGCCGATGCCGATCTCGGCAAGGAAAGCTGGACGGAATCCGTCTCCGCATTCCTGCCCGTAATAAAATACCTGGTTCTTCTCGCCGTCGCCGTCGCATTCATCATGTTCTTCATGCGGCCGCTTATGCGCATGCTCCTCGTCAGGGGCCGCACGATTGAATTGCCGCGGGAAGTGCCGGCGGGAGCCGCCGGCGAGATAGAAGGGGCCGCCGTTCCGATGATCGGCGCGAGTGAGGGCAAGGCGTATCCCGAGGCGGATGTCGTCAAGCAGATGGCCAACACGGACGCGAGGAAATTTGCCGACCTCCTCAGAAACTGGATAAGGGAGTAAAAATGGATTCCCAGGAGAAAGCCGCCATCCTGCTCCTTTCCCTCGACGAAGACGTGGCCGCCCGGGTTATAAAGAATCTGACCGCCGAGGAAGTCGAAATTCTCGGCCGGTACATGGGGCGCATCGACTCCATGTCCATGGGCGAGGTGAATTCCGTAGCCAGGGAATTCTGCGATCTCGCCCGGACCAAGGGTAACATACTTTCCGTGACGGATGAATTCACGAAGAACATCTTTATCAAGGCCCTCGGCGAGACGAAGGCGCAGGCGGTCCTGAGCATTATCGAAAAGGAGGGCCGCAGTTCCAGCTATAACCCGATCATAGAAAAACTGAAGGACATCGATCCCCAGATGTTGACCGATTTTACCAAAACCGAGCATCCCCAGACCATCGCGCTGATTCTCGCCCACCTCGATCCGCAGCAGGCGGCGGAAGTCCTGGAGAGCTTTTCCGTTGAAATGCAGTGCGAGGTCGCCAAGAGAATGGCGACCCTCAAGAGCGTGCCGAGCGAGCTCGTGGAAGAGATCGCCAGGACGCTCGAAAAGGAGATCACGGTCGGCAAGGTGAGCGGGAAAAAGGCCGGCGGCGCGCTGATGATGGCGGAGATCCTCAACAGGATGAGCCGCAACAGCGAGGGGGCGATCATGCAGGCGCTCGACGAGGCCTTCCCGGGCATTGCCGCCGACATCCGCAGCCAGATGTTCACGTTCGAGGACGTCCTGAAACTCGACGACAGGAGCATGCAGGAGCTGCTGAGGGAAGTGAGCACGGAGGATCTGGCCAGGGCTCTCAAGATCGTAGATGAGGAAGACAGGGGTAAAGTGTTCAGGAACATGTCCAAGCGCGGCGCCGAGATGCTGAAGGAAGATATCGAGCTCATGCCGCCGACGCGCCTCTCCGAGATAGAAAAGAGCCAGATGGCGATCATTGAGATCACAAAGAGACTCGAGGCCGAGGGAAAGATATTCCTCGTCAGGAGCGAAGAGGAAGACAAACTCGTATGATAAATCCCAAATCCCAAGCACTAAATCCCAAACAAGCACCAATATCGAAATCCAAATGGTCGACAGTTGGATCGCGAAGCAGTGTTTGGGTATTTGAATTTAGATTTTCGAAATTGTTTGGGATTTGGAATTTGCAGTTTGGGATTTATTACACATGCTGATCAAGTCCGAACTGATTCAGATTATCGATACCCGCCAGGATTTCGAGCCGGCAGACAGAATCGCCGGGGGAGGGCCGGAGCCTCCCCGCCGGGAAGAACAGAACAAGGCGGAGAGGGAAAGACAGGCAGCCTTGAAGGAGGCGTACGAAAAAGGATTTGCAGAAGGAGTGAAGGCGGGGATCGAATCCGAGAAATCAAGATCGGCGTCCGCCGTCGCGGCCTCCTCCACGGCGCTGCGGGAGCTCGCCACGCTCAGGAAGAAAACCCTGGAACGGGTGGAGCCGGAAATCCTCGACCTGGCGGTTTCCATCGCGGAAAAAATAATTCAACGCGAAGTGAGCGCCGGCCGGGACGTCTTTGTCGGCGTTCTGAAATCAGCGGTCCGGGACATATTGGACCGGGAAGGGATCAGGATCAAGTTGAACCCCAAGGACTACCAGTATGTGATGGAAGTCGACCCGAATATCCTGGAAGGGCTCGAGGGGATCAAGAATCCGGAATTCGAATCGGACGCCGGCATCAGGGAAGGGGGCGTGGTTGTCGAGACGCGTTTCGGAGAGGTCGACGCGCGCATTGAAAAACAGCTCGAAGAAGTCAGGTCCGCCATGCACCACAAGGTGATCCCATGAGCCATGCCGCCGGAGTGGAGATAGATTTCCGCAGGTATAACGAGATACTTAGGACCGTCAAGCCGATACGGATCAGCGGGAAAGTGAGCCAGATAATAGGCCTCATTGTCGAGGGGCACGGCCCGGGCGCTTCAATCGGCGAGGCATGCCACATTTATCCGCATGGGGCGGACGGAGTAATCAATGCCGAGGTGGTTGGATTCAAGAGCGGAAAAATACTTCTCATGCCGCTCGAGTCGGTTCGCGGCATCGGTCCCGGGTGCAGAATAGTCTCCCTGGGGAAGAAGGCGGAAGTCAAAGTCGGCAGGAGACTCCTGGGCAGGGTCATCGACGGCCTCGGTAATCCGATCGACAACAGGGGCCCGATAGAGCCGGATACCGAATACCCCATATACGCGGAGCCGATCAACCCCCTCGAAAGGGGGCGCATCATCGAACCGATGGATCTCGGCGTCCGGGTCGTCAACTCCGTTCTCACGTTCGGGAAAGGGCAGAGGATGGGCATATTCTCCGGCTCCGGCGTGGGGAAGAGCGTGCTGCTCGGGATGATGGCGAGGCATACCAAAGCCGACGTGAACGTAATCGGGCTCATCGGCGAGAGGGGTCGCGAGGTTCGGGAATTCCTGGAAAAAGACCTCGGCGAGGAGGGGCTCTCGCGCTCGGTGGTGGTCGTGGCGACTTCCGATACGCATCCCCTCATCCGCATGCGCGCTGCTTATGTGGCGACGTCCCTCTCGGAATTTTTTCGGGACATGGGGAAAGACGTTCTGCTCATGATCGATTCGCTCACCCGGTTCGCGATGGCCCAGCGGGAGGTCGGCCTCTCCGTGGGCGAGCCGCCGACGACGAAAGGCTATACGCCATCCGTGTTCAGCCTGCTCCCCAAGCTGCTCGAGCGGGTGGGGACGCTGGAGGGCCGGGGCAGCATCACGGGGATATATACGGTTCTGGTGGAAGGAGGAGATTTCGACGAGCCGATTGCGGATGCCGCGAGGTCGATCCTTGACGGCCATATCTGTCTTACCCGGGACCTTGCCGTCAAGAATCACTATCCGGCCGTCGATGTGCTGGGGAGCATCAGCAGGGTCATGCGCGACGTCGTCGATGAAGAGCACATCAGAAAGGCCAATGACATTCTGAATATCGTTGCGACCTACCGTAAAGCGGAGGATCTCATCAACATCGGCGCCTATGCGGAAGGGAGCAATCCGGAAATAGATTACGCCATAAAGATGATAGACCGGGTGAATGACTTTTTCCGGCAGGATATCGCAGAAAAAGCAGGCTTCGCGGAAAGCAGACAGGCGATGTTCGAACTCTTCAAATGAAGGGTAATAGGTTATGGGTTATGGGTCATAGGCGCTGTTTAAGATATTCGGGACCTGCATTTCCATCACCCATTGCCCATCACCCATAACCCGGGCGATGCCCATGTTCAAATTCGAGTTCCAGCAGGTACTGGATTTCCGGAAAAACGTGGAGGAAAGGCGCCTGGTCGAGCATTCGGACCAGCAGAAAGAGGTGAAGAAAGAGAGGCTGGCGCTCGCGCAGCTCCGGAAAAAGAAGACGCAGTTGACGGCGCAGTTCCTCCGGATACAGGAAGAGGGGATGCAGGCTTCCGACGCCGCGCATTATGTTTCCTACATTCAGCATGTCAATGAAAAAGAGCGCCTGCAGCAGGAAGCCGTAGTTAAAGCGGAAGCCGTCCTCGAAGAGAAAAAAGCGGCGCTGCTCGAAGCAGTGAAAAAGAGGAAGGCCATGGAACGGCTCAGGGAAAAGAGACTGGCCGAACACCGGTCCGCGCAAGCGGCGAAAGAGCGGAGAAACTTGGATGAATTCGGAATCAGGAGTTTCCAGAGGAAAACAGGGAATGAGGAAACTGATCATTCTTTGTGAGATCGCGATAGTCGTTTTTTTTGCGGTCAAGTTCCTGGCGCTGGGAGGGATCATCAGTAAGGCCGATTCGCCCGCCGGCTTATCGGCCCTTTCCATCGGGCACGCCCTTGCAGAGCCGGCCGTCAATGTCCTGCGCGGGGGACCCGTTCAGGACGTAGACGAAATTCTGGCTCAGGAAAAGAAACTGCTGGCGGGCCTTACGGAACGGCAGCAGCAGCTGGAAAGCCGGGAAAACGCGTTGAAGACGGAGGAGAAGCGTCTCGATGCGCTGAAGAAGGAGATCATCGAAAAAATGGAAAAGCTTCGCGAGCTCGAGGACCGGCTGAAGACCAGTCTCGAGGCGGTCAGCGCTGAAGACGACAGGCGCTACAAGGATCTTGCCAAAGTATATGAGGCGACGCCCCCCAATCAGGTCAGCGCAATCCTGGAAAAAATGGACATAAAAACCGCCGCAGCCATCCTGATGAATATGAACAAAACGAAAGCGGGCCCGGTCTGGGGACATCTGACGCCCGCCAAATCGGTGGAACTGGCGAAAGAAATAACGCAGTCGAAACTGGCCAACATGAAGTAATTTTCGTAAAGCGTAAATCGTAAGGCGTAAGGAGGGGACCCTGGGACCCTGACAGCTTACGCTTTACACCTCACGCCTCACGGCTTTGTTCGGGCGGTTCGCATGCCTGCGCCACGAAAACCGAATTTTCGGTCCTGTTTTCTTTATGAAAAGCCAGCAGGCGCATAATCGCCCTCTCTTCCGGCTTCAGATCGTCCGCCGCGTCCGCGGCTTCCCGGAAAAAGGAGGATAAGACTCCCCCCCCGGTAGGCGTCCATGACGGCGGGATGGATATAATATTTCAAGCAGGTGGCCGGACGGTTTACCAGCCGACCGGCGGCCGTTTCCACCGCCTTACTTATCTTCTTTATGGCGTCCCGCTCCGATAACGGCGGGCCCATCTCGTGGAGCGCCGTTGCGGCGATAACCGTTCCTCCCCAGGTCCGAAAGTCTTTGGCCGTGAAATCACCCCGGGCTATCTCGGACAGGTATTCATTGACTTCCGAGGAGTCGACTTCCCGGTGGACGTTCCGGCCGTCATAATATTGAAAGAGCTTCTGCCCGGACAGTTCGCTGAGGCGCCGGATGATCCGGGCCAGCCGGGGGTCGCGGACGGAAAGGTCGATTTCCTTCCCTCCTTTTCCATGGAAATGAAAATGCATCAGGTCGGTATATACGCTCAAATGATCTCCCCGAAGCGTGGACAGTCCATAGGAGCGGTTTTTCCGGACGTATTCCTTGCCTCCGATCCGGATCAGGGTCTTGTCCAGCAGGATGACGATGACGGCCAGGACCTTGCGGCGCGGTATCCCGCGCGCGCGGGCGTCGGCGGCGGTTTTTCTGCGGATTGCCGGAAGGGAGTTCCCGAACGCGAGAAGCTGATGAAATTTCCTGTCGGACTGAAGTCTGCGCCATAGCGGATGGTAGATGTACTGCTTTCTGATTTTAGCGTCCCGGCCCGTCGCCTGAAGGTGGGAATGGGCATAGGGTGAAATCCAGACGTCGGTCCAGGCGGGGGGGATCGCCAGTTTCCGGATCCTGTCCAGTTCCGCGGCTTCGGTGACAGCCTTCCCGGCCGAATCGAGAAAAACCGTTTCGTCTCCTTCCTTCTTCCTGCTGATTCCCGGGATGCTGTTATCAAGACAGTAACTGAGTTGCATGGATGTAATCTTAGTTTAACTCCCGAGTGCTATCAATGGCACCCCGTCACTTCTATTTGGTGATTTTTTCCCCTGGTACGGAAATATTTGCCCTTCACGAAGCGCTTCGAAATAATTCATCAAACGATAAAATTTTGAAAATACAAGGTATTTTCCAATGGCATATCTCTTGCTCAACTATCGTCAAACCGGGAGGGCAGGCAGATATGCAGGACATAAATATTCAGGGCGTTTCTAAAGAAATCCTGTCCAGGCGCGCGCGAAAAGCGGCCAGGAAGGTACAGGGCGATCAGGCCCTGATGTTCATGTCCATGATCCAGGGCTCCGGCCATGTCCCGGCCCATACAAAAGCCCGCTCAGCCGCGTGCAGGAAGTCCCTCCAGTGCGAACTGCCCGCGCCCGGAATGCGTTCCGCAGAAAACCACGGCAAGAAAATTCCGGCCCTGAAAATGCCGGCAGCTGCAAAAACCGAGGCAAAAATACAAGCCGTCCCCGCTCCCGCTGAAAAGGCGAAGGAAGCAGCGGCCGCGGGAGTGCAGGTAAAAGAAGATCTGTTCAAGACCGCCGCTGAATCACTCAAGCCGCCCCCGGACGGCAAGCAAGCAGCAGTCGCGGCGAAGAAAGAGCGGATTGAACCGGGTAAAATCCCCCAGGAAGCGGCGAAGGAAGCCCGCGCCGGGCGAGCCGTTGCGGAAGACGTAAAAAAGCAGGCCACGGCGGACTTCCGTCCGGAAAGAGTGAATAAGGCCGCCATCTCCCCGGAGCGGCCGGACATTTTCGGGCAGGCGCTCAAAGCGACCATCGGTACGGAAAGAGGCAGGTCCGGCCGCAGGGAAGCCGCAGCGGGGGCGAATTCCGCCCCGGCAGGAGCCGCATCGGACAATGCCGAGCGGCCCGCCATGGTAATGATGCAGGAGAAAACGGCTGCGAAAACGGCCTTCCTGCGGGCGGAACAAAACAGCCCCGCTTCACCGGCGCCGGCAAATCTGAAAAACAAGACAGCTCCGGAAACGGCGGAGAAAAAGGCCGAGGAGACGCGCGCATCCAACATGCCGCGCAAACCGGAGGGCGCCCAGCAGTTTGCGGATTCCATGCGCCGGAAGGAGATAGAAACTGTTCCGGCCGACCGGGAGTCTGCGCCCGTGCGGACGGTGAAAATCGATTCCGCCCGCCCCGAAGTAAACCAGGCGCTCAAAGCGCAAACGGCGGTAAGACCGGCGGAAGCAGGCGCAACGGTAAAACCGGAACCGGTGATAACCCAGGTTGCCGCGGGCGTACAAACGGCGGTCGATAGGGGAGTGAGCCGCATCCGCCTGGAGATCCAGCCTCCCAATCTCGGCATTCTCGACATGGACCTCGTCGTGAACCGGGACAAGGTCAGGATGGTCATCATGGCGGATAATCAGGAAGTGGGCGAAGTGCTCAGGTCCAATGCGGAGCAGCTGAAGGCCGCTCTCGAGGGGCAGGGGTTGAAAATGGACTCCCTGGACGTGTTTGTCCAGGACCGTTCCGCCGGGGAGCGCTCCGGCGGGTTCCGCGAATTTGCGTCGTTCCGGGACGGGTCCGGCAGCGGGCAGCGCAATCCGGAGCCGGGCGGGGAACAGAAACTCCCGTCTCCGGCCCCGAACGCCCAGCCGGGAATGTATCTCGAAACAGGTCTCCTGAATCTATTTGCATAATGCGAGGCAATCCATGAGCACGATCACATCGACAGGCGCGGCGACGGCCGGCGCTAATAAAACCATCGGCAAGGACGAATTTTTCAAAATGCTCATCGCCCAGCTCAAGAACCAGAACCCCTTGAGCCCGCTGGACGGGGCCGATTTCGCCGCCCAGCTTGCCCAGTTCTCCACGGTGGAGAAGCTGGGCAATATCAGCGACCAGATGGACGTGCTCAGCGCCTTCGGCAATTACCTGAGCGGCGTCCAGACCGCCGGGCTGATCGGCAACGAGGTCACGGCGGAGGGCGACCAGATCCAGCTCAATGGGGAGACAAGCCGCACAATAAATTACCAACTGAGCGCCAACGTCCAGAAGGGGGCGGTCAGCATTTTCGACAGCAGCGGCGCCTTGGTCAAGACGATTGAATTCGGGAGCCAGAACGCAGGCATGAATTCGGTTACGTGGAACTGTTCCGGCCAGTCCGCCGGCACGTATAATGTAGCGATCACGGCGTTCGACAAGAACGGGGCAGCCGTGAACGCCAGCTCGCTGGTAACGGGCGTTGTGGACGGCGTCCTCTTCAGGGACGGCCTCACCTACGTAACCGTGAACGGAATGGAGATCACGCCGGCGGGCATTATTTCGGTCAAAAAACCGGCTTCGTCATAATTTTTGAACTTAATTAAAGACAAGACACAGACAGGAGGTTCACCATGGGAAGTTCATTGTGGGCGGGCATTTCGGGCTTGAACGCAAGCGCGAAGCAGATGGACGTCATCGGCAACAACATCGCGAACGTCAATACCATCGGCTTCCGGGCGGGCAAGGTCTTCTTCTCGGACGTTCTGAGCCAGAGCCTCTCCGGCGGCGCATCCGGCTCGATGCAGGTCGGCCGCGGCGTGGCCGTGGAAGACATCGCCACCCAGTTCGGATCGGGCTCATTCGAAACGACGTCGAACGCCACCGACGTGGCGGTGGACGGCGATGGATTCTTCATGGTGAACGACGCCCTCGGCGCGACCTATTTTACGCGCGCCGGAGCGTTCCACATGGACAACGAAGGTTATCTCGTGGACACGAACGGCTACAAGGTCCAGGGATACTGCTACGACACCGCTACGGGCGCGCTGGGCAGCACCATAGAGGACATCTCCCTGAGAAACGTTCAGTCGGCCCCCTCGGCCACCACCGTTTTTTCAGTGGGCGTCAACCTCAATTCAGACACCGCCGCGGGCGATACCTTCAATGCAACCCAGACAGTGTACGACTCGCTCGGCGACAAGCACACCCTGAATATAGCTTTCCGGAAAACGGAAGGGGACGGATACTGGGGGATCGAAGCCACGCTGGATAACGCAGCGGTCTCCTCGCAGTCCATGCACGGAGTAACTTTCGATTCCGATGGAAACCTTGATGACGTCTATACCGCTACCGCCATCCCCACCGCCGCGTATGACGGATCGGCCGGCGACGGGACCTATACGGTGGCGGTAAACACCAACAAGGAGGGGCAGCTCTGGAAGGACGCTGCGGGCCTTATCCTTACGAGAACCGGGGCGACAACCTGGGGGGTGACTACTCCGCAAGGATATACGAATGCGACTGCAACGGCGGACGCAACCCACATCTACCTGGACCTTGACGGCGCCGGCGGCGCCGACATCACCGTAACGCTTGCAGACACATGGGCGAACAACGACACTGTAAGCATCGACATCGACCAGTCCGGCACAGCCGCAACGGATCTTACCCTGACGATTCCGGCGCTTCCCAACGGCGCCACTATCGGCGCGGCGAACGTGATCGACTGGAACCTGGTCGGGTCGGACGCGCTTTCCATTACAGGTTACGCCAGCACATCCGTCATCAAGTCTCTCTCCAACGACGGCTACGCCTCGGGTCTCCTGAAGAGCCTCTCCGTAGAGAGTGACGGGATTATCAGCGGGTTCTTCACCAACGGTCAGACTGCCGAAGTCGGGCAGATCTGCCTGGCGGACTTCGACAACCCCTGGGGCCTGAAGCGCATGGGGTCCAACCTCTTCGCGGAAACGGTCACCTCCGGAGCGGCGATCATGAACACGCCGGGCGCTTCCGGTCTGGGCGAGCTGACCGCCAACAGTCTCGAGATGTCAAATACGGATATCGCCACCGAGTTCATCAACATGATCACCGCCCAGAAAGCGTATCAGGCGAGCGCGCGCGTGATCACGACCACAGACGCGATGATGTCGGAACTTATGAATATACGTCGTTAATTCCAGTACCCTTCCTGCCGGGGGGGCTTTGCCGTCAGCATGAAGCTGACGACAGGGCTCCCCGGTCTCTCCTTCCGTCAAATTGTTGACCCTCCGGTCAAAAAAAAGAAATTCCAAATTCCAAATCCCAAATCCCAAGCAAATCACAATTTCAGAATTCAAATCCAAATGACTCCAATAGAAGCAAAATATACTGTTATTATTAAACATTTTTTTCACTTAAAGCTCCGCGGATGAAACGACGTTTCGCGCCCGGATTTCTGTTCAAATTTTGAATCTGAATTCCAATAAGTGCTTATATGATTGAATCCATTTGGGATTTGGGATTTGGGATTTGGGGTTTCCCGTCAGTGGTACGCAAATTGCTCTGATCGGTCCTCATGGACCTAGCGACTATATTCGGAATATTCACCGGCTTCGGCCTGGTGATTGCGGCCATGTTGACCGGCGGGGGATTGTCCTGGTTCGTGGACACTCCGGCGGCCATGATCGTCGGCGGAGGCACGCTCGGGGCTCTGCTGATCAACTATTCCCTGGGCGACATCTTTCGCGTCCTGAACGTGGCAAAAAACGCCTTTCTGCAGAAAGGACAGAAGGTTGAGGAAGTGATCGAACAACTGCTTGCCATGTCCAGGCTGGCGCGCAAGGAAGGCATCCTGTCGCTCCAGAAAATCAGCGGGCGGGTCCGCGACCCTTTTTTCCGCAAGGGGACCGAGCTCGTCATGGACGGGGTGGAGCCGAACACGCTCAGCCATATCATGGAAACCGAGCTTGACTCCATCGCGGAGCGGCACCGGCTGGGAGCGGAGATATTCACTTCCCTGGGCAATTTCGCTCCTGCCATGGGGATGACGGGCACCCTCATCGGCCTCGTCAAGATGCTTATGCAGATGAACGATCCGAGCTCGATCGGCCCCTCCATGTCGATGGCTTTCGTGGCGACCTTTTACGGGGTGGTCCTGGCCAATCTCGTCTTCCTGCCGATTGCCGGAAAGCTGAAGATGAGGAGCTCGCAGGAGCTGCTGGTCAAACAGCTGATCATCGGTGGGATCATGTCCATCCAGATGGGCGATAACCCCCGGGTGCTCGAACAGAAACTCCAATCTTATATCTCTCCCGTGAAAAGGAAGACCATATTCTGATGCAGCCGGTTCAGCATAAAGAAGAGGGCATAGGCGAGCGCAATCCGTCCGATGTCATGTCGGAAGGAAACTGGCTGGTAACTTACTGCTCGCTGATCATCACGCTGGTGTCCGTCTTCATGATGCTCGTGTCCTATTCCAATCAGGCTGGGGGCAAGCTGAAGAAATACCGGCAGAGTCTGGGAATGACTACCGCCGCGGCCGTCGTTCCCTTCCGCACCGTCGATATCGTTGAGCCCTCCCTGGAGTCGATGAGGAAGGCAGTCGATGAGAACGGCTATTCGGGAAGAGTGAAGTTCATCAGGTCGAAGCACGGTTTCAAGGCCATCATGGAAAGCGGGATTTTTTTCCAGCCGGGCTCGGCGGTGCTCAAAGAGGAAAGCAGGCCCTTTCTCGAGGATGTCGGCAAGATAATCCGCCGGAGATGCTTTTCGCTCGGGCTGGGCGGGCACCTCAGCAGCTCCGCCTCGCCCTCGGCGGAGTTTCCTTCGGGGTGGGAGCTGTCGATCGCGCGGGCTACGCGGATCATGAGGTATTTCCAGGAAAGAGAGAAAATCCCGGCGGGCCGCCTTGCCGCGGCCGGTTTCGGCCAGTACCGTCCGATTGCGGCCGAAACCACTCCCGAGGAGAGCGCCAGGAACGACCGTATTGAATTTCTTTTTGTTCGGGAGGGACTCGAAGCGGATGAAAGCGCTCCCGTTCAGGTTCAGCAGACGGCCGGGTCGAAAACGGATCAGACCGCCGGGACGGCCTCCCTGCAATGACGGCGGGGACTTGTTCCGGAGAGGTCTTGGAGGGGCGGCGATGAAGAGTCACCGGTTAAGGGTTCCAGTAGCGACGGGAGGCAGAAACTGGCTGCTCCCCTTCAACGATATGATGACCCTGCTGCTGACTTTTTTCGTGCTGATCATCTCCCTTTCCAGCATCGATTCCGCCAAAGTGCAGACCGCTTCCGGATCGCTGGGCGAGGCCCTTGGATACGTCCAGGAGAAAGTCGCGGCCAGAGTATTCGATCCTTTCATTCTGCCGGCGGGCCAGGATGAAAAACCGGGGGAGCCGCTGCAGGCGGAGCCCGCGAAAGTCCTGTCGGCGCAGGAAAAGGATGCGCTGGCGGCGGCCTTGAACGCGATGGAAGGGACCAGGGTCCAGACTTCGGCCAGGGGCATGACCGTATCCCTCTCGGCCGGTATTTTGTTCCGTCCGGGGTCGGCCGATATCTCCGCGGCGAATCTCCCGGCGATAGAGATACTCGCCCCGGTTCTGGCCAGGACGGAGGCGATGGTGCGGGTCGAGGGAAACACGGCGGATGCCTCCCATAACCGGAGATATGCATCTCCCTGGGAGTTGTCCGCTGCAAGGGCGGTTGCCGTGGTGGAGCGGCTGATCGGGAAGGGACTGCAGCCGCAGAGGCTGGCGGCAGCCGGGTACGGCGGATCAAGACCGGCTCTTCCGGGAGCGGTAAAAAGACGCGATTCGCATGACAACCGAATAGACTTGGTTATCCAATTTTCATGACAGCGAGGGAATAAAATGGCCAGAGACGAGGAGCGTAAAACGCAGGAAGCGGCCGGGGAAGACGCCCTGCACGCGCCCAAAAAACCGATGCTGAAAATGCTGATCATTACCGGGGTTGTTTTCGCCGTTCTTGCCGGTCTGGGCGTCGGCGGCTTCATTTTCTACCAGAAGGTGGTCCTGGGGAAAAAAGAAGCCCCCAAAAAGGAGCAGCAGATCGAAAGCGCGATATGGACGATGGATCCGTTCATCGTCAATCTCGTCGACAATGCGGGAGAGCGTTATCTGAAAGTTTCAATCGAGCTGGAGGTTTCGGACAAGAACATAATTCCCGAGCTTAACAAGCTCAAGCCCAAGCTCCGTGACAACGTTCTCGACCTGCTGACTTCCAAGTCCTACAAGGATCTGGTGGACATGGTCGGAAAACAGCGGCTGCGGGAGGAGATAATGATGCGGCTGAACAGCTTCATCACCGGCGGAAAGATCGTAAAGGTGTATTTCACGGAATTCGTCATCCAATAGGCGGGAGTCGGGCAGATGACCAACATTCTGACACAGGAAGAAGTTGATGCCCTGTTGAGGGGAATCTCCGGCGGGGAGATCGAGACGGAAGTCATCAAGGAGCCGCTGGATCCCTCCGAGGCCATGCCCTACGACCTTACCAGCCAGGACCGGATCATCCGCGGGCGGATGCCGACCCTTGAGATGCTCAACGAGCGTTTCGTCCGGATGTTCAGGACAAGTCTCTCTTCCCTTCTGAGAAAAGTCGTAAGCTTCAGCACGCTCTCGATCGAGATGATCAAATTCGGCGATTTTCTCAAGACCCTTCCGGTTCCCACGAGCCTGCACGTTTTCCGGATGGAGCCCCTGAAGGGGAGCGCGATTTTCGTGGTTGAATCCAAGGTCATCTTCACCCTGGTCGACGTCTTCTTCGGCGGGACGGGACGAGATCCCTACCGGGTGGAGGGAAGGGATTTCAGCGCCATTGAAAACAATCTTATCAAACGGGTGATCATCAGCGCCCTGTCCGATCTGGAAAAGGCCTGGTCGGCGCTGATCGGAATAAAAATGTCGTATCAGCGGTCGGAGACCAACCCCCAGTTCGCGCAGATCGTTCCGCCGACCGACCTGGTTATTCTCATCAATTATGAAATCGAAATGGAATTTTCCTCCGGCGGGCTCTCGCTCTGTATTCCTTATTCAACGCTGGAGCCGGTGCGCGAAAAGCTGCAGGCGGGTTTCCAGAGCGACACCTTCGAAGTCGACAAGGTCTGGCAGACCAGGTTCAAGGAAGGGTTGATGGCTTCGAAAGTGGAACTTCAGGTGGAGCTCGGAAAAGCGGAAATCCGGGCCAGGGAGGTGGTCAGCCTGCAGAAAGGGGACGTGGTGATACTGGACCAGTTCGCCGCGGATCCCTTGAGCGTGTTCGTTCAGGGCATTCTGAAATTCGGGGGACAGGCCGGCAATTACAAGGGGAACCAGGCCGTCAGGATACAGGAATTGATAACGGGCAAAGAGGAGGCTCATCAATATGGAACAGAGTGAAGTCGACGCCCTGTTGAGCGGAGTCGCGCCGGATCAAAAGGGCGATGAAGAGCTGAGCTGGGATGACGTCGAAAAGGAAATGGAGGAGTCCCGGAAACCCGCGCCTAAGGTTGAGGCAAGCGTGGCCGAGTTCGAAGAGCTGAAAAGACCCGATCGTAAAACGGGCGCCCAGCTCGACCTCGATTTCATTCTGGACATCCCGCTGACGCTCAGCGCCGAACTTGGCAGGAGCAAGCTCCTGATCAGCGAGCTGCTGCAGCTCGGGCAGGGATCGGTAATCGAGCTGAGCAAGATCGCGGGCGAGCCGATGGACATTTATGTCAACCAGCGGCTGATTGCCCGGGGGGAGGTCGTCGTGGTCAATGAGAAGTTCGGGGTCCGCCTTACGGACATCGTCTCTCCCCAGGAAAGAATAAGCAAACTGAAATAAGAGGCGAGGACATGGGCTCGGTTGACGTGTTTGCTTCCCTTTTGAAGCTTTTTTCCGCTCTGGCGGTCGTGCTCGGCCTCATGATCGGCGGCATGTACCTTTTCCGCGGCCTGATGAAACGGGCGGGGCAGGGGTCCGACGACATGATCCGGATCCTGTCCACCAAGTATCTCGGCCCCAAAACGAGCATCATGCTGATGGATATTCTCGGACAGATCGTCGTGGTGGGCGTGGCCGGAGGCAAAATTACGATGCTGACGACAATAACCGATGCGGCTTCCCTGGATCGACTGCGCGGCGTCCTTGTGGCGGGCGGAGCCAGGCCTTCGGTAGCGGATCAGCTTGCGAATTACAGGACGAAATTTAACGCAATGCGGCAGCTTGCGGGGAAAATCGGGCAGGGCAAATGAAGTTTCGGTACAGGAAATTCCGCTGGATCACCGGGATCGCGCTGGCGGCCGCTATCCTGCTCGCATCCGCCTCTCCGCTCTCCTCGGAGCCGTTTCCCATTCCGACGGTGAACCTGAGCATATCGAACGGGACCCAGCAGGCGGATCAGGTTTCAACCCTGCTGCAGCTTATTCTGATCCTGACGGTCCTTTCGCTGGCTCCGGCCATTCTCATCATGCTGACTTCGTTCACGAGGATAATCATTGTCCTGTCGCTGCTCCGGCACGCCCTCGGGACTCAGTCTTTGCCGCCGAACCAGATCCTGATCGGCCTTTCCCTGTTCCTCACCTTCTTCATCATGGGACCGGTCTGGGAAAAGGTCAATTCGCAGGCGCTGCAGCCCTATTTCAGCAAACAGATTACCGCGGAGCAGGCTTTCGACCAGGCGTCCCAACCTCTCCGGAGCTTCATGCTCAAGCAGACGAAGGAAAAGGACCTCGAGCTCTTTGTGAAAATCTCCCGGGACAAAAAACCGGCCAAGCCGGCCGACGTCTCCATGACGACGCTCATTCCCGCATTCGTTGTCAGCGAATTGAGGACGGCTTTTCAGATAGGATTTCTGATCTATATGCCTTTCCTGGTTCTGGACATGGTCATCGCGAGCGTTCTCCTGTCCATGGGAATGCTCATGCTTCCTCCGATCATGGTGAGCCTGCCTTTCAAGCTCCTCCTCTTTGTCCTGGTGGATGGATGGTACCTGATCGTCGGTTCGCTGGTCCAGAGCTTCGGAACGGTATGAGGGCGGGTATTTGAGTACGGATCTCATTATGGGTATTGCGTTTGAGACGATTAAAGTGACGCTGCTTGTTTCCGCGCCGATGCTGCTGATCGGCCTGGTGGTCGGGCTGATCATCAGCATCTTTCAGGCCGTGACCCAGATTCAGGAAATGACGCTTGTTTTCGTGCCGAAGATCATCGCAGTCCTGCTGGCGCTCGTTTTTGCGCTCCCGTGGATGCTGGATATCCTGGTCACTTACACGCAGAACATATTCATGAACATTCCGATATACGTCCGGTAGGCAAGGGCGGAGATTGAAGAGAAGAGCGGATCATGACAATGCCGATGGTCACAACGGAGCAGGTGGAGGCGTTCATGCTTGTATTCCTGCGGGTGAGCGCCCTGATTGCGACGGTACCCATCCTGGGCGACCGGTCGGTGCCCGCGCGGGTCAAAGCCGGCCTTTCGTTCCTCGTCGCCGCGCTCCTGTATCCCGTGGTCCCGATGCCGACGGCGGGCGCCTGCGAGGACGTCTTCGCGCTTTTTCTGCGCATGACCGGGGAAGTGATGATCGGCGCCGTAATCGGCATGATCGCGCGGCTGATCTTTGCCGGAATCCAGCTTGCCGGCCAGCTGATCGGTTTTCAGATGGGGTTTGCGATCGTGAACGTGATCGACCCGGCGTTCAGCCTGCAGGTTTCGATCATCGCCCAGTTCCAGTATCTGATCGCACTGCTCCTGTTTCTCAGCCTGAACGGGCATCACATGTTCCTGTACGCCGTCGCGGAAAGCTTCCGGATCCTGCCGCCGCTCGCGTTCCATTTTTCGGGCGGGCTCATGCAGGCGATAACGGGATTCGTCCGGGACATGTTCGAGATCGGGATAAAAGTCGGGGCGCCCATTATTGCGATCCTGTTCTTCATGAGCGTGGGTCTCGGCCTGGTGGCGAGGACAGTTCCCCAGATCAATATCTTCATCGTGGGATTTCCCCTGCAGATTGCGATCGGGCTGATAGGCGTGGGAGTCACCATGCCTTACTTCGTGGGCATGATCGAGAAATACATAATCCAGATGGAGAGGGAGATAATGGTCGTTCTCTCACTCATGTGAGATGCGACCAGGTGAAAGTGTGACGATATGGCGGAGAGCCAGGAACAGGAAAGGACCGAACAAGCCTCCCCGCGAAGGAAGGAGGAGGCCCGGAAAAAAGGCCAGGTGGCCAAAAGCCAGGAAATCGCTTCCGTAGCTGTCCTCCTGGGCTGCCTGACGTATTTCTATTTCGGCGCCGCCGGCCTGGTTCGTCAAATAATGGAGATGATGCGCCGGCACCTGCGGGACGCCGGCACAACCGTGATCAGCAATGACACGGTGCAGGGCTTTGTCTTCGGGGTCGTTTACGATTGCTTTATCATGGTCTTCCCGCTGCTCATGACCGTCGTTGCGGCGGCGATCGCCGCAAATGTGATCCAGGTCGGCTTCATGTTTTCCACGGAAGCGCTGACCCCGACCTTCTCCAAGATAGACCCGATCAAGGGATTCCGGCGGCTCTTTTCGCTCAAGTCCCTCGCGGAGCTCACAAAGAATATACTCAAGCTGATCATCGTGGGCTACGTGGCATACTATACCGTTTCGGCGGAGGTGGACAACCTCATCCCGCTCATGCATCAGAGCGTCTGGGGCATCACAACGTATTTCGGGGAGGTATCGTTCAAGATAATCTTACGGACCTGTTGGGTGCTGATCATCCTGGCCGCGCTCGACTACATGTACCAGCGCTGGGAATTCGAAAGAGGGCTCAGGATGACGAAACAGGAGGTCAAGGATGAATTCAAGCAGACGGAAGGGGAGCCGCTCGTCAAGGCGAGGATAAGAAGGCTGCAGCGGGAAGCCGCCCGCAAGCGCATGATGGCCAAGGTGCCCAAGGCGGACGTGGTGATTACGAACCCGGAACATCTGGCTGTTGCGCTTCTGTACGAGCAGAGCGGAATGGCCGCCCCGGTGGTCGTTGCTAAAGGGGCGGGATACATGGCGGAGAGGATCAGGGAAATAGCCCGGAAAAGCGGCGTGCCCCTGGTCGAGAACAAGCCGCTCGCGCGGATACTGTACCGGACGGTCGATGTCGACCAGGTCATCCCGGAGAACCTCTACCGGGCGGTGGCGGAAGTGCTGGCTTATGTCTACGGCCTGAAGAAAAGAAAGGCTGCGGTGTAAGGAATGGCGAATACGGTTGCATCAGCGGAAACTCTGCCCGAATCGACTAAAAACGCGACGCTGGTACTGGGTCTCGGGGTAGTCGGGATTCTCGTGATCATGATGGTCCCGCTGCCGACGATCGTCATCGACCTTCTTTTGTCCCTGAGCATCACGCTATCGATAGTAATCCTGCTCATGTCGATGTACGTCCTGAAGCCGCTCGATTTTTCCGTGTTCCCCTCCATTCTCCTTACCGTGACGCTGCTCAGGCTCTCGCTCAACGTTGCCTCAACGCGTCTTATCCTGCTGTACGGACACGAGGGGACCGACGCGGCCGGACAGGTCATCAAGTCCTTCGGAACCTTCGTGGTCGGGGGAAATTACGTCGTCGGCCTGATCGTCTTTCTCGTCCTCGTCATCATCAACTTCATCGTCATCACAAAAGGCGCCACGCGGATCGCCGAAGTGGCCGCCCGCTTCACGCTGGATGCAATGCCGGGAAAGCAGATGAGCATTGACGCCGATCTTAACGCGGGACTGATCAACGATTCGGAGGCGCGCAGGAGGCGCCGCGATATCGAAAGAGAGGCCGATTTTTACGGGGCAATGGACGGCGCCAGCAAGTTCGTGCGGGGCGATGCGATCGCCGCGGTCATCATCATCTTCATCAACGTTATCGGCGGGCTCATTGTCGGCGTGCTGCAGAAGGGGATGAAAGTAACCGACGCCGCGCTGAATTACACCCTGCTGACGGTGGGAGACGGGCTGGTCACCCAGATTCCCGCCCTGATCGTTTCCACCGCCGCCGGCATGCTCGTCACGCGCTCGACGGCAGGGTCCAACCTGGGAACGGAGATGAGCGGGCAGCTGCTCCTTCAGCCCCGCGCCCTCGCGACCGCATCCATTATGCTCCTTGTCTTCGCCCTGATTCCCGGGATGCCGAAGGTGTCTTTCCTGGCCATTTCCGCCGTCACCGGCTTCCTTGCCGTTTCGCTGCTGCGCTCGGCCAAAAAGGCGGAAGCCGTCCGTGTCGAGGAGGCGCCGGCCGCGCCCGCTCCGGAAAAGATCGAAGCGGCGCTCGTCCCGCTGGATCTCCTCGAGCTGGAAGTGGGCTACGGCCTGATCCCGATGGTCGACGCCGGCCAGGGAGGAGAACTGCTCGGCAGGATACGAGCCGTGCGCAAGCAGCTTGCCCAGGAAATGGGGTTCATCGTCCCGGCCATCCACATTCGTGACAACCTCCAGCTGAAGCCGAATTCATATTCGATCATTCTGAAGGGCGTCGAGGTGGCGAAAGGCGAGCTCATGCCGGGCCACTTCCTTGCGATCACGGCGGAAGACAGGGGAGCCAAGCTCAGGGGTATTGAGACAAAAGAGCCCACCTTCGGCCTGCCGGCCGTCTGGATCACCGAAAAAGAGAAGGAAAGCGTGCAGGCCAGGGGCTTCGTGGTCGTGGATCCGGCGACGGTCATCACGACGCACCTGACCGAGATCATCAAGTCCCACGCCGATGAACTCGTCGGGCGGGAGGAAGTCCGCACCCTCCTCGATAACCTCTCCCGGAATTATCCGAAGGTCGTGGAGGAGCTTGTGCCCAAGGTCGTTTCCGTCGGACTGCTCCAGAAAATTCTGCAGAAACTGCTCAGGGAAAGAGTTCCCGTCCGGGATCTGCTGACGATCCTGGAGACCACGGGCGACTACGCCGCTGCGACCGGCAATTCGGATATCCTGCTGGGCTATGTGCGGCAGGCGCTGGCGCGCTCGATCACCAAACAGCACAAGGATGCCGGGGGCAACATCACCGTCGTGACGCTTTCGCCGGACATTGAAGACCACCTGGGGCGTTCCATCCAGCATACGGACCTTGAATCATATGTGACGGTGGACCCCAATTACGTTCAGAGAATCGTTTCCGGACTGCAGAAACATGTCTATTCGTTTACTTCCCGGGGTCTCCAGCCGGTCATCCTGTGCTCTCCCCAGGTCCGGCTTCAGCTCCGAAAGCTTCTGGAGAGGTTTTTCCCGCATATCATTCTTCTTTCGCATAACGAAATAACGAGGGACGTAAACATAAAGTCCCTCGGCATGGTGGAGATCTGAAATGCAGGTAAAAAGATACGAGGCGTCGAACGTGCAGGAAGCCATGGAGAAGATTCGCACCGATCTGGGGGACGATGCCGTCGTCCTGTCAACGAAGCGGCTGAGGAGAGGTAAGACAACCTTTATCGAGGTCACCGCGGCGCGCGACTTGTCGGTCAAGGCCTGTTCCCGCGAAGAGAATCGGGACCGGACTCCTGCTTCGGGCCGGGAAGAGATCCGCGCTGAAATCGATGAGATCAGGAAAATAGCGGAGAGCCTCCGGGGCGAAAATCCCTTCCGCGCCCAGATGTCGGAACTTAAAGAAATGATGAGCAGCCTTTTCGACCTGGTCGGATCGCTCCGCGAGGAGACCGGCCTTTCGGCGGTTTACCGCCGCCTGGTTTCAGGGGGGATGTCGAGAGAACGGGCATACGGTCTGGTAAAGGAAACCCCCTGCGGCCGGGGGGGGAACAGGCCCGAGGACTACGAAAAAGCCCTGCGCTCGGTGGAAGAGTCGATCGGCAGGAGCATCGCGGTCCCGCGGGACAGGATCGATCCGGACAGGGTCGTTGTCTTTATCGGGCCGACAGGCGTTGGGAAAACGACAACCCTGGCCAAGGTGGCGGCACGATACGCCATTGATTTCAAGAAGAAAGTAGGGCTGATCACGACGGATACGTACCGGATCGCGGCGGCCGAGCAGATCAGGACTTACGCAAAGATAATGGGGCTCCCGCTCGAAATCGCCACGGAAAAGGAATCGTACCGGAAAGCCCTCGCGAAATTTTCCGACAAGGATTGCATCCTGGTGGATACGCCCGGGAGGAGCCATCTGGATTCCAGGCACCTGAAGAAAATAGCGGAAATCCTGGCGGCGGACACGCCTGCCAGGGCGCACCTGCTCCTGAGTCTTACCTCCAGCACGCGGAATCTGCTGGAGGCTGCGGATAGATACTCGACAATTAATTACGACAGCATCATTTTCACGAAACTGGACGAGACAAGATCATTCGGCGCCATGTTCGACGTAGTTGCGCAGTCTGAAAAGCCGGTCTCGTACCTTACCACGGGACAGAACGTACCCAAGGACATTGAAAGGGCGAACCCGGACAGGATCGCGAAACTGATCGTAGGTCACGGAATGAATTAAGGAGGAATTCTGTGGATCAGGCTGCTGGGCTGAGGCGCATAAAAGGAAAAGGAAAGGGGAGTTCTCCCATGGGCACAATCAACCCCGGACTCAATGAAATCACCCGCCGCATGTCGGATGACCAGATCAGGGTGATTTCGATAACCAGCGGAAAAGGAGGGGTCGGCAAGACTCATATCGCGGCCAATCTTGCCTATATTTTTTCCAGAATGGGAAAGAGGACCCTTGTGCTCGACGCGGACATGGGATTGGCCAACATCGACGTGATCCTGGGACTTGCTCCCCGTTTCAATCTGCACCACGTCCTCTCCGGAGAAAAGAGAATGGAGGAAATTCTCGTCCGGGGCCCCGGTGACATGATGATCCTGCCGTCTGCCTCGGGCATTCAGGAGATGGCGAACCTGTCGGCGGGGCAGAAACTGACGCTTCTCGACGAGATCAACGGGATGAACACGGGGTTTGATTTCGTCCTGATCGATACCGCCGCCGGGATTGCAGGCAACGTCATGTATTTCAACATGGCGGCCAAGGAAATCATTGTCGTCGTTTCACCGGAACCGACCTCGCTTACGGATGCTTATGCACTGATCAAGCTCCTGTACCGGGGGCATAACGAGAAGCGGATCATGGTTCTGGTGAACATGGTCAAAAATCCGGGCGAAGCCCGGGACGTATACAGGAAGCTGAGCAAGGCAGTGGAACATTTCCTTGATCTGTCAATTGAATACCTGGGTTACATTCTGTACGACGAGAAAGTTACGGATGCGGTAAAGCAGCAGAGGGTTCTGGCGGAGGTGTACCCCTCGTGCCAGGCAAGCAGATGTCTATTGACTATAGCGGAAAAGATGAATCATGAACAGCCGGCAAATTACAACTGCGGAAGTCTCAAGTTCTTCTCCAAGGCGACCGTCGACAGGGGACGATGACAAGAAAAAGCGTGATGAGCTGATTCTCAAGTACGCTCCTCTTGTCAAGAGCATCGTGGACAGGGTGGCCGCGAAAGTTCCGCCCCATATCGCCGCCAAGGAGGACCTCATCAACGTCGGGGTGATCGGTTTGATCTCAGCCCTCTCGAAGTTTGATGAAAAGAGAAACGTCCAGTTCGAGACGTATGCGCGCTACCGCATCCGGGGAGCCGTCCTGGACGAGCTGAGGGCGAGGGACTGGGTGCCGCGTTCGACGCGAAGCAAAAACGCCCGGCTGGAAGAGGCGTTTCAGCGGCTCCAGAAGGAACTCGGGCGTCCCCCGGACGACAGGGAGGTTTCGCTTCATCTGAACGTCTCTCTCGAGGAATATTATGAAATGCTCGAAGAGGCGAGGGGAGTGACGCTTCTCAGCAGCGAGGACCTTCCGCCGGACTACTGCGAAAAATACAGCAGCCGGGAAGTAATGGAAGGGATCGAGCAGGGCAATCCCCTTTCCCTTCTGGCCAAGAGGGAACTCAAGGAAGTGCTGAAAAAATCCATCGACTCTCTCCCGGAGAAGGAAAAACTCGTCCTTTCTCTTTACTACTATGAAGAGCTTACCATGAAGGAAATCGGCCTGATCCTCAAGCTTACGGAGTCAAGGGTCTGCCAGCTCCATTCGAAGGCAATCCTCCGGCTCCGGGGCGAGCTTAACGAAAAGAGACTTTGAAAATTTGGCGAAAGGCTAAAGGCGAAGGGCGGAAGAGTAAAGAGCCATATTGAACAAAGATAAATTCGGCAGGAAAAGCGGAGAAAGAAGCTTTATGGGGCTGCTCCGTCAGGAATCTCGCTATCTGATCTTTTTCCCTTTAGCCTTAGCCTTTAGCCCCTTCAACAAACAGGCTGCATAATGGTCCGCAAGGTACAATTAGATTTACTGGACATCGCCGAGGAGCAGGTTGCCGGTCCTCCGCCGAAGATCGAACCGGATGGCGCCGGTACGGCGTCCAGGAAATGGGGGCTGAAGAGCAAGATTCTGGTCGCCGTTTCTGCCGTTTTCCTGGTTACGTCCATCGCCGTTACCGTCTGGTTCCATTCCGGAAAGGAAACGGCCAGGAAGACGGACGCGGGAAGGACGGACACCGTTTCGGCCGAGGGTGCGGAAGTCCTCGACCATTTTGCCGTCGATCTGAGGGATGATCGGGGAAATTACAAGGTGCTGGTCTGCAGCCTTGCCCTGGAATTGAACCAGGGCGCCAGCATCGCGAGCAGCCGCACGGATATACGGCGGATGATTTACCGGACATTGAGGGCAAAATCGCCCGCATACCTGACCGCTCCGAAATCGAAAAAGATGCTGAAGAAGGAAATTGAAGAAAAACTGGAGAAGCTGATGGGCGGTAAGTTGGTGAAACATGTTTATTTTACTAAATTCGTCTTGCTTTAAACCGGGAACGGGGGTATGTGCGGGTTAGCCGCCCCATCCGGGGGAACCGCGAAGCGTTTTGTCGGAATAATCTTTTCTGAGGTGACGAGGATGAAAACTAAAATGACGGCTGCGGCGGTCCTGGTCCTTTTTCTGTCCGCTCCCGCTTTGGCGCTCACGACACAGGAGATTCTCGAGCTTAAGAAAGCGGGCGTCAGCGACAAGACGATCCAGATCATGTTGAAACAGGAGAAAGGAGCCAAAGGCGGTGATCCCGCCGACCGGATCGGCAAGAGAGAGGTGAAGGACAAGGACGGGAATACAACAATCCTTTACTCTACCGGGGCAGCCACAGTAGAGGACGATGAGAAGGAACAGGTCGAGAACGCCTGGAAGATGCTGCAGAACATGTATATCGAGAAGAGGATTACCAGATGATAAACCGGTTCCGGATGAAGTCATCGGAGAGGTAGGGGAAATGGAGTCGCTGCACCGTCTGCTGGCATCGGACTTCGAATCGACTCTGCGCGAGGAAGTGATCCCCGGTCTGCTCCATAATTTTGCCAATCCGCTCAACGGCATCATGGGCAGGTCAAGACTCCTTCAGAAAAGGCTGCAGGATCATTCACAGGAAAAGGAAAAGGCCGTCGAGATCGCATTGCCGGTATTTGAAAAGGTCATCAACGATGTGGGCCTGATCGCGCGGGATTCCGACAAGCTGTCGGTGATGCTGCAGATAGTGGCGGAAAAGATGCATTGCGTTTTCAACACGGAACGGCAGGCGATTAATCTTTCGAGTCTCGCCGATCTCGAGATCCGCTTTCTCGATTTTTATCTGGATTTCAAGCACAACGTTAAAAAAACGGCCGACCTCGACCGGGGCGTTCCGAACGTAATGGGGATTCCTTCCGATTTCACTCTCTCTTTCTGGGGTCTTTTCCGGCACTGCATGGAAACGCTGAGACCCTCTCCGGTCAAAGAGTTTTCCATCTTCACCGGCGCCGCCGGCGGGTGCGTCCGGATAGAAATCAGGGACAGCGGCGAGCCGCTGCCGGGAATCGAGCCCGGCTCAAAAATCGAAGGTTTCGACCCCCAGGATTTTTTTTCGAGCCCGGCGGGGCCGTGCCCGCGGCTCCTTCGCTCTCTCTCGCTGCTCAAACGATATGATGCAAATTTCGAGGCGGAAGTTTCCGGGGGGATAAATCGGATATGCATCGCCATACCAA